>Ga0194123_10005709_pt1 | contig 13182 bp, 21 predicted proteins | sample TA2MahsurfametaG_5_FD_155479 | JGI IMG/M metagenome (GOLD analysis project Ga0194123, IMG submission 155479) | Freshwater microbial communities from Lake Tanganyika, Tanzania - TA2015023 Mahale A surface | ecosystem: Environmental > Aquatic > Freshwater > Lake | place: Tanzania: Lake Tanganyika... | reverse complement strand
AGTTTTACCTGCGGATGAAAGGAGTTTCGACAAACTCCGTGTTCAGTGAGTCAACGAGTAATTGAGGTCTCATCACTTGAATGTATTTATTATGAAAGAAATCTGAGATTTTGTCAACCAACCAAAGGTTCCCAGAATCCATAGAATTCATAATCCAGTAGTTGAGGAGTATCTAATTCTGGAGGTCTGTTCTTCCAAAAATTTATTACCCCCTCAACATTCTGTTTATGGAATATTTCAATATGATCCTGATGAATACCAGAATCAAAATCATATCTATAAGTAAACAAAGGCATTGAATATGTTACGCCAGAATTATAAATGATTTCTTCTGATGTAGCTCTTGGTTTAATTTTCTGATCCAGTCTAAACTTATCCTTTCTAATATGATTTTTAATTAACTTTGCAGCATGGTGTCTAGTAATAACATAAAATGCTGCACAAAAATCATTGATCAATCTTGGGTGAAGATTTGCTCTAAGGTTTTTGGTACTGGTGATAGCACACTGCAATACATCCCAATCATATGGAGCAGATGCCATAAATCCATTCCAAGTAAAAGGCCAATAAGGGACCGTATCAAATACAATATCATCTTCACATATAATAATATAATCTAAATCAGTTTCTTCATAAAAATATTTGATTGCTTTAAGGTGGGACATTGTACATCCCAACTCACCTTGAGTGATGAGTTCTGGAAACTTTCCAACCAGTAAATCACTTACATCGTTATTTCCTCTTGCATCAATAGCAGAGATCCTGGTATGTTGGATATTATATTCTCCAAACAAACCCTCCATATGTTTTTGTCTTTCAACTTCACTATCAAGATTAATCCACAAAATAGGACCAATTCCTTGTAGTTTCTTTTTTACTGTAGAAGTATCTGTCATGGTTTCCCCCACTGTGGATATCTATGATGTTTTAAAAATGTATAGTCTACGTTTACTTTCTCAATATCAGAATAACTATTCCTTTGCCAGGTTAAATGAGGAATTATAACGTATGCGTTGATTTCTGCATGTGATTCTGCATAATGCACATCACAAGGTTTGGTAATATTAATTAAATTGTCAATGAATCTGTCATAAACAGTGCTTTTAAATGCAACTGAGTGTGCTGCTAATGTGTACTCACATTTGTAAACATGCTCAGATAGTTGTTGAAGATTCATACCATGGAAGTGTTGTCCTCCAAGATATAACATATCCCAGTCAGATGGGACCTCTTTAATGTACTGTGCAAACAGTTTGTTTACATTTTCATCAAACTGAATATCATCTTCTAGTAAAAGAAAATCAGAAAGTCCAAGTTGCTTTGCATACTTAATGCAGAAAAGTTGTGACAATGCACAACCTACTGCACCTTCTTTAATCTCTGGTGGGAAGTCAAGATTCATTTTAGAACCTTCAATACCAGGAACTCTTTCTACAGTAAATGCATGTTTTGCAAATTCTTTCTGTGCTTCCTCCCATCTATCCAATCTAGAGTCAAGATTGATGCATAAAGCTTTATGAAAGTAATCAGTTAAAATCATAGTGTCTCCCATCCTTCACAATAAAGATCTGATGTATCATGATCTGGAAGAGAAGGTCCAAACCAAATTTTTGGTGCCATAACATTTTGACTATTTGCTAACCATGCTCCCCACCAACTAAAAGAACTATTAGCAATCACATGGTGCGAACAAAGTGACATAAGGCAAAGATCATATTCTGCAGAATCAGATTCAGAAATATAAAATCTATCTGGATCAAATAACTTTTGTCTGGTACACCACTCCATGTCATCAGAAAAAATTAATACTGGAATGTCAGGAAACTTTTTCAGTGACTCTGAATAATATTCAATTGGTGGGGTAGGATGGAATGAATGTAGATTCAAATAATCACCCCTCCTCACATGCAAAGCAATGATTTCTCTGTTTGGAGATACTTCATCCAAAAATGCAGTGCAGTCTTCTATTACTTGATCTTTAAATTTAAATGTTTGTCTAATATCACTTTCAATATGTTTGAAGTATTTTTCTGATTGAAAGTATCCATAAAGATCTACTTGATCTTCACATGTATCAAACAGTTCCTGATCGAAATGATACCCAGACTCCTTTACCATTTTTTGATTTGGAAGTCCTACAAATGTATCCAAATTAAAACATGTGTAGATATTGTCTGGAGAATTTTTTACATTTGGATCACTAACTCCAAAAACATTTTCATAAGGTATGCAACAATCAAAACCTCTATTCGCAGCAATACCTCTTAAAGAGGCATACTGAAACATTTGATTACCTAGTCTTCCTAAATTGCCTAACTGATTGAAAGAAATCATTTTAAATAATTAATGTAAATAAAATCTTCTAGAACTTCTAAATCTTTGACTCTTTCTAAATTATCTTTAATAGCACCCAATTTAGTAAAGTAAATATCTTCAGACACATCAAACTCTTCTGATAGTTCTATGATCCCATCCTTATTAAAGTAATCTCCAATGTCTGGAGATCCAAGATAAACAGGAATAGTTCCAGTAGCAAAACAATCTAGAATCTTTTCTGTAAAGTATGATTCATAAACTCCATTCTCAATGACAACAGAGAACATATAATCACAAAGACCTTCTTCCTTATCTTCAATAGGATTGATACCTCTACCATAAATGTCAATCTGATCTTTCAGCATTTGCATCCATTTAATACGATTTTTCTGACCTTCTGTAAAATTTTTGTCAGAAGAAATCATAGAGATCATCTTTGTCTTTTCATAAATTTTTGGGTCTTTAATCCAAAAACCTTGAGCAGGACACCACTTAAATCTGGAGTCCAGTTGAAGTAGTTCTTTATCATGAGTAAAGATGTATTCAAACTTATTAAAGTATTTTTCTGGATTAGATTTTACTTCATCATTAATTTCTGGACAAACAAACTTAGACTCCAAAAGCCAAGCATACTTTGCAGTATTATCTTCTCGCCCAAATACAGAATTGATTTGATTATCTACATATACAGTTTTATCTGCAGATCCATCAAAGACCCATTCAATATACTTTGATTCTTTTCCATGAACAGAATATCCTTTGTTCCCACCACTAAGGTGTGTAAAAGAATTTCCTACAAGATTAACTTTGACTTTCATAGTTGATGTAATTTTTATCTTTTAAATTAGGTATCTTACATTCAAAGTAAGGATACATTATCCACTGTGGGGATTGTAGCACAAACTCTGGCGACATATCAAGTTCTCCCCAATTCATACCAGGAATTCCATGTCCCCATTTTTTAATAAAAGTAGTCATGGAAACTTCATGATACTTCATGGATTTTAAATGATTGATATCTTTTCTATAAAATCCAGACAACTTATCCACATTTACAAAATTATAATCTATTGGATTATTAACTCTACCATGAGCATGGTCATTGATAGAACTATTTTGGTTATAGATTTTTTGCCTCAAGAAGTAATCACAATCTTGCCACCCAATATTACAGAATCTTTCATCCCATAATCCAACATATTTAATAGCATCAATTGTATAACTGTGAAATGAATCACCATTGCCACATTGGATAAAACTGTAGGTCTTATGATATTCAATTAAAGAGTCAATAATATTTTTATTAAACTCTACGTCATTTTGGCAAAGAATAACTATGTCTGCATCAGGATCATTAATATCAACAAACCCATCCAACAAACATTCATTCCAATTTCTAGCAAGATGCCCTGTTGAAAATGTAGGTCTAGTATTGTTGTCTACTACTTTAACTGCTAAGGAGGTCCAAATAAGTGGTTTAGCAACTGTAAAATTATTAACTACAGTAATTTGATAATCATGATCTTTGATTCCACTATCTTCAAATGTCTTTAAAGTTTTGTTTAACTCAAAGTCATTATCATAGGTGACAAAGTAAACTTTAATTTTCATAGGATACAAATTGCAGTATCTTGAACCATGTTGTCATGGTAGTATTCATCATTCCATTCCTCAAAGTCCCACTTGATTAAATCAAGTTCATCATAAAACTGTCTTACATCTTTGAGTCTGATATCCCAAACATTATCAATTACAATCAGAGTATCTTTGTCTGCTACTTCCATAGCAACTTCAAAGTCTCTCTTTACACCTTCATAGGAATGATCCCCATCCACAAAGATAAGATCATATCTATTACCAAAATCTTTAGATGCTTCCTTTAGAATAGCAACATTCTTTTCAGTAATTTCATCATTAGTATAATTAACAAAATCACTGAATGGAAGATTTACTTTATACTTCCAATCATCATAATCAGAATGATGGGGATACCAGTATCTTGCATTGATTCTTTCTGAGTGTGGAACATAGGAAATTTGTCCATCATATCCACCCTTTCTAATATCAAAAGAATCAATCACACCATATCCATCTTCACCATAAAGTTCATCCATTGCTTCAGCCATAGCATTAGAACTTTCATAATGCCAGGATCCAATTTCAAGAACAGTCTTTGCTTCTACCATTTTAACTAAGGTAGCAAGACAATTTCTACAATGAGTTGAGGCACCTTCATATTTAAATCCTTGAAGAATCCCATTCTCAGGACCTTTATCTACATAATAATTTTTGAATTTATTTTTAATAAATTCAACTTTATTAGCATAACCTTTATAACTCATTGAATCAATCCCTTTGATTTAAATTTTTCAATAATAGTTGGCATGGATCTTTGAGATAAGTGCATATGAGATCCTTCCCAATCATCTAGAAAGTCACCATTAGTAGTTCCATCTTCATTAAGCATCTCATTGAAAATAGAAATAAACTTAAATCCATGCTTAATACATGCCAGTTCTAACATTGTATTGAATAATTCTGTGACTATGTTTCTTTCTACATTAGATCCAAAAGAAGGACCACCAGTGTATACTTTTTGATCACACCATGATGCTATTGGTCCCCAAATAATAATCTGGACTCCATACTTTTTATAGTATGATAAAGAATTAATATACCTATCAACGCATTCTACCACAAGATCATTGACAGGTCTATCTTGCATCTTTGCCTGTTTAATTAAATGTGCCCTGATGTCAACTTCTCCAAAACAAAACATCAGTTGATCATCAACATCAAGATCTAGTGAATTAATCAATGAATCTAAAATGGGTTGCTTGTTTGCAATCTGATATGCTGTAGCAGGACCAATTCTATAACTCTTAAAGTAAGGAAGTGTATTCACTGCTGGTTCTGGCCAACAGGGTTGCATTGCTTCCTCACCACTAAAAACTGCTGAGTGACTATCACCAATACAATGAATCATTTTAATTTACCAAGAATGCTTTCTACAAATTCTACTTCATAAGTGTAACCATCTTCCATTCCTATGTTCCAAATATTCTTGTTACCATAGATGGTATTGTAAATGGTATGAATGCCAAACCCATTTTCAACATAAAGAAATTTCTTATTATATCTTTCCCTGTAAATGTTTAATTGTATTTCATCATATGAATCATAGGAACCAACTTCTAATAGTTTTCTCCAATCTTCAGTTTTAATAATAAAGGTGCTGGTTGTATAATAAGGTTCTGTAAATTCTTTGATACTGTAGTCATGCTTTGATACTAACCTATCAAAGTTTTCTACAATATAATTGTTTAATAATAACTGAGCATTAGCACAAATTCTAATAGGGTGTATTCCCTTTAAGTATGTATTCAGGTTAGAAACACCACTAAAAAAAGCATCAGAATCCCAGGTATGAGAATTAATTGTGTATGCATTTAGTGAAGTATAATCTGCACCCCACAACCCATTGGGCATTTCTTGTTGTAGATAACAACTATAAATTGCTTCTCTAACAGAAGGTTCTTTAATAAATGATTTTACAAATCTATCAGTATGTGGGATGCCATTGGATAGCATTGGTGTGAGTACAAAGTTATCTTCATTATCCAAAACATCTATGTTCTCAATAATGTAATCCCATACATGATTATTAATAAAACAATCTTCATCAAGTTTAACTGAATACTTATTAGTCTCAGACAAAATAGTATCAATCTTGTGCATGTAGTTAAGTTCTATATCAGGAAAAACTATGACTTGACAATCAAATCCTTCAAGATAAGATCTCCAATCAAGAGGTCTAGTAGAAAGAATATTAATTTTTACTTTCTCTTTATTCTCTGGTTTAATCTTATTAAGGAAGTAAGATGTTATTTCCCAATACTTATGGAAGTCTCTTCTATGGTGAGACAAATAATTAATAGTAATCATGGAACCTTAGACAGATTTACAATGTTCAATTCATCTTGCTTGAATGATAAGATCTTTTTAAAACCACAATAAGCAAAAAGTTCTTCTACTAATTCTATAGTAAAAGTATGATGATGTACAACTCTTGTCAAGTGATTCATTTCACACAACTCATAGAATTGATGATGTCCACCATAACTCCAATCATGAAGTTCTTTCTGTTCTTCTATGTGGGTCTTATCATCTTCTCCAACATCTTCCACATAGTCACAGATTAAATGTTCTATAGTAGTCAGTGGTCTATTCCTATCAAAACAATATTGATAGTCTGGAATGATTGTTAACATATAACTACCTGATCTTAAAATATACTTTTCCCATGACTTTAAAGTATGAATTGGATTAGCGAAATGTTCTATTGCATGAGAACTAACAACAAAATCATACCTCTTTAACTTCTTTAATTGGACTTCATTTGTACAGTCAACATCATATTGCTTACCAAGTTTTTCTCCATACAAAAAGTTAGATCCTAAATTAGTTTGAAAGTAATTATTTTTAATAATGTTCCCACCATCTAAATCCACATGTGGATATAGGTGCATACCATAATGAGGAACAGAAAAAAGTTCAGTTGGACCACCAAACTCAATTCCACTCTTACCTCTTAATGAATTGATAACTAAATCAAAGGACATAATACATTTATATTGTAGGGTAATTCTTTAGATAAGAAATATTTTTTTGCTATACTCAAAGATGGATAATAAATTAAATTGTGAAATGGTTCTATATCTATAAACACATTTTGCTCTCCAATATGAGGGTAAGGAGAAACAATAACTTCTTCCAATATTCTTTCTTTAGGTAATCTAGTCAATAAGTAAGTAAAAATATCTGGAGAGTCACAATGATACTTACCAAAGGGATGTAATTCTGGATAGAACCTTTGCTCTAGTAACTGAGTAATGTGATAAGGTTCTGTTGCATCATACCCAAGATCAATCTTGTTTCCAACCTGCACTCCAACATATCCAGCAGCAGTACATTGATCTCCAATCTTCATCTCACCATCATGATCATCAGTAAACTCCCATTCAATCTGCTTTAGAACTTCTGCCTTTGCAAACCAAAAGGGTGCTCTTATATGACTCTCATGAGGATATCTTTTATGACCATTAAAAATTTGACTTGCGCCAAATCCAATCTTGTCATGTATGTCAAGGGTCTTTACAATTTCCCTTAACCAATACTCTCTCTTTAAAATAACATCATCAGATATAAAAACAAAATACTCATAGTCATTCTGATACTTATAGAAGTAATGTCTATAAGCACCAAATGCTCTATGAGGTATGTCTCTTCCATTCACAATTTTGTTATGAATGATCATTCTACCATTAGGGTTTTTTAAATTTGTAGGAACTCCAAGATAGTCTCTATGAATAAGTATTAAATCATGAGGATATCCAGCATCACATTTAAAATAAGATGGCCAAAACAATTCACCTTGTTGAGATCCACCTAACATTATAACTGCAACCTTTTTCATTGCACCATCCTAAGTTTTTGAATAGTTTCTTCTCCTGCAACATTAAATGCAGGATCTTTAAACTTCAAAGATCTAACTGTAGAGTATGGGTTCATAGAGAATCCGTATCTAATTCTAGATTTCTTAGACCATTCTACATCTTCACCTTGACCCCAACAAAGTTCATCATTTAAAGGACACTCTTCCATCACTTGTTTCTTTGCAACCCAATAAGTCCCAGAAATATACTGATACTTTGATAGGTGAGTCATGTCATATGGAATCAAGCATTCTCTATTGGGAAGAACAATGCCATCCATAAAGTTATCATTGTGAGGCCAGATAACCCAATCTCTAAATCTAGAATAGTCTGGGTTAACAAATTTATTCATACAAATCTTAAAGTCTTCCCCAAACTGGAGAAAACCTTGATACCAATCATCTTCAAATACAACATAGTCATGAGTATAAACTATGTTGTCATATCTGGCATTGATTGTGATTAGATTCTTTTTTCTAGTAATCCATGCTTGTCTAATACTTTCATCAAATGGAATAATAAAAGTATTAGTTCTGGAAACATTACTATTACCAACCACAAGGATTTGATACTCTGGAATGTTTTGTTTCTCAATACTATCAATGACTAGATTAAGAGAATCATCAGAGTTGCCAGCAGTAATAATTCCAAAAGTAAACTTCATATCAGATACCCAACATAATCACTACAGATACCATAACAATCATACACTCTAAGATCAACAAACTGATCTATATTTTTATTCCACTCAGGCATAACAATAATAGACCTTGGGGTATAAGGTTTGCCAGGATAAGTCCAAATTTTATTTGTACTGGTCAGAGTATAATCATCTTCTTGGTGCCAAAAATAATTAAATCCACTAGTTCCATGAGAGAACTCATAGAGTGCCTCTACATTTTTACAGTGAACCCAAAGATAATCCTTATATTTACCTAACCAAAACCAATCAATCTTATAGGTTGGTTCATCATGACCTAAGTACAGTCTATTGTCTAATGGACTGTATCTTACATCAATTTCAACATCAAATCCCTGAGCAATTGCTTGTTCAATATACTCAGGATTGTTTTCTTTTGATAGATCAGGACCATTGATATTGCCCCTATGTGCAATTAATTTCATTCTTTGTAGTGCTCCAAGAAATAATTTAGATCTTCAGGTGTTCCAATACCCCACATACCATCCTTTTCAATTTCTTTAATCCTGATTTTTTTACCATCAGAGATTGCTTCATTGAACACAGGACAGACATAGAATTCATTGTTGACTCTAATATCTTTATCAATCATTTGCTCTGCATACTTTACATAGTCAGATCCTTTCTTCCAATAGTAGATACCAACAGTTGCGTGTTCGGAAATTGGTTTCTTTTCAGCAACCTCAGAGACATATCCATCTTCTCCCAACTTAGCATAGGACCATTTAGGGTGGGTTGCAGGGAATGTCAGAATACCACCATCACATTCTCCATTCTGGAATGCATAAAGAGTTTCATTTGAATCCCATACAACAAACTGATCTGAGTTTGCCATCACCAGTGGTTCATCATTGTTGATAAACTCTTTGGCAAGGAGAGTTGTACAAGCAGCACCTTCAGTAATACCATCAACCTGAACAATATTACAATCAGGTGCAATTAGAGGGAGAAGATAGTTTAGATTATACTTTTCATAATGTTCTTTTTGGACAATGAAAGTATAGTTTGCTTTGATGTTAAGGTTCTCCACCACAACTTGAATCATGGGTTTGCCTCTGACTTCAATCAAAGGTTTGGGAAAGGTGTAACCCTGACTAGCAAATCTACTGCCAGCACCTGCCATAGGAATCAATACATTCATGGTCTTGCTCTCCCATGCTACTTTCTGTTTTGTACCATTCAAAATCTTTTTGATTCTATTGATCTTTTCTTGATTCAGATCCTTTCTGTTTTCTACAGGTACAAGATGTGCCTTGCTATCAAGAGCACCTTGTCTTCCAATATGGCTGTCCTCAACAATCACAGTGTCTGCAGGAAGAGCACCAAGAGCAGTCATACACTTCCAATACATTGCTGGGAATGGTTTGTTCCTGACTACATCTTCATTGGACACATACATGTCTACAAACTCTAATACTCCTAATCGGAGTAAAATGATTTTAACTGTATTCCTGATAGAATTAGATGCTACTGCAATCTTGTAACCAGCATCTACAAGTTGCTGGAAGTATCCCATCAACTCATAATCTTTTGCCACACAATCATTGAAGATTTTGAGAGTTGCTTCTTGTTTGTCCTGCCAGATCTGATCATACAGTTCAACAGGAAGACCTTTATTTTTGGTAAGCAGTTCTAACTTTGCTCTGGTAGGAAGACCATCATAGATGCTGACATGATCTTCTCTACTGATAGAATATTGCTCTCCAAGTGCCTGATTCAGTGCTTCATAATGATAGTCCTTACTATCAATTAACACCCCATCAAGGTCAAATATAACTAATTTGTTCATGAATCAAATTACTTTTTAATTATTATACAAAAAAAGAGAGGTTTATGCAACCTCTCCTATGTATTCACTCAGGCTCGCCACCAATTCTTTGACTGGAAATTGGAAACCAGGCGGGAGTAAGATCCCATCCGCACCACCAATTCTTTTAGGAAATTGGAAACCTACTTTGTCTCGGAAACAAAGTCGTTAATGATGTCTGCTTGATTAAGCACTTCTCCTAGAGTAGGAAACTCTGGATAATCCATCTTAACTGTATTTTTAACATCCTCATTCCAACAACGAGCAGTATCATATTCAATACTGAATTGGTCATTCAGCATGTTATAAGATTGCTTGAAGATTTCAAACCGAAGTTCGTAAGGTGTCATAATTTACTCCTGTGTGTATGTGTGTAGAAGGGGGGGTCCCGACCAGGGCACATTTAACGTCTGTCCGAGACGAGCATAATTAGGGATTGACTCCACCAGGGCACGTTTATAGTCATTCCGAGACTAGTAGGACTGTAGAGAATTGAACTCCATTCACACCGTTATAAGCAGTGGGCCTTAACCAATAGGCGACAGTCCCTCAAAGGAGATTAGCATCCCTCTTCATGGTCAAAGTACCTATCATAATAGTCTGAGTAGTCATCGTATGGGATCAGAACGCAATCTTTATTGTCTGTGGTTCTGATGAGGAAATGTTCTCCACCATCAACTACTCTGTCCATGACTTGATCAAAATTTTCTTCTAATTCTTCCAAGGTTAACTCTGTCATTTCTCCAGTTTGTGAACTATCATTATACCCAATATGGGCACCATCGTCAACAGGTAGCATATGGATGCTAACGATATGTCATTATTTAACAAGGTTTCTATGAAGTGTATCATTGTGGATATGCATGATTGAGACCCCAAATAATAAACAATCCAATGCAACTAAAAACAGTCATTGCTGTAAAAATTGTTCTATTCATCATTCATCTCCTGGTGTGCTAAACGTAAGATGTAATAAATGCAGTATAGTGTGAATGATAATCCACATGAAAGGATAATTAAAACTCCAGTGGGAAAGTCATTCATCCTCTTCGTCATCCTCAAAGGTAGATGGTTCTTCGAACAATTCTTCCATCTTCAATTTATTAATTCTTTCTTGCAAACTGCTGTAATCTTCTTCTGGCATTTTATTAAAATTAACTACTAATAATCCATGTCCAGGTTTATAATCTTTCATTTCTGGATGACCTTGTTTTAAAGGTATTTTTGGATTCTCATGGTATCCAAACTTCTCATGAAAGATCATCCATCCTTGTGCAATCATTGATAGTGCTATGACCACCAAAACAAACCAAGGAACCAAAAAAATTAATTGAGAGTAATTTTGAGCCATGGTAGTAATGGTGGAATGACACCTACAAGTCTGAGGAGTCCTTCTGCAAATAGTGCTAGGACTACCCACCCAACACACATACTAATAATACTAGCATTTCTATTGTGTCTGCGTATGGCAGCATCAATTAAATTTTGACACTCTGTTTTAGTTACATAATGTTCTGGAGAGATTTGATTCATCCTATGACTCATTTAAATTTCTCCCAAACTTTGTCCATAGGATCAGAACCAGTTCTCATAATTTCACATGCTCGTTTGTAAAACATGTTATTAGTATTACCAGATTTTTCAAATGTTTCTTTTATTTTCACCCAGTTATCGTAGGTGTGTTTGCCCATTGACATGAAACATAGTGCTACTATTATATACTAGTCTATTTTTTATATTGTCAGGTTATGTGTTTATTTCAAAACTTACTTAGATGATCTTCTAATCTATGAAGTAATTTTTCCATTTTTGGAGCATCTGGTACTTCAAGATTTGAAGCATAAAGATATTCATCCAATGCAATAGTCAGCAATTCAATGTCTCCTTTGGAAAGATTTGGGGACTCCCAGTTCATCTAATTTCAAACTCCAGTTTTCTAACTTTACGATTTTTTCTTGATTCTTGAAAAGCAAGATCTTCCTTACTTAGGACTTCTGATCTTTCTTTCTTCATTATATTACTAACAATTTCAACTTTAGTCAAGTCAATTGCAGTAATGGTTTCTCCTTTAATATTGGTAAGGTTGTCACACCCACAGCATCTAGTTTGTGTTGGATGTGATTCCAGAATTGCATTACAATTCTTGCATCTTATTTTTAACATGGGTCTGCATAATTGATGTATTTAGTAAGCGGGTAAGGGGATTCGAACCCCTGACTACAACTTGGAAGGATGGTATGTTACCACTACACTATACCCGCAAGTATGGGAGGATTATATCACTGCTTTGGGCAGTTGTCAACCCAAGGAGCACAGAGTCTCATGGGAGGAGCAAGTGCTTTACATTCATTAGTATGACACTTGATTTCGTCATTTATTTCATCCATGTAACGAGGTTTATCTACTCCAGATTCTTTTAATCCAGATTGTCTAATGTAATCATCTACTGCTCTATCTACGTCTCTTGGAATTCTTCTGTTTAGTTTCTCAGGATCTTTAAGTATAAACTCATTAAGAATAGTTTGTGGGAAATATTTTCTTTGAATCTCATCCAATAAGTCCCATAGTCCATTTTGAGATACTCCTGTGCATTGGGAGAGTGCTGCAATAATAGATGATAATACAATTCCTATTATAGCATATTGTTTAATATCAGGTTTCTTCTTACCAAAGTTAATCATAAAGGGGAGGTCTGCAGCACTCCCCAATATTTATTCTATTGTATTAAACTTCTACCATGATCAGTTTGGAAGCATAATCATGAGCATACGAAGTGCGAGCACCATGATGCCCCCAACCAATCCAACTATACGCATAGTCCATGTAGCGGTTAATTGATTTGCCAGGAGTTTTCATCTTCTCCT
>Ga0194123_10005705_pt1 | contig 13196 bp, 9 predicted proteins | sample TA2MahsurfametaG_5_FD_155479 | JGI IMG/M metagenome (GOLD analysis project Ga0194123, IMG submission 155479) | Freshwater microbial communities from Lake Tanganyika, Tanzania - TA2015023 Mahale A surface | ecosystem: Environmental > Aquatic > Freshwater > Lake | place: Tanzania: Lake Tanganyika... | reverse complement strand
CGCCGCTCTTTCCGCCGATGCCGCGCGTGAAGGCCTGCGCGTGCTTCAGATTCTCGGCGGCACACGGTGCATCAGCGCCGCCACCGGATCCGAGCGCGACGCCTGGGCGCTGCGTCTCGGCCCCGGCGGCAGCACCGCTGTCTGGATCGGCTTCGACAAGCCCGCCGCGATCGGTCCCGAAGTCCGGCTGCGCGCGCTCCTCGACGCATGCGTCGATCGCCTCGGAAACCGCTGATCCTCCCGGCCGCACCCGCCGGAGCCCGGCTCATTCGACGTTCTGCGCTTGTTCGCGGATGGTTTCCAACAGCGTCTTGGCCTCGACAACGGCGTGTGTCATGCCGGCATCGTTGGCTTTCGATGCGATCGTGTTGAATTCGCGGAATAATTCCTGACACAGGAAATCGAGCGTGCGTCCGGGTGGTTCCGCGGCATCCAGGCAACCGCGGAACTTGGCGAAGTGCGAATCGAGCCGGGTGAGTTCCTCGCTGATGTCGCAGCGATCGGCGAACAACGCGAGTTCCTTGAGCACGCGATCATCGGCGGGATCGATGCCGAGCCCGGCGTCGCGCAGGCGTTTGAGCAGGGCTTCACGCTGGCGGGCGGGGCGCGCGGGCGCATCGGCGGTGATGCGATGCGCCAGCGACTCGACGGCCGTGAGGCGCGCGGCGAGGTCGGCACCGAGGTGGGCACCCTCCGCTTCGCGCATCGCCACGAGCGCGGCGAGTGCTTGTTCGAGCGCCGGACCGATCACGCGCCAGGCAGCGTCGGCATCGACCGCATCGGGGTCGGCGAAGATCCCGGGTTGCCTCAGGAAATCGGCGGCGGCAGGTTCGATCGTGCGACCGAGCGCTCGGCCAAGATCCTGGAATGCGGCGTCGAACGCGCGCGCGGCATTCGCGTGGACGCGCATGGCGGTGCCGCCATCGCCGCGCTCAAGGCGCACGCTTGCCTGGACGCGACCGCGCGAGACGACACCGAGCACGGTGTGGCGCACCCGTGATTCGAGTTCGGCGAGTTCCTTGGGCAGTTGCACGACCACCTCGGCCTGCTTGCGGTTCACCGCGCTGAGTTCCACCACCGCGTGCCAACCCTCCACCGAGGCGGCACCGCGTCCGAATCCGGTCATCGATCGCATGTCGCGAGCATGCAGGGTTCGGACCGCCGGGGGAAGCGCGCATCGCGCAGCGGGTTGCGGTTGTACGGCGGCGGGGGTCTGTGCTGAAATCAGCGTGTGCAGCGGAATGATCGGCCGGAGTTGTTGGCACCTGCCGGCAACTGGGACTGCGCGCGGGCGGCGATCGCCGCCGGTGCTGACGCGGTGTATTTCGGCCTGCCCAAATTCAACGCGCGTCTCCGGGCCGACAATTTCACCGCGGAAGACCTGCCGGAGCTGATGGATGAGCTGCACCGTCATTGCGTGCGCGGGTTTCTGACGATGAACACGCTGGTCTTCACCGGCGAGCTGGACGAAGCCGAGGAGCAGTTGCGCCGGATCGCCGCGGCAGGAGTGGACGCGATCATCGTGCAGGATCTCGGGCTGGCGGCACTCGCCCGACGGATCGCGCCGGAAGTGGAGATCCACGCGTCGACGCAAATGACCATCACCTCGCCCGAGGGACTGGCATTCATTGAATCGATCGTGCCGCTCGAACGCGCCGTGCTCGCACGCGAATTGTCGGTCCGCGAAATCGCGCGATTCCGGTCGGAGTCGCGCCAGTCCTGCCCGACCACGACGCCGCTCGAGGTATTCGTTCACGGCGCGTTGTGCGTCGCCTACTCCGGCCAGTGCCTCACGAGCGAGGCGCTCGGCCAGCGCAGCGCGAACCGTGGTGAGTGCGCACAAGCCTGCCGCATGCCGTATGACATCGTGGTCGACGGCGTCGCGCGCGATCTCGGCGAGGTGCGCTACCTGCTCAGCCCACAGGACCTGGCGGCGGTGGACCTGATTCCCGAACTGGTGCGTGCAGGAGTGAAATCCTTCAAGATCGAGGGCCGACTGAAGTCGGCCGAATACGTGACGGCGGTGACGTGCGTGTACCGCAAGGCGCTCGATGCGGCGATCGCCGGGATGGCGGCGGAAATCACCGCGGCCGACCGCTACTCGCTGGAAATGACGTTTTCTCGGGGGCTGTCGACCGGCTGGCTCGCCGGGACGAATCATCCGTATCTGACGCACGGTCGGTTCGGCAAAAAGCGCGGACCGCTGCTCGGCACGATCGCCGATTGCGGCAACGGCTGGTTGCGTCTCGATCCGCGCACCGAAGTGCCGATTGCGGCGGGCGACGGCGTGGTGGTCGATGCAGGAGAAAACCGTGATCACGAGCAAGGCGCGCGGATTTGGAAGATTGAAGGCGATCGCCTCCTGTTCCACCGCAGGCACAGCGGGTTGGATTTCGCGCGCATCCGTCCGGGGCAAACTTTGTGGAAAACCTCCGACCCGAAACTGGATGCCGAGCTGAAGCGGTTCAGAAAAACAGCCAAGCCGGAAAAGCACCGGATCGCACTGCATGTGAAAGTCGATGGAGCTCCGGGCAAACCGATGCGAATCCACTGCGACGGACACACGTTCACCGGATCGGTCGTGCTGGAAGCAGCGACACGTCATCCACTCGATGAAGCGGTACTCGCCGCACAACTGGGTCGACTCGGCGGCACGCGTTACGAACTCGCATCGCTCGATTGCAGACTCGAGGGGGCCTGCCACCTGCCATTGTCCGAACTCAACCGGATGCGGCGTGATTGGGTCGCCGCGCTGGACGGTAGGCAGGCATCCCCACGCGCCAACCTGGTGACCGTACCCGGATGGCGGGAAGACCTGCCCGCGGCCGCATCTGCCGCGGCATCCACTCCGGTGCTCGCGGTGCTTTGCCGCAATGACGACCAATTGCGTGCCGCAACCGCCGCGGGGGTCGCGAAGGTGTACTGCGATTACGAGGATCCGCGGCGATACCGTGAGGCGGTGGCGATGTTCCGTGAATCGGCGGCCGCAGATGCGACGATCCACCTGGCCACGCCGCGCATTCTCAAACCCGGCGAGACCGGGTACCTCAAGCTGATCGAAGGCGCATCACCCGACGGTCTGCTTCTGCGCAATCTTGGCGCACTGCACCACCATCGCGACCGGTGCCAGCTGGCGGCCACCGGCGACTTTTCACTCAATGTGGCCAACCCGGTCACCGCGCGCCTGCTGATCGAGCATGCAGGCCTCGACCGCCTCACCGTTTCCTACGATCTCAACATCGCGCAGGTGCTCGACCTCTTGTCGGCGGCACCGCCGGAGTGGTTCGAACTCACGCTCCACCAGCACATGCCGATGTTTCACATGGAGCACTGCGTCTTCTGTGTCTTCCTGAGCGAGGGAAGTTCGTGGAAAGACTGCGGCAGGCCCTGCGAGCGCCACGTTGTGCACCTGCGCGACCGCGTCGGCCAACTCCACCGGTTGCAGGCCGATGTCGGTTGCCGCAACACGTTGTTCAGCGGCCGCGCCCAGACCGGCGCGCGCTTCTTGCCGCAACTCATGGCCGCGGGATTGCGCCACTTCCGCATCGAACTGCTCGACGAGGACCACAATGCGGCGCTCGACACGATCCATGCCTATCAGGAACTGCTGGTCGGCAAGGCGAAGGTGCGGGATGTGCTTGGCCGCGTGAAGGCGCTCGAGCGACTCGGAGTCACCGAGGGCACGCTCGCGGAAATCAGGTGAAATTGAGCGCGTCCATATCGAAGACCACCGTGACATCCTCGGGCAGCGGGGTTTTCGCCAGCACCGCCTGCACATGCCGCGTGAGCGGCCGGGCCGACGCGGCGCGCAACGTGATTTGGAAGCGGAACTGACCGTGCGCCTTGACGAGCGGCGACGGCAGGACTTCGCCGAGCAGCACGTCCGCGGGCAGTTGTTCGGCAATCCTCAGGCGCAGGGTGCTCAGCGTGAATTCCGCGCGGCGCTCGTGGGCAGAGCGCGCGGTGAGCACCGCGCAGTGACCGTACGGAGGGAAATGGAATTGCCGACGGAACTCCATTTCCTGCGCCGCGAATCCATCGAAGTCGTGACGGCGCGCGTACTGGATCGACGGTGAGTGCGGCGTGAACGTCTGCACGATCACTTCGCCCGACAGGTCGCCGCGGCCGGCGCGGCCGGCGACCTGCGTGATCAACTGGAAGGTGCGCTCGCCCGCGCGGAAATCCGGCACGTGCAGTCCGAGGTCGGCGTGAAGGATGCCCACCAGCGTGACGTTCGGAAAATGCAATCCTTTGGCGATCATCTGGGTGCCCACGAGGATGTCGATCTTGTTCGCCTGGAAGGCGTTGAGCGCGTCGCGCAACGCGTGCTTGCGCCGCATCGCATCCGCGTCGATGCGCGCGACACGCGCCTGCGGCAGCACTTTCCCCAGGATCTCCTCGACCTTCTGCGTGCCATAGCCCTGCAGCAGGATCGACGGGTCGCGGCACTCCGGACATCGCCGGGGGACAACCGCCTGGTGGCCGCAGACGTGGCAGACGAGCCGCTCGTCGGTGCGGTGGTAGGTGAGCGCCACCGAGCAATGCGGGCATTGGCAGACGTGGCCGCAGGACGGGCATTGCAGCGAGCGGGCAAAGCCGCGGCGGTTGAGAAAGAGGATTGATTGCTCGCCGCGTTCGAGGCGTTGTTCGAGCGCGGTGCGCAGTTTGTCGGAGAGCACCGCGGGTCCGCCTTTGTGCTTGCGCGCCTCCATGCGCATGTCGGTGACGCGCACCATCGGCATCGCCCGGCCGTCGGCACGCTCGTCGAGTCGCGCGAGCAGGTATTTCCCGGATTGCGCGTTGTGCCACGATTCGAGCGACGGCGTGGCCGAACCGAGGACGATGGCGCATTTCTCGAACGACGCGCGCAGCACCGCGACGTCGCGGCCGTGATAGCGCGGCACGGTCTCCTGTTTGTAGCTGTTCTCGTGCTCCTCGTCGACGAGGATCAGTCCGAGCGACGGCAACGGCGCGAAGACGGCGGAGCGCGCGCCGATGACGATGCGCGCACCGCCCTTGCGGATGCGGTGCCATTCATCGAATCGTTCGCCTTGCGAGAGATGCGAGTGCAGCACGGCGACCTGGTCCTGCATCGCGGCGAACCGCGCCTTGAATCGTTGCACCGTCTGTGGCGTCAGCGAGATTTCCGGCACGAGCACGAGCACCGTCTTCCCTTGGTCGATCACCTGCCGTGCGGCCTGCAGATACACTTCGGTTTTGCCGGATCCGGTGACGCCGAGCAACAGGACCGGGCGCGGTGTCGCCTCGCGCGATTGGGCGAGGATCACCTCGAGCGCCGCCTGCTGCGCGGGGGTGAGTGCGAGCGGAGTGGATTCAAGCACTTCGGCCGATCCGTCCGAATCGGGGTCGCGCCGCACGTCCTCCTGCTCGATCCGGACCAACGACAACTTCGCGACGGCCTTGAGCGCCGCGGCCGACCCGTCGCCGAGGTCGCTCACGGCGAGCCGCCTGTCGGCCGCGTTCATCAGCAAGGTGAGGATCGCGTGCTGACGCGGTGCCCGCTTGCGCAATCGCTCGAGCACGTCGGGCGCGGGGGTATCGGTGAGCACCGCCACGCGACGCGATTTTGCCGAATGATCTTCGGTGCGCACCGCCTCCGGCAGCAACGAGCGCACCACCGTCTCGATGCCGCAACCGTAGTAGCCAGCCATCCAGCGCCCGGTCTCGAGCAGTACCGGAGTGATGAGCGGCTCGGGGTCCGCCAGGGATTCGATCGCGCGCAGGGCGAAATCAGCTTGAGCCGCATCGACGCACGCGAGCACCGTGCCCGACGCGGTCTTGCGGCGCAACGGCACGCGCACGCGGCAGCCAGGCCGCACGTCGAGGCCCGGCGGCACCGCGTAATCGAAGACCAGCTCCGACGGGCCGTCGATGAGCACACGGGCGATCACGCCTGCGAGCATGAGGCAGCGATGCGCGGCGTCCAAGAGTCAAATCGGCGCGATGGGCGGCAGGAGCGCCACAGGATCAGGCGGTCAGCCGACGAAACCGCCCGAATGCATCCTCCCATGCGGCCGGGTCCCGCGGTTGATGTGTACGGAATTCGAACGAGCGCCGGATCAGCGAGCGCGCCGCGGCAAGGTCGGCGAGCATGCCGCTGGCGACGAGTTGCACCGCGATATTGCCGCACGAGGTGGCTTCGACCGGACCGGCGACCACTTCGATGCCCAGCGCGTCGGCAGTCGCTTGGCACAGCGGCTCGTTGCGGATGCCGCCGCCGCCGACGTGCAACCGGGTGAAGCGGCGGCCGGTGAGCGCGACGATCGATTCGTAAACGGCGCGGGATTTGAGGGCGAGCGATTCGGTTGCGACACGCAGCACGGCACCGGGGTCCGCCGGCACCGGTTGACCCGTCCTACGGCACCACTCGCGGATTTTTCCGGGCATATCGCCGGGAGTTGCAAACACCGGATCGTCCGGATCGACAAACGCGGTGAATGCGGGTGCCTGCGCCGCCATGCGGGTCATCGTGGGATAATCGAGCGGCTGCCCCTCATGTTCCCACTGCCGTCTGCATTCCTGCAGCACCCAGAGTCCCGCGATGTTTTTCAGAAAGCGAACGCCGCCGTCCGCGCCAAGCTCGTTGCAGAATCCGGCGGCAAGCGCGGTTGGCGTGGTGATCGGCACGGGTGATTCCATGCCGAGGATCGACCAAGTGCCCGACGACAACCACAGCTGTTCTCCGCCTTCCATCGGAATGCCCGCCACCGCCGACGCGGTGTCGTGTGATGCCGTGGCGATCACCGGGATATCGCTTTGGCCGATGTGCGCGCCGACTTCGTCGCGCAGCGGACCAAGCACGGTGCCCGGCGCGACGATCGCGCCGAACACGTGGCGCGGTAGGCCGAGCGCGTCGATCACCTGCCACGCCCAGTCGCCGGTGTGTGGATCGAGCAATTGCGAGGTTGATGCGATCGTGCGCTCGACCGCCATCCGCCCGGTGAGCCAGTACGACAGCAGGTCGGGGATGAACAACAATCGCGAAGCGTGGTGCAGCGCGGGATTGTCGCGGCGCAGCTCGGCCAACAGATGCAGCGAGCTGTTGTAGAAATTCGTCCGGATGCCCGTGTGCGCGTAGATCGTTTCCTCGGGCAGGATCGCATGCATCACATCGGCCATGCCGTCGGACCGCGGATCGCGGTATTGGTGAGGCATGCCGAGAAGCCGACCGTCGGCAGCGAGCAGCGCGTGATCACAGCCCCAGGTGTCGATGCCGATCGAGACGATGGATCGTCCGTGGGCGGCCACCGCGCGGCGCAAGCCTTCGAGGATTTCCAGATAGAGCCCGTGGATGTTCCAGAACCATCCGCCCGGAAGATCAACGCCGGGGTTGTCAAACCGGTGCACTTCCTCGAGGCGCAAGGTTTCCAGATCCGTGGTGGCCGCCATCACGCGGCCGCTGCCGGCCCCGAGATCCACGGCAATGAAGGTGGCTTCGGACATCGACGCCATCATTTCCAACGCGCCCGACGATGCAATGCCGGATGCGGTCGGCATCCCATCCACCCGTGCTTGTGTCGCGGCGCAGCGGGACCATCATCGGGTGCGTGATGCCATGGGTCCGAACCACCGGCCTGCTGTGCGCGGCCGCGACGCGCATGGTGGTCGCGGCGGAGACCACGACGTTGCCGGAGCTGATGGTGCTCGGCAGCCGCACGACTTCCGGCGAGGCACGCCCGGTGGCGACGTGGGACCGCGATGCGATCCGCAACGCCTCGCCGCGCACGATCGACGAACTGCTCGCACGCGAGCCGTCGTTCTCACTCTATCGCCGGCAGTCCGCGTGGTTCGGCAATCCGACGTCGGCCGGGGTCAGCCTGCGCGACGCCGGGGCAAGCGCCGCGTCGCGAACGGTCGTGCTTCTCGATGGCATTCCTCAGAACGACCCATTCGGCGGATGGATGTACTGGGCGCGATTGGATGCGGCGACGATCGAATCCGCAACCGTGCTGCCACCATCGCAATCACTGCTCTGGGGCAATCAAAGTCCTGCCGGAGTCATCCAGCTCGTCTCGCGCGATCCGTTCGAGACCGGCACCACGCTGCGCATGACGGCCGGCAGTCCCGATCACATCGGCACCTCGATGACGGGCCGTTTCGCCAATGCGGAGAAGTCCCGCGCGCTGTCGGTCTCGTTGTTCGGTTTCGAGACCGGTGGATTCCATGCGGTGCACCGATCGCAGCGCGGCAGCATCGACCGCCCGCTCGACACGGCAGTGCAAGGCGCGGAACTGAAGGGATCATCGATGCTCGCAAATGGAATGCGCGTCGATCCCAGGCTGTCGTGGTATCGCGAAGAGCGCGGCAACGGCACGCCGCTCGCACGCAACTCGACCGAAGCGGTGGATCTTTCGCTGCGGCTGACCTCCGACTCCGGGGCCTGGGCATGGCAATGGCTGGCCTGGCATCAACACCGCGCGTTCGAATCGACCTTCACATCGGTGAACGCCGACCGCAGTGAGGAAACCGTTGCGCTCGACCAGTACGACGTGCCCGGACGGGGAACGGGAACATCGTTCGGCATGCGCAACGAAAACGCCGGCCTGTGGACGCTGACCGCCGGAGCGGATGCCCGCGTGCTCGACGGTGCGACGCACGAGCGGGTCGGCACGTTTCGCGACCGCGAGGCCGGTGGCAGCCAGTCGTTCGGTGGCGCGTTCTTCGGCGCGGATCGGCCGGTCGGCGCGGCCTCGCGCGTCGAAGCCGGAGCAAGAATTGATTTCTGGCATTGGGACGATGCGCGCAGGATCGAGGCGTCACTCGCCGATGGATCGTTGCTCAAGAATGACAGGCAGCCCGATCGTCACGGCATCGAGCCCTCAGCATCGCTGGGTTTCACAAAAGCGATGGCCAGCGGTATCGAAGCGCACGCCTCGGCAGGCACCTCGTTCCGCCTGCCGACACTCAACGAGCTGCATCGTCCGTTCCGCGTGCGCAACGACATCGTCGAGGCGAATCCGGAGTTGGATCCCGAGCGCTTCCTCAGCCTGGAGGCGGGGATCGATTGGAAGCCGGATGATGCATTGACCATCGGCATCACCGGATACCACCACCGGATCCACGACGCGATCGCCAACCTGCCGGTCACCGATGCAGCCGAAATCGCGGAGATCTTCGGATCGATTCCTGCCGGTGGCTCGGGCTCGCAGCGCCGCAATGTCGATCTGGCCGAAGTCACCGGCATCGAGGCGAAAGCCGCGTGGGATGCCGGAGGAGCGATCGCGTGTTCGCTGGCCGCCCTGTGGTCGGACACCTCGTTCCGCCGCTCGGCCGATCAACCGCTGCTCGAGGGAAAAGCATTCCCGCAGGCACCCGATCTGCGGATCACCGCGGATGGAATCGTCCGCCTCGGCCGCGGCATCGAGTGGTTTGCATCCTCGTCATTCACCTCGTCGCAATCGGACGACGCGCTCGCCACCCGGATCCTGCCGGACACCACGGTGGTCGGCACCGGACTGCGCTGGCGGCGCGGTGCGGCAACCTGGCAGGCGCGCGTGGACAACCTGCTCGATGAAGACGTCGTCACCGGCATCGGCAGCGACGGACTCCGCACGCATGCCGCGCCGCGCACGGCATGGCTCGGCGTGGAGTGGGAGTGGTGATCCACGCCCGCGCGGTCACACGGCGACCTCCGCCTTGATGTGTGGATGCGGATCGTAGCCGGTGAGCCGGATGTCGTCGAAGGTGAACGCGTCGATGTCGCGGATCTCCGGGTTGAGTTCGAGTTTCGGCAGCGGCCGCGGGTCGCGTGTGAGTTGGAGTTCCGCCTGTGCGAGGTGGTTGGTGTAGAGGTGGAGGTCGCCGAAGGTGTGGATGAATTCGCGCGCCTCGAATCCGCAAACGTGCGCGACCATCTCGGTGAGCAACGCGTATGAGGCGATGTTGAACGGCACGCCAAGAAACAGGTCGGCACTGCGCTGGTAGAGCTGGCACGACAAGCCGGGTTTGCCGCCGGGCGCGGCCGGATGCACGTGAAATTGGAAGAGGAGGTGGCAGGGAGGCAACGCCATTTCCCGAAGCTGGCCGACATTCCACGCCGAAACGATGTGGCGGCGTGACATCGGGTCGTGACGCAGTCCGTCGACGAGCGACCGGATCTGGTCGACCGCACCTCCGTCCGCCGTCGGCCACGCGCGCCACTGCCTACCGTAGACCGGTCCGAGCTCGCCATCCTCGCGCGCCCACTCGTCCCAGATGGTCACCCCGTGTTCGTGCAGCGTCCGCACGTTCGTCTCACCGCGCAGAAACCACAGCAGCTCGTGGATGATCGACCGCAGGTGCAGTTTCTTGGTCGTGAGGCAGGGAAACCCGTCGCGCAGGTCGTGCCGGGTCTGCCTGCCGAATACCGAGAGCGTTCCAGTGCCGGTGCGGTCGGTGCGCTTCTCGCCGTTGGCCATCACGTCGCGCAACAAATCGAGGTAGGCCTGCACGGGCGCATGAAGCCACGACGCCGCCCGGCCCGCAAGACTCAATGGATCCGATGGAAATCGCTTGAGAAACCCGGGCGGCCGCGGCACAATCCGCTGGATTTTCCTCCCGCCAACCATGGTCAGCACCGCCGCCAGCATGCACACCGCCTACGACTCGAAGATCGAGGGCAACGTGATCGTCACGCGAGTCGACGCGGCGATCAACTGGATGCGCAAGAATTCGCTCTGGCCGATGCCGATGGGGCTCGCCTGCTGCGCGATCGAGCTGATGGCCACGGCGTCGAGCCGCTTCGACATCTCGCGCTTTGGCATGGAAGTGATGCGGTTCTCCCCGCGACAGAGCGACGTCCTCATTGTTTCCGGCACGGTCACTTACAAGATGGCGCTGGCGGTGAAGCGCATCTGGGACCAGATGCCGGAACCGAAATGGTGCATCGCCATGGGTGCCTGCGCGTCGAGCGGCGGAATGTACCGCAGCTACGCGGTCCTGCAGGGCATCGATCGCCTGATCCCGGTGGACGTCTACATTTCCGGTTGCCCGCCGCGCCCCGAGGCGCTCATCGAGGGACTGATGAAACTGCAGCGCAAGATCGAGGGCGAGCAGTCGACCGTCGACCAGAAGAAGGAGTTCTTCGAGCAAGTTTCCTGAATCTGCCGCCCGCCGCCTCCATGTCCGCAGCCGACGACATCCGCACGCTTCGCGAAACATTCGCCGACAAAGTCATTGCCTCGACCGAGTTCCGCAGCGAGCACACGCTCACGGTTGCGCTGGACGCGTTGCACGACGTGCTGCGCGAATGCCGCGACACGCTCGGCTACGCGATGCTGCTCGACATTTCGAGCGTCGACCACTTCGGCGACGATCCACGCTTCGAGGTCGTCCACGAACTTGCCGCCATCGACGATTCAAAGCACCTTCGCATCAAGACCGCCGTCGCCGAGGACGACGAGCCACCCAGTGCGGCCGACCTCTGGCCGGCGGCCGATTGGCACGAACGCGAGGTCTGGGACATGATGGGCATCCGCTTTGCAGGGCATCCGGACCTGCGGCGCATCCTGATGTGGGAAGGCTATCCGCACTTCCCGCTGCGCAAGGATTTCCCGCTGGCGGGTCGGCCCACGGAAATGCCGGATGTCGCGTTCACCGGTGTGGCACCGCTTGAAGGCGGGCCGTTCGTCACCAGCTCGGGCGGCGAGGATCCGGTGCGGCGCGAACCGCGCGCGCGGGTCGTCGAATAACCCGCGTGCGGCCCCATCATGCGTCCGCGCAGCAGCCATCTCGACAGCGCGGCCCATCAACTGCGGATGATCGCGAACGCACCCGTCACTTGGGCGTGGGCGGTGTTGTGGTTTGCGGTGCAATGCGTGCTGTGGATCGCGGGCGGTGCCACGGAGGCCTCGTCGTGGCTGGAATCCCTGGCATTGTCGCGCGATGGCATCGCACGCGGATCGTGGTGGCAATTGTTCACGCACGGACTCGTCCACGGGTCGTGGCTGCACCTGCTGGCCAACACCGTCTTTCTCGTGCTGGTCGGCTCGCGGATCGAACACATCGTCGGCAGCCGAACAGTGACCCGCACGATCGCGGCAGGAATCATCGGCGGTGGCGCGCTGCACCTGCTGATCGGCACCGGCCTGCTCGTCGGCGCATCCGGCGGATGCTTCGCCCTGCTGCTGCTGCACACCACGCTTTCGCCGCAATCCCGCTTTTGGCCATTGCCGGTTTCGGCACGCCACCTCGGCACCGGTCTGCTCGCCGCAGCGCTCATCCTCGCGCTCGTCAACCCGCAGTTCGGCCTGCCCGGTGCGGCCGCGCTCGGCCGGTGGCTCGCCGACCACGGATTCGATTCATGGTTCCGCTTGGGTCATGCCTGCCACTTCGGCGGCGGACTCGTCGGATGGGTGGCCGGTCGCTGGATGCTGCGGCCGCGGGTGAGTCTCGCCGCGTTGCGGCGCGACCGGGCTCGGCGTGAGGGCGGACGATGATCGCCGTGATTGTGCCATGCGCCGACCGCTCACGCACCGGCCGCGCGCGTGATCGTGTAGCCGTCCTTGCCATCCTTGATCGACCAGCCCCGCGCGGTGAGATCGGCACGCAATTCATCGGAAAGCGCCCAATCCTTCGCGACACGCGCCTGCCAACGCCGCTCGGCCAGCGAGCGAATCTCGTCGGGAACATCCGCAGCCTGACCCACCTCGCACGGCAACACCAGGCCGAGTGCGCCGAGGACGCGGTGGAATCCACCGAGCGCGGCCGCGGCATCGGTGCCTCCCAACGACGCGGCCTCGCGCAGACCGGTGAACAATCCGCCGAGCGCGCCCGGCGTGTTGAGGTCGGCATTGAGCGAATCCCACGCCGCATCAAACGGGCCGGCGGCGTCCGCCGCAGCGGTGTGGCCCGCGGCTTTCGCAGCGAGCTGGCGTTCGCCCTTGGCGAGTTTGTGCAGCGCCTCGCGCGCGGCGTGCAGTGAATCAAAGGTGAAGTTGAGCGGCTTGCGGTAGTGGCCGCCGATGAGCACGTAGCGCACCTCCATCGGCGAAAATCCGCGGGCCGCGAGATCATCGAGCGTGTGCAGGTTGCCGAGCGACTTCGACATCTTGCCGCCGTCGACCAGCAGGTGCGCGATGTGGAACCAGTGCGCCGCGAAGCCTCCGCCACAGGCGCAAACGCTCTGCGCGATCTCGTTTTCATGATGTGGAAAGACGAGATCGACTCCACCGGAATGCAGATCGAACGAATCCCCG
>Ga0194123_10005701_pt1 | contig 13198 bp, 19 predicted proteins | sample TA2MahsurfametaG_5_FD_155479 | JGI IMG/M metagenome (GOLD analysis project Ga0194123, IMG submission 155479) | Freshwater microbial communities from Lake Tanganyika, Tanzania - TA2015023 Mahale A surface | ecosystem: Environmental > Aquatic > Freshwater > Lake | place: Tanzania: Lake Tanganyika... | reverse complement strand
AGCCTGTGCAGCTGTGCGAGCCTGGTTCAACCAACGCACAACGCCCGCCGATTTGCGCCGGCGCTTGACTTCAACGGCTAATCCTGAACCCTGGATGTCGACGCCCATATCGACGCCGTTCCGCGCGGTCCGTTCCACGTGAACGCCCAGCGCGCGCAGCGCCGCGGCCGCTTCACGCTCTCCATTTGCGCCTTTGCGCCGTTGTCGCGCGCCCATGATGGGCAATCTACCCCCTGTAAAAAAAATTTCTAGCCCCCCTTTACAACCTTTTTCCCAGTTGTTACGTTGCGCTAGCGCTGCTAAAGCGCGCAGACGCAACGTAAAAAAGGGTTGCGTAGCAAAACCAAAAAAAACTTACAGCACCTAGCCACAGGTAGCCGATAAGGGGTAGCATGGAACATGTGGCGCGCGGAAACTTAGTTCTGACTCTGCACGAATCGCAGCTAATAACGCTGCGTTTTGGTGACGTTACGGCTGATGTAGTCGTAGTTAGCGCCGCCGGCCGGGTGAAGGTAGCAATCGCCGCGCCTCATTCCGTCGCAATTTCTCGCGGCTATTCGGAAGGGTTAGATCATGACAAACGAAAACGGTTGGAAGTCGATAGGCCATTTCTCGAGGGTAAATGACCTGACTTGGGCGGAGCGTCGGCAATTGTCGCGCATTTGCTCTAAACGGTTCACGGGCGATACTGTGGCGTTTCAACGCCAAAACGGCGTTGTATTGGATGTTGAAGTACAAAGGCGGCCGCCGTTGACAACGAAACAACCTGACGGGCCTAAATTGTTTACGTTTTTACGCCAAAGCAGCACGGCCCCGACGTTGCCCTGGCCGGGTGAATCGGCTACGCCTACTACTCCAGCTGCGGCCGAGGTGAAACCCGATATCAGTCTAGCCGACGCTTTTGTAAAGGCGGCCGATATTCATCGGGCATTGGCGCGAGCGCCTTGGCTTGAAAACAACGGCCGGATAGCCCATTTGGCGTGCGCCTGGGCTATTCGCAAATTGGAATTGGACGCGCGCCAAATGGAGGCTACCCCATGAGTTGGTTGGACCTGCTGTACGGTTTCTTGGTCGGCGTCGGCGTAGTGCTAGGGTTTGCGTTTTTAACGTTCGCAATTTGCGACACAAAAAACGACCGCGACGCGGGGGTAAAACGATGAATACGCAACAGTGGATAGGCGAAATGGAGGCGGTACGGGCCGAAACGTATCGGCTAGGCCAAGAAATAGCGTCCGAATGGACTACACGGGCTAGCCACGCGGACCTTTTCGCTTTAGATGATGAAATGCAACGGTTAAAGCGGTTAATCACGGCGTTAGCCCAGCAGTTGCGCGCGCTTTTGTTTCAACCGTTGCTAGTCGAGAATGGCGGCGCAATCATGCGGCCCGAGGGGTCCAATGCGGACTTAACCAACCTAACGGCCGGGTTTCGCTTGCGTTACGCGCAGAAAACGGTAGTACCGAATGAACGCGCCCTGGTCGAGGCTTTGCTCGAATTCAACGGCGGCGATTTGGGGATCATTAGCACGGGTAGCCAGGGGGCGCTAGCGGCGACGCCGTGGAAGGTTGGTTTCATTCGGGAACGGGTCGATCCCAAACTGATTTTCCAGCGCGACGTCACCCACGACCGGGACGGTAACCCGGTCGAACCGGCGGTTGAACCAATTTCGGAGTATCAAAAACAACTAGGCGCGAAGCGCCGGAAAGGCACTAACGATGACTGATTTGAGTAGGTTTAGCCGGGGTCGTTTTTTGAAAGCCGGCGATGTTCCATCCGGAACCATTGTGGAAATGCGGGGGGGGCGGTCTGAAGAATTTGAGGACGGCGCAAAGGCTGTACTTGAAACGGACGTAGGGGATATCGTATTGAACAAAACCAACCTGCGGGCGGTCGAAGAAATTACGGGCCAGCTGACCGATTCCGACCGTTGGTACGGGTTCCAATGCGTTATTAGGGTTGAACGGGTGGCGTTTAGCGGTCGAATGGTGGATTCGATACGGCTCTACCCAGTCGATTCCCAAAAGCCCGCCAGTGGCCCGCAAACGCGCCCTGCGCCCGCCGAGCGCAACGCCCCCGAGCAGCGCCCCGCCAACGCCTCGAGGGCGCCTAATGCCCCTAGAGGCGGTCCGCTGAAGCCGGCTAGGGACGATCCAAGGCCGCAACGTACCCGACCGCTTCCAATGAACGATCCGCCAACGGGCGACGACATTCCCTTTTAGGCCATAAATGCATCCCCTAGCCGATTTGCTAAACCGCCTACGGCGGGCCACTGTCGCCACGCCCGCCCAGTATCAAGCGTTCGAGGCTGAGTACCTAGCGGCCGTGGTAGCCGCCCAGGATGATCAAAGCGGGCCAACTTCCCGGCTACGGTCGCTGTTGCCTGGAGCGCTTGACGCTTACCGCGCGCTCCCGTCAACGGCGCACGGGCCGCCGGCTATCGGCTACCCCATTAGCGACGAATTGGAAATAGCTCGATGGCCCGAGCGCCCGCCGATCATCAATGGCGTAATGCGCGCCGGCGAAGTCGGCCTACTGGTCGGGCCGCCTAAAACCAAAAAAACCTTTATTACGCTCGATTTGGCCAATAGCCTAGCGTCGGGTGGCAATTGGTTACGGGAGTTCACGTGTCCCAACCCGTCGCGGTGCTTGGTTGTCGATTGCGAATGTGAACCGGGAGAAATTCATCGGCGACAAAACAAACTGCGCGCAGCTGCACAACGCACAAACCGCTACCGAGGGATCGATACCGACCTGATTTGTTACGCGGCGTTACGTGGTTTGCTTGGCCAACGGGAAAGCGTCGACGCCCGCCTAGAGCGCCTCGAATGGACAATCCTGGACGCGCGGGCCGCCTTTGTTATCGTGGATACCGTTTCGGCGTTTCTACCCCTTGAAAACGAAAACGATAACGCCGAAGTATCCGCCATCATGGGGGGTATCCTCGATATTGCGACGCGTACGGAAGCGTCAATTCTGTTGGTTCACCATACCCCCAAGGGCGTAGCCGGCCGCGCAGCTGTCGACATGGCCGCGGGCGCTGGCGCCTGGACACGTCGCGCCGATAGCGTCATAGCGCTAGGGGTTGAAAAAAGCGGCGCCGTTGTAGCGTCGTTTCGGGCGCGTTCGATGCAAACCCCCGACCGCCACGTTATCGATTTCCCAGTCGATGACGGAGGCGTATTACCGACGGCTAGCCTGTTCGTCGAAGCTGAGGATGACGAATAAAAAGCCCCCGCCGGGAACGTGGCGCGCGCCACGGCGGGGGACGGGACCGAGACTCCGCTATGATATCGCCGATGCCAGCTACCGTTTAGGCCAACGGTTGTCGGGACACGTCGCCGCCGGCATTTTGGCCTTGGTGGAAAGTTCCGATAGCGGGTTCCGACCACAACCGCACTTGCCGCAGTAGCCGACGGGTTCGCCTGGTTTGCGATGTGGACACGCTAGGCAAGCGTCCAGGCGCGCAACGTACCGGCGCTTGCTGATTTTTGGCATGAAGGCCCACGACGCCAACGCGCGCAGGAAGCTCCAAACACGTTTCAAGGTTCGCATACCGAATCGGGGGTAAGCCTGGGCGGCAATTTGGCGCGCTGTTCGTTTGGGACGCTCAAGCGCGCGCGCGCGTTCCATATCGGCCGCCTGTTTCTGCTCGAGCGCCGCTAGCCGCAATTTGATATCGGGCGGATATTCGTACGGTTTGATCTGTTGCCAGTGTTCGCACGTTTGACATTTCGTTACGTCGTGGCCTATCGCGCATTCAGGGGTACGGTCTGCTCCCCGCATACGAAAATTGATACACGTACCGCGCGGTTCATTGTTAGCCATGGCGTTAGAGTACCTGCGGTATCCCTAAACCCCTATTACACCACGTGCAATTGAACGCCGCGCCGTCGCATTGGTTAGGGTCGCTTACAAAATCAAAATCCCATGCCATAGCTGCGGGGTCAACCGTAACGCCATATTGGATGAGTACCGCGGCCGTCGGCACAATTCGCCCCCCCAGTTCGCAAGGCGCACCGGAACACCGACAAAAATAGTTGCCGCTACCTGCGGGAATTTCTAATTCCTGCACGTTCGATTGGATCTCCCAACCAATTTCCGAAATGTTCATGGCCGTTACGTAGCGCGCTTGCACAACGGCGCGGCAATTGTCGATGTAATTCACCCGCCATTCGTCGGAGGGGTAGCGGCCTTCACAACTACAACCGTCGGCCTCGCATGACATAAGTTTCCCCGCGCATCCGCCAAAAACCAATTCGTAAAACGGTCCGCCGGCCCAAAAAACTTCGTTTGAAAGCATCGATACTTTGTAATCACTACCTAAAAAACTTTGCAAAGCCTGAGAGAGTCCCTGTCCGCTTGCCGACTGGGTAATAATGTTGCAACGATGGCCCACGGGCGGAGGCGTTGGGTTTTGGTCGCCGATTCCAATGATGTCGCCGGAGGCTGAAATAGTTAACCATTGGTACGCCGGCGGAGGATCCCAACAACATACGCGCTCAATTTCAATGACGTCCGTCCAGGGTTGCGGATCGTAAAACGGCGTAACTGGATCGTTTACGTTATAGAACGCAAACTGGCCGCCCGTAATCGTGGTAGCGAATTGCGCCGGACATGTGCAAGGGCTAACTACGTCGCAAGCTGTAGCGTTACAATAACCGATAAAGTTTGGCCCTGCAATTTCATTTACGCCGCCGCCTGGATAGTTGTTTGTGCATTGTGGAAACGGGTAGCCGGGAATCGGACACGTCCACCCACTCCATTGGAATTCGTAGCCGTTAGTGGCGTCACCAAATAGGCATAGGTAGGTCAACCGTTCCTGATAGGACGGCGCCGTATTTGCACAACTAGCGTACGCGTTACTGCAATCCGGACCTGTTACGCATATTGGCGCGCCCCCCGCCTTTACGTCTACGTTAATGCTGTATCCGCACGACGGCGGCCCTATGTACTTTTCGCATGGCGTGAAATAGTAAACAATGTCGCGCTCCGATTCGGGGGGCGGATCGCAGGGATAGACGCACGTACCGCACGGTTCACGACAACACGCTAATTTAGGCATTGTCGCCCCTAGGTACCCAGCGCGCTACTAATCGACCAACGACGCGCGCGATGCCTGTTTGGATCAGGATAATGACGACGCCGGCGCAGGATACGGCGATGAGCGCCCATACAAGCAGCTCGGCCCAAAACGGCGTCACGTCGCGCACGCCGGGTAGGTTGTAGATAATTTGCGCGGCGCTTTCGATGATGGAGGATTGCTCCGCGATTCCTTCCTGCGCCGTGGTCGTAATGGCCGGCAAATTAGGTTGGGGTTTTTGCGATTCGTCGGCAATCCAAACAAACCGCCCGCGCGACGATGTGGCGTTCGCCACGATTTCGTTAGACGACCGCGCGATTACGCGTTCACTCGAGCACGCGGACGCGGCTAGGACGATGGCGGCCGCCAGTGCGTACTTATTCGCCTTCCGGACATTCGACACCGTTTGCGCGGTCAAAAACATAGCGGAGGATGCTTCCTTGGTTAGTGGCGTTATCCAGTATCCCATGGCACAATACGACGCCTTGAACGGGTGTCAATACTGCGCCGGCCGGCAAATTGGCCACTAATGTTCCGTCGCCAAAATAGAGGCCGCCATGCTTCAATTCGTAAAGGTTCCAGGCTACGAATTCCTTCGGCGCGCTCACGTCGACCTGCTGCGACACGTCATCGGATATGCGAGTGTTCGCCGCAAGCGTTAGCGCTGGGTCGATTAGCTCTACCTTTCTTACCGTGTAAATCCATCGGTACACGCCCGCCGCGGCTGTGCTAGACACAATCTCCGCGAGTAGCTCTATAGGTCGCGTCCATTGGTCGGGAACGGCTAGCGCCTGTTGCGCCCCAAAATACGCTTCCCGTTTGTTAGCCGTAAGCGTCGCGCGCGCCTTGTCGGTACTGAACCGCTGTTCGTTTTCGATTGTTGCCGCCAGTTTCCCGTCCTGGCCAAACCCAAAAAATTGACGCGGGTAGACGTAACTCATGGGAACGTAGGCGACGGTAGGATAATTTCGGCGAAATTGTCCGGATCTATGCTGTTAAAATTGTTTTTGTTGGCGAAGGGTTGCCACCAAAAAGCGGTCTGGAGCTGTTTGACTACCACGGGCGCCGCCGGCCATGGCGGCGACGCCGCAACGGATGTCAATAGCGGCCGGCCGTCCTGGGTCGGCAACGTCACCTGTTCTAAATGTCCGTTTTCGGTTGCCAAAAATCGCAACGTAAACGACCGCCATGGATCCTCCACTATCTGCTCATCCCAACCAACGAACGCTATTTGCCCAATTGGATAATTTAAGAATACAGTGCTATTACGTTTGTTTATGTAACTATCCAAACTTAAAGCAGCGGCGACGTCAAATTCGTCCGAATCCTTTTTTAGGTACGTCGTATCGAAAAAACCTGTTAAAAACACGTCTGCGGCCCATTGTTTATACGTTTGCGGCGTCCCCCATACGTCGACTTTGGTTCCCGCTATCGCCGATGTTGGCGGCCACGGAGCATCAAAATTTACAGGAACCGTTGTCGGCGCTACGAACCGCGGCCATTCCTGCGAGTAAACGCGTTTCGACATGATCCAATACCGACGCATCGGGTTGTCGCTCGTGCCGGTCGAATCGCCTGTAACGTTCGCGGTGTAAAGCATTGACGTGTACGTGGCCGTCAATACGTAAATTTGCGTGTCCGACTGGTCTAGGCGGATGTTGGTACACACAAACCGCGCATCATCGGGATGGCGTTTACGCAATACGGGTTTGTTGGCGAACGCTCCCGGCGCGAGCTGTTCGATTTCCTTTAGCGTAAGCGTCGTAGCGCCGTCATCCGTAACGACTTGGAATTCGTCAATGAGGGTTGAAACTGAACCCTTTTGGCGGGCGTCTAAGGATCGCTTCCGATGATTGACTTCTAGGATTGCCATTACGGTTTTCCTCGAGTATTGCGGCTGATTTCCCGTAGGTTTTCGAGCGCTTCAGGCGGGAACACAAGCGGTACGCCCTGTCCAGGCCCGCCAGTTGTCGGCGTGATTGCGGCCATGCCTGAAAGCGTCGCATCGGAGACTGGCGAATCGACGCGCTTTGGACCGCCTAGCCCAACAAGGCCAGCAGCGGCCCCGAGTAGGTCGCCGGCTATAAAACCTACTTCGTCGTTGTAATCACGCAACATTCTAAACTGGTTTTCGATATGGTCGAACAATCCGCCCCAGGTCGGGTTATCCAAAAATTTGGCCGTACTATCTAACGTTTTCGCAAAAAACGTAGCCGCACTTTCGTACGCCAATTCCATTCGAGACGCGTACGTTTCAAGCGTCAAATCCTCGCGGCCGAAAAATTCCTGTTTTTTCATTTCTGTTGCAGCTGCGCTAGGTCCGACCGCCTGGCCGACGCGCATTTCATGTTGAAGCTTTGCGATACTGGTTTCCGCTGCGGCCATTATGGCGCCGGCGTTGTAGTTGCGCGCCATATCGTTCACCTTTACGCCGTATTCGTAAAGTTTCTTTATGCCGCCGATCAGTGAATCTATGCTTAGGTAACCGCTAGCAAGGCCGCCAAGGTACGCCGCCTGGGACCGCAAATGCCCGCCGAGCGCTTTTTCGAGGTTGCCGAGCGAACCCTGTAGGTTGCGAAGCGTCGCCGTCGCTTGGCCGGCGTCCGCTTGAATTTTGACTGGTAACCGGATTTCCTTTGCGGTCGTCATTTGATCCCCTTCATGGCATTAGCAAATTGCGCTACCCGCGTCATGGCGTCGACCGTAGGCGCATCAAATAGCCATGGTGCGATTTCTTTCGGTTGCTTACGCGTTAGCGCAGCTGCAATTACCGCTAACAGAATTTCGACGCGTTCGGCGTGTACTGGCTTGTCGAGGATCCCCGCGTCGGCCCCCGAATCCACTAGGCCTTCACCGATTAGCCTAGCGATTCGGGAGCCGGCGTAGGGTTTGGCGCTTCCATCGCCAACCGTACGATTTCCTCGACTACGCGCGCCTCGACTGTTGTAGGGTCGACCGATGGCGCCAGGAGCGGCGTTCCGTCGCCGTCCCGTACTAGCCGGATCCATGAACGCTCGATAGGGATAGCGGCATCCGCTACCGATGGCCGCTTCACCTGTATTGGCCGGCCAAGCGTTTTCGATTCGACGGTACGCCATTGGGGTACGATTTCTGAGGGTTGGATCATGCGCCTATATTAATCGTATTGCCCTGATACCTGAAACTCAATTCGCAGGGTATCAATTTCATCGCCGCGCATCGTATGCGTACATGATGTAACGATGCCCGAGGTAACGTATGACTGCGACGTACCGCCCGAAAATCCGCCAGCGTCCTCGATAGTCATAAACACGGCGCTACCGCGTACGGTTTGCGATAAAAATTGTTGGACTAGGCCCGTACGTTGAAAGTCTGCATCATCGGCGGTAGCTGCTAACGTAGCTGTAATGCGGCCGCTAAAACGCCCGCGGATGAACGTTTTATAGATGTTAGTAAGGATTGTCGATTCGATGGCGGTTTGCTCCATCGCAAATTCGATATCCATAACGTGTAGCGCATTTGCTGGCGTTGCCGCCGGCGCTAGTTTGAGCGTTGCCTGGTTTCCGGGTTGGGGTTTGTATGCCATTTTTAGTTTCCTAAGTAAGCGTAAATAAGACAAAGAATTCGACCGCCACGACGCGGGGAGCGTCGGTATCGTTCGGGGGGGGTTCCGGCGCTATGCCGATTTCGGATTTCGCTGTCAGGCCGGCAAATTGCATCACCATTAGCGGAAAACCCGCTGGGCTGTAGTTGCCAAGGCCGTTTAGACTGCCTATCACCGCGTCGGCGATTGCGTAGGCGTCGGATAATTGGTCCGCCATGCACAGACACCGCACCGAGGCGCTATAGCGTGCAGCTGCGGCTAGCAGCGGTAGGCGTTCCTCCCGGTCAATTTCAAAAACAATAGCTGGCAATTCTCCATCCGCCCTACGTAGGTCGGGAGAGATACGCGTACCCACTAGCGCAGTAACGCTAGCAGTTGTAGACAATCGCGCGTATAGGATTTGCGCTAGGCTCATTTAGTAGCCCCCACGGCCGCGCGGTTTGCGTTTTCGAGTAGGCCCGCGCGCAAATTGTCCCGAAATTCAATAAGACCGCGCGTTTCCGCGTATCTTTGCGCTCGAGCGCGCACTAGCTTGCCTGGGATAAGTTTGCCACTGCGAACGTGCCGAAAGCCTGGGTCGATGACGTTTGCGATAGCCGCTTTGGGATATTGTTTTCGGCGTAGGCCAGTGACGCCAACGGTAACCCCTTTTTTAGTGTCAAAAACGCGCGTTCGGATTGAACGTTTAATAGCGGCGCGATGGCTGTTTTTTGGTTTCGCGCGTTTGTAAATCGCCGTCTGCCATCCTTGCCGGTACACCTTTTGTACGCCGTTCATCGTGCGTGACATGGCGCGACGCTGCGCCGCCTGGAATCGCTTTGGATCGGCTAGCCGCGCTAGGTAGAGCCGCCAGCGCTCCGACGTTGCCGGGGACATGACAAGGCGTACGTTCATGCTGTAAAGGTCCCGCTAGTTTGTAGGGTATGAGTCGTGACGCCAGCCACGGTAACCGTAGTCATAGTGCCTGTGTACGTGGCTACTGGTGAACCGCTGTAAGACACCGTAACTACACCGCTACCACCGTTGCCGCCGGCGGTTGACGTGCCACTATTTGAAGTGTTGTTGCCAGCTCCACCGCCCCCGCCGCCCGTGTTAGCTGTACCGTTGTTGCCGCTAGTAGAAATGCTGTTGCCACCAAGGCCGCCGCCGCCGTTGGCTATACCGCCAAATGCGTTAGAGCTGCCACCGCCGCCGCCTCCGGCAAAGCCTGATACGCCGTTTCCGCCATTACCTGCGCCCGCGTTACCGACTACGCCGCCGCCGCCATTGCCACCGCCACCCGCGCCACGCCAAGGGGACGCCGGCGCGCCAGCGTTGCCGCCTTGATTGCCGCCAGCCGCTGCCACTCCGCCAGTACCGCCAACGATGCCGCCGGCGCCACCACCGCTACCGCCGCCTTGTGCAGGAAAGGCCAAACTTTGGCCACTACCACCGCCACCACCACCTACAGAGCTTTGCGAAATTGTCCCGCCAATAAATGATGACGTTGTACCGTTCCCTGCCTGTTGAGTACCTGACGTTGCGCCGGCACCACCGCTACCGATGATTACTGCGTAGCTTGTGCCAACCTGCAAAGTTTCTGCGTTGCTTAGATATTGCCCAGCACCACCACCACCGCCTCCAGGTGTATAGCCCACTGCGGAAGTTGCGGTAGTTGGAACGTAAGACCTAGCAGTGATGTTTGCCTCCGCTTGCGCGCCCCATATGCCAATACTGCCACTTAGCGAAGTTCCTACGCCAACTGGATAAATATACAGCGCATCATGTTGCGAAGTGCGAGTAACTGCAATTCTTGTCCAAACGCTAGAGGATAAACCCGAAACTAAAAACAGACCGCCATTACTTTGAGTAATAGCACCGGGGCCGCTAATAATAGTGCCTGTACTGTCTGCATTGTTACCCCAAGTAGTAGCAAACGATAAGGCACCAAAACCTAAACCGCTAGACGTTCCAGCTTTGACAAACAATGAAAGCGTGCGATTAGTGCCACTTCCAATGCTTTGATTAATAGATGCAAAACTTCCTGCTGTAACGGTTGCTACTTTCCCCGTTCCTACGTTGTCGGGAGCTGTGCCGCTTGAAGTTATAGCAATACTAGCCGCAACTCCCCAGCCAGTTGTGAAGCCCTCACTATGCAAAACTACATTCGTGGTAGTTTGGTTCAAAGACCCACCGCCACCACCACCGCCGCCAACCGTTACCAATGTTGCCGAATAGGACGCCGGCGGTAGTACGCTGCGCTCGCCTACCTTGCAACGCAATCGCAGTTGCCGATGCTTATTTCGATCATCGGTAACTTCTAAAATTTCATAGTTAGTAATGACTGTTTGACTAGCGATGATGTCGTAGACCTGGACGACGTAGCCGACCAAAACGCCCGGATACCAAGGTATGACGATTTCGATATCGTCGATAGCTGCTTCGCCTCGATTAATGAGCGCATCCGAACGTTGGGACGTCCGCACGTGGCCGCGCAGATCGACTAGCGTTGCCTCAGTCGGTACGGCCGCTTGACCGGTTGCAGAAACGGTTAGCGTCCTACTACGCACGCGCATACGCGTACGCATCAGGCCCGAGCCGATCATAGGATGGCGCCCGTCCTCCAGCGCGCCGCCAAAATGTTGTAGCCGTCGCAGTCCGGCGGCGTTGGATCGTCGCCGCGGTACGCGTAGTAATACATTAACCGGAGTTTTAGCGCCTGTTGAATCGATACCGGGACGCTAGCGATTGCCAGTGAGGTCGAATACGCTAGCGTCCCGGGGAAGGTGATAGTCCCTAAATCGATTTCCTCCCGAGCATCGTAAATACTGAAATACTCGAGAGTCCGAAACTTTGACGCCGTTAGGGTAACTGGTGAACCGCTGTCGACAGTCCATGTAGCAGTAGCGGTATTGACGGGGTACAAATCGAAACGGAAATAGCCATCGTCCGGTTTCAAATCGTAACGACGGCTAACCGAATGAACGCCAAACCGCATCCGCGTAACCTGTTCCCATTCTTCCTGAACAACCGTTATTAGCGTAGTGATGTAGGCATCATCCTCCGCGTGGAATACGCGTAGGTGCGCTTTAGCATCGGCTAGGCTAAAAACGGACATGACTTAGCGACGGATCGACACCATGGCGTTTCGGTCGAGGATCTTTCCAACCATGCGCGTTTCGCTGAGGAACCGCACCTGGCCGCTAGCGGCCGCCGTGTACGGGTCGCTGATCATAGGAACCGTATCGACGCGCACGATTCGGTAGCCGCGCTCAATGTTGCCGAACACGCCGATGGGATCACCGCTTGCCGGGGTGCCGGCAACTGGCCATGACGCCGTTACGTAAACCGGGAATCCCATGAAGTTCACCGTTGACCGGTTCCCGTCCATTGGCCCCGAACCGTCGCGCGCAACGCTCGAGAGCTGGCCGCCGCCGAACGGGAACGTATTCGCTTGGGATTGCGAAAGAATCGACGCCCAAACCGACGCGTTTAACAACCAACAAGCGTTACCCAGGTATTGAGGCCGTAGGCCCGTGCTGTACGCAATAGTTGCGCCTTCCGCGACGGTAATTGTATTGCCGGCCAAATCGGCGTTTAACGCGTTGCCCGCGGCCCCAAAATCCCAAATTGACTGGCTAGCGATGCCGGAGTACGCGTTTAGGTTGCCGGTCAAGCTCGAGCCGTTGGTTCCGGCCAAAAACGCCAGTTCCCAGTTAGCGCCGTGAAGTTCTGCGTGTTCGCGGATGACTTCGCTACCAACGTCAAAAGGCAAATCCCGCAGCGATTCGGTAGAAACAGTCGTCACTACGCCAAGCTTGGTAGGCGTAAAGTCGACAACGTTACCGACCGGGTCCTTGTCTTGGAACGCGCCAGCTTCGGCAACGGCCGTAGTAAGCGCTGTCATGTATGACGTTTGACGATAGAAACGCAACGGCGCGCCGCTATTGACCGACGTAACCGTAGCCAGTCGTGATACAACCGCGTCGCGGTCCATGAGTTGCGTAAACGTTGGATCGGCTACGGTCGTCGTGCCGCCAAAAGTCGACGCCGCGGTCGCGCGAAGCTCGAGCTTGCCGCCGTTCTTATAGCCGCTGGAGAAAAAATCCCGCACTTCCGCGCGTAAATCGGTTGTAGCCGCGCCGGTCGTAGAAACGTGCGTAACGCCGCCGAGGTCGATCCGATCACGGACGCCGGCAGTGCGAATTTCCCAGTCCAGGCCTTCGAGTTCCGCCAAACCGGCGTTCAACCGTTCTTCTGCGTTTTTCTCATGGCCTTTGGCCATAAGTGCTTCGAGTTCGTCGGCCTTTGCTTTACGTTCACTGTAGAGTTTCGATAGTGGCTTCATTTGCAAACCTTTCGCAGCAGTAGCGACGCCTTTTGACGTTGCCGGGTTAGTGAGAATGAACGCGCGCTAACCCCTGCCGCGGAATAGGCGGCGCGTTCTACGATTGAGATTTCGCGTAAATCAATATCGCGGAGGATCCGTCGCCCTGGGGTCGACATGTCATCCTCCCGAACAAAAAATCCAAACGACATTTGCCGCACCACACCGG
>Ga0194123_10005695_pt1 | contig 13212 bp, 13 predicted proteins | sample TA2MahsurfametaG_5_FD_155479 | JGI IMG/M metagenome (GOLD analysis project Ga0194123, IMG submission 155479) | Freshwater microbial communities from Lake Tanganyika, Tanzania - TA2015023 Mahale A surface | ecosystem: Environmental > Aquatic > Freshwater > Lake | place: Tanzania: Lake Tanganyika... | reverse complement strand
GATCGGCTCTGCCACCGCGAGGGCGGCAATCTCTGAGGGTGCAAGTGTTGTACTAGCGGATATCTCAGGCGATAAGCTCAAAGCTTTCAAAGATACCCTTTCTTCCTCCGTCAAAGCCCGGGTTCATCCACTCATTGCTGATGTGACAACAGAAGCGGGCATCATATCTTTGCTTGATCAAGCGGTTTCTGCTACAGGGCCACTTACCTCTGCAGTCCACAGTGCTTACCCTACTTCACATGGCTGGGGGACGCCGTTTGAGAAACTGAGAGCTTCCCACTTGCATGAAGATCTAGCCAATCAGTTGGGAGGAGCAATTTTGTTTTCGCAGCACATCCTTCGACACTTCCAAGCCCATACGGGTGGAGACCTTGTGCACATCTCATCAATTCAAGGCATCTGCTCTCCCAAGTTTGAACATTACGAAGGGACGACAATGACCTCGCCGATTGAATATTCAGCAATAAAGGCTGGCGTAATTGCAATGACTCGATGGCTCGCCAAGTATCATTCCAATCAAAACATAAGAGTAAACTGCGTTAGCCCTGGAGGCATTTTAGATAAGCAGAATCCCGAGTTCTTGCAGCGCTATCGAAGTAGCTGTACTAATTATGGCATGCTCTCTGCCGAACAGGTGGCTTCTGCGGTAATCTTTTTACTTTCCGCTGGGGCCGAGGCAATTAACGGCCAAAATATCATAGTCGATGATGGGTGGTCGCTTTGATTAATCGTTCTTCGCGCATCTTGGTGACAGGAGCTGATGGGTCTATAGGCTCTCATCTTGTAGAGGTTCTGTTGGCGGCAGGTCATCAAGTGCGCGCCTTGTGCCTCTACAACTCAATCGGCAGCTGGGGCTGGCTCGACACCCTTCCTTCTGCGCTACAGGCCGAGCTCGACGTGGTGCTCGGTGATATTCGCGACCCCATGTGTGTGCGGGAGGCGATGCGTGGTTGCGAGCAGGTATTCCACTTGGCAGCTCTGATTGCGATTCCCTACAGCTATGTGGCACCCGCCAGCTATATCGACACCAACATCCACGGCACCCTCAACGTGGTGAAGGCGGCGCGGGATCTTGGTGTGAGCCGTGTCGTCCACACCTCCACTTCCGAGACGTACGGCACTGCTCAGTTTGTACCGATCACCGAAGACCATCCCCTGGTGGGCCAATCGCCCTATGCCGCCAGCAAGATCGGCGCCGATCAAATCGCTCTGAGCTACTGGCGCAGTTTTGAAACGCCGGTGGCAGTGCTCCGTCCGTTCAACACTTATGGGCCGCGTCAGAGCGCCAGGGCGGTGATACCCACGATCATCACTCAGATAGCTGCGGGACAGAGACAGATTAAGATGGGAGCTCTTTCGCCTACGCGCGACTTCAACTTCGTGGCCGACACGTGCGCGGCGTTTCTAGCCGTTGCGGGCTGTGATGGGGCCTTGGGGCAGGTGCTGAATGCTGCGAGCAACTTTGAGATCTCGATCGGCGATACGGCAGCCCTGATCGCTGAAGTGATGAACGCGGAGGTTGAGATCAGCACCGACGAGCAGCGGCTGCGGCCTGAGGGTTCAGAGGTGAATCGACTTTATGGCGATAACAGCCGCCTTCGGGAGCTAACGCGATGGCAGCCAGCCTACGGCGGCTTGGAGGGTTTCCGCCGTGGGTTGGCGATCACCGCCGAATGGTTCAGCGATCCGTCCCACCTGACCCGCTACCGCCCCGGGACCTACGCCGTATGAGCACTGCCGGCTCAATGCAAGCAATCCTGGAGGTGATCCAGCAGCTGGTGGGGCCGAGCAGCACTGAGCAACCTATTGCGCTGCATGAGCCCGACTTCCGCGGTACCGAGGCCTGGTCCTACGTGAAGGATTGCTTGGATACTGGCTGGGTAAGCACCGCCGGTCAGTGGGTGAGCCGCTTTGAGAAGGAGCTGGCTGCCGCTACCGGCGCGGCCCATGCGGTGGCCGTCACCAACGGCACCGTGGCCCTGCGGCTGGCTCTGCATCTGGTGGGAGTGGAGCCCGGGGACGAGGTGTTGCTGCCGCCCCTGAGCTTTGTGGCAACTGCCAATGCGGTGGCCCACTTGGGCGCCGTGCCCCACTTCGTGGATGTGGAACCCACGACGTTGGCGATGGACCCGTCCGTTCTGGCTGAGCGGCTGGAGCAGCTGGCGGAGCGGCACGATGGGCAGCTCCTGAATCGGGAGACAGGCCGGCGGCTAGCTGCGGTGCTGCCCGTGCATATGTTTGGGCATCCGGCTAATGGGATACTGTTGCGGCAGGTGGCCGAAACCTGGGGGCTGCCCTTGGTGGAAGACGCTGCTGAGGCCCTGGGCAGTTGGCGGGGTGACACTCACTGCGGGCTATTTGGAGCTGTGGGCACCCTGAGCTTCAATGGCAACAAGCTGATTACCACCGGCGGCGGTGGCGCCCTACTCACCAACAACGCTGAACTGGCCCAGCGGGCACGGCACCTCTCGACCACCGCCAAGCTCCCCCACCCCTGGGCGTTTGAACACGATGCAGTGGGCTGGAACGACCGCCTGCCCAACCTCAATGCTGCCCTAGGAGTAGCTCAACTTGAGGATCTGGAGCGGCGCCTGCAGGCCAAACGCAAGCTAGCCGAGCACTATGGGGCCGCGATGGCAGGTTTGGAAGGAGTGGAGCTGGTGCATGAGCCAGCCGGTTGCCGCAGCAATCACTGGCTGGTCAGCTTGCGGTTCACGAGAGCGGATCCCGCAGAGGCAGAGCGGCAACGCCTCCAGTTGCTGGAAGCGGCACACAAGGCTGGGCTGCTTCTACGACCTGTGTGGAAGTTGCTACATCAGTTGCCGATGTATGCCGAAACGCCACGAGGCGCACTGCCGGTGGCTACGGATCAGGCGCAGCGGCTAGTGAATCTGCCCAGCAGTCCGCAATTGCTGCGATGAGCGAGCCCTTGCTGCTGATCGGCTGTGGAGGCCATGCCCGCTCACTGATCGACGTGGTGGAAAGCAGTGGCCGTTGGCACGTGCTGGGTTTGGTGGGTCTACCGGGGCAGGTGGGAGAGAAAGTGCTGGGCTATCCCGTGCTCGGTAGTGATCAGGATCTGCCCTGGCTGCGTCAGCACTGTGCCCATGCGCTACTGGCTGTTGGTCAGATTGGTCTTCCGTCTCACAGACAGCGCCTGGCTCCAGAACTGAAGCGCTTGGAGTTTGCGCTGCCTGTGGTGATCTCTGGCCGTGCCCACGTGAGTCGCCATGCCCAGCTGGGCTCAGGGACATCTGTGGGCCATGGTGTGATTGTGAATGCTGGAGCAAGCGTAGGTGACTATTGCATCCTCAACAGCAACTCTTTGGTTGAGCACGATGCTGTGATCGGTGACTACTGCCATATCAGTACGGGTGCCTTGGTGAACGGTGGGGTGAAGGTCGGTGACGGTAGCTTTATTGGCAGTGGCGCTGTGCTGCGTGAGGGTCTCAAATTGCCACTTCAGACCGTGATCAGTGCAGGCAAGCGTGTAATGGGATGGCCCATGCGAGAGGTGCGCCTGCAATGAACCGCACCCTTCTGATTGCAGAAGCGGGAGTGAATCACAATGGTGATCTCAACCTTGCTTTTCGCTTAGTGGAGGCCGCTGCCCAGGCAGGCGCCGATGTGGTGAAGTTCCAGACCTTCCGAGCCCAAGAGCTCGCCACAGATCAAGCTGATAAAGCTAAATATCAGAAAGAACGCACTGGAGAAGCAGAGAGTCAACTTACTATGTTGAACAAGTTGGAACTCACTCCTGAGCAGCACCTGAAGTTGATTGATCACTGTCGAGTCTGCGGCATTGAGTTTCTTTCAACGGCATTCGATGCTGTCAGCATCGACCTGTTAGCCTCATTGAACCTCCGACGCTGGAAGATTCCATCAGGTGAAATTATCAACCTTCCCTACCTCCGTAAGATTGGTTGCCTCAGTCAGCCTGTGATCCTCTCCGCTGGCATGGCCAATCTCGGCGAGATCGAAGCGGCGATTGATGTTCTGGAGCAAGCCGGTACCTGCAGGGAGCAGATCACCGTGTTGCATTGCACCACGGAATACCCCGCCCCGCTCGATGAAGTGAATCTGCGAGCCATGCAGACCATCGCACAGGCCTTTGGCGTGGCGGTGGGCTACTCCGATCACACCGATGGGATTAGCGTTCCCATTGCGGCAGTGGCCATGGGAGCCACCGTGATTGAAAAACACATCACCCTGGATCGCACCATGGAAGGCCCTGATCATCTGGCTAGTCTGGAGCCAGATCAATTTGCGGCCATGGTGCATGGGGTCCGCGTGATCGAGAGAGCCATGGGTGATGGTATCAAGCGGCCAACACCGTGCGAGCGTGCCAATTTGACAATTGTACGCAAGTCGCTTGTGGCCTCGCGAGCGATCCAGGGTGGTCAATCCTTCACAGCCGAGAACATCACCTGCAAACGTCCCGGCACCGGTATCTCGCCGATGCACTGGGATGCCCTGATCGGCCGCAAAGCCTCGCGTGCCTATGCCCCTGACGAGTTGATCGAATGGTGATGGCAAAGCGCAAGATCTGTGTGGTGACTGGCACCCGCGCTGAATATGGCCTCCTGCGCTGGGTAATCGATGGCATTGCCAAGTCGCCCGTGCTGGAGTTGCAGCTGATCGCCACCGGCATGCATCTCTCCCCCGAGTTCGGCCTCACAGTGCAGGAGATCGAAGCCGATGGCCACCGGATGGATCGCAAGCTCGAGATGTTGCTCAGCTCCGATACCCCCGTAGGCATCGCCAAGTCGATGGGCCTTGGCATGATCGGCTTTGCCGATGCTCTGGCGGAACTGCAGCCGGATCTACTACTGGTACTGGGTGATCGCTTTGAAATCTTTGCAGCTGCATCAGCCGCCATGATCTCGCGTATACCTATTGGCCATATTCATGGAGGGGAGGCAACTGAAGGAGTGATTGATGAGTCGATTCGTCATAGTATTACAAAAATGTCTCATCTTCACTTTGTAGCTGCCGACAAATACCGGCAGCGGGTTATTCAGCTAGGAGAAGATCCGGATCGCGTTTTTAAAGTTGGAGGACTTGGGGTTGACAGTATTATGCGAATGGAACTATTAAGCCGACATGACCTTGAAGATTCTATTGGCTTCCGATTTCTAGCCCGCAATCTACTAATCACGTTTCACCCTGTTACACTTGAAAAAGACACCAGTGCCAACCAGATAGATCAGCTCCTTAATGCTTTAGGCGAACTCCAAGGTACTGGACTAATTTTTACGATGCCAAATGCCGATACAGATGGAAGAGTCCTACTTGAGAGAGTTCAGAGTTTCTGCGATGAAAGGACGAATGCAAAAGCGTATACTAGTCTTGGTCAACTCCGTTATTTGTCTTGCGTCCGCTATGTCGATGCAGTTGTAGGTAACTCATCTAGTGGTCTTACTGAGGTACCAAGCCTAAAAAAGGCTACTGTCAATATCGGCGATCGCCAGCGCGGACGCTTAAAAGCAGCTAGTGTAGTTGATTGCGAGCCAAATACTCTATCTATCTTGGAAGCAATTCACCGCTCTTATTCATCAGACTTTGTTTGCCAGCTAAAAACCACGCAAAACCCGTACGGGAATGGCGGAGCCAGCACATCAATTGTTAGAAAGCTTGAGGACACTACAATCAACATTGATTCTTTCAAAAAGTCCTTTTTTGATTTACCCGCTCAATGAGAGTTCTTTTTATAGGAGGAGTTAGATTTTTGGCATGCACTCTTAAAGAGCTAATTGCGATGCAAGTAAATGTTGTTGGTGTTTGTACTACAGCGCATTCTGCAGTTAACTCTGATCATGTAGATCTATCCTCGCTTGCAGAAGAATCCAGGATACCAGTCAGATTGACGTCGAATATCAATAGCGTAGAGACACTCGCTTGGATCCGCAAGTCTAATCCTGATGTTATTTTCTGCTTTGGCTGGTCTCAAATAATTAAGAAGCCATTACTAAGCCTTCCCCCAATGGGAATCGTTGGGTATCACCCTGCGGCATTGCCATCCAGTCGAGGTCGCCATCCTCTCATCTGGGCACTAGTGCTTGGGTTAACAGAAACAGCATCAACTTTTTTCTTTATGGATGAGGGTACTGATTCAGGTGATATTCTTGACCAAAGACCGGTTGGGATTCAACAGACCGACGACGCAGAATCCTTGTACAAACGGATTACACAGGTCGCAATCTCACAAATTCACGGTTTTATCCCGCGACTAACAGCAAGGAAGTATAATCGTCGTCCGCAAGATCACCTACAAGCCAATACCTGGAGAAAACGTGGCGTAGCGGATGGAATAATTGATTGGCGGATGGCAGCCGAATCAATTCATAACCTTGTTCGCGGACTAACTCGCCCATATGTAGGGGCCCACTTTTTGCATCGAGATAACATATTCAGAGTCTGGCGAACGGAAGTAGTAGATAGCGTCCCGTTAAATATAGAGCCTGGCAAAATATTGGCCGCGGATAGCCATGGTGTTCTTGTTAAGGCTGGTATGGGAGCGATTCGCCTCTGTGAAATTACCCCGAAGATTGATTTACGTGTAGGAGAGTATCTGTGAAATCGCTCATTATTGCTCCGCACCCTGATGACGAATTACTGGGTTGTGGAGGTACTTTGCTCAAGCGAGTCTCCGAACGCAAGGTTGTTGGGTGGATCTTGATGACTGCGATTTCCACAGAGAAAGGCTGGAGTAAACAACAGGTTGAAATGAGAGATAGTGAGATTAACCGTGTTCGCGAAGGTCTAGATATTTCCGCTAACCATCTCTATAGGCTTGATTTCCCAGCCGCTGAGCTCGACCAGATTCCAACAAGTACTCTGATAAGTAGCTTGGCCAGGGTCTTTAGGGATTTCAAGCCAGAAGAAGTATTTCTGCCTCATCCAGGAGATATCCACAGTGATCACCGTATCACTTTTGAGGCAGCATCTGCTTGCACTAAGTGGTTTCGCTACACATCTATAAAGCGCATCCTGACTTGCGAGACTTTATCAGAAACCAACTTTGGGTTTGATCAAGTTGTCGGCGGATTTCAGCCTAATTATTTTGTAGATATAACAAATCAAATACAGCAGAAGATTGAGCTTCTTTCAATTTACCAATCTGAATTTGCTGAACACTCTTTTCCGAGGAGTCTGGATGCAGTCAGAGCACAGGCTTTGCTGAGAGGTGCCCAAAGAGGGGTGCAGGCGGCAGAAGCATTTCAATTGCTGTGAGAATTTGAGTAGCGAGGTCACCTACTGTTAACATAAGATTTCATCGGTAGTTTTACAAGTCGGTGTACTCCTGTCGAATTCAGCTCATGTGTTATGAGGTGAAAGAGTATTGCACTATACTGGTGTGATGCAGGCGCTTCTGTAGCTTGGACCTCGGAACTGTAATAGACACCATGCCGCCCACCTGGTGCCGCAACTGCCTCAATATGTCAACGCGTCCTCGCATTAGTTTTGATAAACGCGGCTGGTGTAACGCTTGCCAGTGGATGGAGCAAAAGTCATCCATGGACTGGGGAAAGAGGCAGAATGAGCTGCGAGCTCTTCTCGATCGCTACCGATCTCGTAATGGAGGCTTCGACTGTCTAGTGCCAGTGAGCGGCGGCAAAGATGGCTCTTATGTGGCCTACAATCTCAAACACGTCCATGGCATGAATCCCTTAACTATTACGGTGAGACCACCATTGGCTCTTGAGATTGGCAATCATAATCTCAGTAATTTTATTGCGTCTGGATACAGCCACATTCATGTATCTCCGGATGCAGAAGTGATGCGACGCTTTAACCGACATGGCTTCATAGAAAAGGGATTCCCCTATTACGGATGGTTGACGGCTATAATGACCAGCGTTATTCGCATGGCCTTAAATTTTGATATTCCCTTAATTTTTTACGGGGAGGATGGAGAGGTGGAATATGGCGGTTCGAGTGAAAAACGAAACAGAGCCCTATTTGATATCGAATACATGAAGAGAGTATACCTGGAAGGCGGCTATGATCAAGTGTCGGCAATGCTAACGGACGTAGATCCTGCCTCGCTTTACTTCTGGCGTTTCCCTGAGCCTATGGAGTTAGAGGGCAAGGAGCTATATCTGACCCATTGGTCTTATTTTGAACCCTGGGACTCTTATCGAAATTATCTAGTAGCCAAGGAACATTGTGGATTGCAGGAAATAGAAGAAGGCAACAGCGGTACCTTCACAAATTTTGCGCAGAACGATCAGGCCCTTTATAACCTCCACGCTTATTTAATGTATCTCAAGTTCGGCTTCGGCCGGGCCACTCAGGATGCGGGAATTGAGATCAGGCGTGGAGCGATGACCCGTGATCAAGCGGTGCATCTAGTGCGCCTGTATGACGGTCACTATCCGGACGAGTTTATTGCTACCTATCTAGACTATTACGACATGACTAAGGAGGAATTTGATGGTGTGCTCGATCGATGGGTCAATAGGGAGCTGTTTGAGAAACAGAATGAACTCTGGTTGCCAAGGTTTGAGGTGGCCTGAGCGTGGCAAGTGAGGTTGCAATTGTTGATTACGGTGCCGGCAACCTGCGCTCGGTGATTCGAGCCCTCACTCATCTTGGCGCCCATGTAGAGGTGCATGGGGATCCTGATCGCCTGCGGGGCTTTAGCCATTTTGTGCTGCCAGGGGTGGGCTCTTTTCGCCGCGCCATGGCGATGATCCGCTCACGTGGGCTTGATCAACTGTTATGTGAGCGTGTAGCCGAGGGGGTTCCGCTGCTGGGGATCTGTCTGGGTATGCAACTGCTGGCTGCACGCAGTAGTGAGGATGGTGAAACCCAGGGATTGGGCCTGATTGCCGGTGAGGTGGATCGTTTTTCCTTCGATCCGGCTGCCACTGGCTTGAAAATTCCACATGTGGGATTCGACGCTGTGACACCGGCCGCGGGGAGTCGGCTGTTCAGCGGGTTTGCACAGGAGCTCGATTTTTATTTCACCCACAGCTTTCGCCTACGCTGCGCCACGCAAGAACCTGTAGCCGCCGAAGCCTGGCATGGAGAGTTTTATGTAGCGGCGGTAGAGCAGGGCGTGGTTGCAGGCACCCAGTTTCACCCAGAGAAAAGCCAAGCCAATGGGCTGAAGCTGCTTGCTAACTTTCTGGAGCGTTTCTGATGGCCAAGAAGCGCCTGGTGTTTACACTTCTTTATCAGCAGGGGGCATTTTATCTTAGCAGAAACTTCAGGTTGCAGCGTGTGGGTGATCTGAATTGGCTAAATAACAATTATCGCTTTGCATCGATCGCCACGGCGATCGATGAGTTGGTGATTCTGGATGTGAGCCGGCAGGCCCGCGATATCGAAGCCTTCTGCGCGATGGCCGCCGAGGTGAGTGCTAATTGTTTTATACCCCTTGCGCTCGGGGGCGGTATCACCACCCTTGAGCAGGCCGAAACGCTAATCAGCAATGGGGCCGATAAATTGATTCTCAACACGGCCTTAGCTAGCAATCCGCAGCTGGTGCATGAGTTGGTGGGAATCTACGGTAGTCAGTGCATCGTGGCTTCTGTCGACTACCGCGTCGAGGCTGATTCATTTGCGGTGTATGTGGAACAGGGTCAGAAGCGTCTAGACCGCCCTTTGGCGAGATATCTTGACGAGCTAGAGGATCTGAAAGTCGGTGAACTCTACCTCAATTGCATCGACCTCGATGGCACCGGTCAGGGGTATTGTCTAGGGGTCCTCGAGCAGCTACCGCCGGATTTTCATCTTCCGCTGATTATGGCCGGCGGAGCCGGCAACCTGCATCACCTGCTTACTGGCCTGACCTGCCCCCAGATCGATGCAGCAGCCACCGCAAATCTCTTCAACTTTATGGGTGATGGGCTACCAAGGGCCCGGGCCCACCTGATTGAAAATGCTATTTACATGGCAAATTGGTGAAATAGAGTCCAATTTTTGTTCAACAGGCTTATGCCTGACTGACGGACACAACTCCCGAAGCCCTGTATCTGAATGGGTCTCAAGCAATTGGTAAGGCAGGAAGCCATGAGCGGTTTTGGCTGAAATAACAAGCCAAAACCTAGTGTATTTCTTCCCATGCTCAGCTCACCAGCATTCTGCATCAACAGTGCCCTACCAAGAAGTTGACGCCAAGCAACTCCATCAGGCACTGGTCCTGCAGAAGAGAAACCACTGCCTGAATATCTAAGCATTCTGCAGAGAAGCAGTCGCAGAGAAGCTAGAGCGCTTGATTAGAGGCATTCATGCGTAACAGATCATCATTCGGCAACCTAATGCTGAAGCCGTGATGCATCGAGGCTTGCCTAGAAGGGCTAAACATAGATATGCTCTTAGTCAGTATATCTTGTCAGTAATAAGAGATCTATTTGCTGCTTGGCAGGATTTGCGATAGGCTCCAGTGGTATGGGTTTCTGCCGTGTCTGACTTGTGGAAGAGTATTTGGTCTGGCAAGCGGTTTGACGGCAAAACAGCTCCTTGCCTTGCAGATTTGATTCGTATCAACGGGTTTGATACTGGAGTTGGCTCCTATACGGAGCAAGAATGGTCTGGGATGGTTGGAGATGCTTTGCAGAGGATGAACGCGAAGAATGGAATGAATATTCTGGATATTGGATGCGGAAGCGGAGCCTGGCTTTATGCCGCTAGCATTTACAATAATCTAAATGCTTGGGGGATTGATTATAGCCAGTCTTTGGTGGATGTTGCCCGTATAGCAATGCCAGGAGGGGTATTTCTCAATGGTGAAGCACTGCATCTAAATTCTTTGCTGGAAGATGTGAACTTCGATTTAATTGTCAGTCACTCTGTTTTTCAGTATCTGCCTTCTAGGGGATATGCTATGGAGGTGCTGGCTGCTGCTTATGAAAAGCTTGTCTCTGGAGGATGCCTTGCATTGATGGATTTAAATGACGAAGAGTGCGAGGAGATGTATCATTCCGAGCGTGCTGCTTCATATCGCTCCCCAGGAGAATATGAATCTGCTTACAAGGGTCTTGAGCACCTTTTCTTTTGCAAAATGGCATTGTCTTCAGGGTTGCGGGGCTTGGGTTTTGACTCAATTGTTTTCTTCCCTCATTGGAGTGAGTCATATGGAAATAGAAAGTTTAGATTTAATTTGATTGCTCGTAAGCCACTCCTATAGTCACCACTTCCTCCCAATACCTCCACCAGGGCTTCCTCACGCGTCCGGCCGAGCAGGTCGGCTCCGAGCTAATCGAGCCTCCACACCCTGCGTGATCACTATGAGGCTGCTGAAAAAGCCGGGGGAAGCAATGGCTTTTTCCTGTTTGTGACCGAAAGCAGCATCACGTCAATCAGGTTGACCGGTGCTCTGCGGCTCGTGTGCAGTGCTTCCAGGCTCGCTTGGCCTGTTTCGGTCTTGATCTCCAGGGCCATTGACCAATGTTCGGCGCGAACATACCATCGCCTCTTGCTGGCTCTGGGCTTTGAGCATGCTGGTGATCCGGATGAGTTTGTAGGCCACCACATGCAACCGGAACACCGCTCCCGACAATAAATGAATAGATATTGGCGGCCTCGAAACGCCAATCAGCGTACAAGTATTAAATACTATAGGCAACAGCTGTCATTTATCCTCGCACATCCTCGGAGTAATTATACTCTTCTGCTCAGAAAGCCTTGTCCATATCTGATAGTTATATGGATCAATCTGATTTGCCTTTTCTCCTGTTATTCGATTGTGAACTATTGATGCCGCTATAAGTGACTCAGAGCCTAACCTGTGACGTCTTGGATTGGCTGTACTCTGAGAGCGGCTAAAGTTACCACTAACTGGATCATAAGCATTGTCTTTAGATAGGAGTTCGGAAACCGCTTCGCGTAACTGGCATTTACTTATTCGCTTTATCACGTCTCTATAGTGATAGCTAATTGATGGCGGTCGTCCGGGTCCAGTGTCTGGAATCCACCAGTTGGAAACTGCAAGTGTTTGCAAGCCACACTCATGTGCTTCGATTAAGCAGCAGGATTCATCAGATATCAACAAATCCCCCTTTGCGATGATTTCCATGATAGATATAGATGGGTCAGGAGCATAGATTTGAGCATTAAATTCATCAGGCAACCCCCGTATTGTAGATAGCGCTTCTTCTATTGCATCATAGTGGTAGCCATATCCCTTGTGCAATTTAGCCCACTTGAAGACGAGATTAACGCGAAGGTCCTTAAGTGATTCTAGAACATCCAAATACTTGCCATCATTCTCCCACGAAGGTGCATAGATTACTGTTGGCCTATTAGCCAGAAAAGACCTGTCGCTACAGTCTTCTGGCGAGCCAAGCAATGATGCTAATAAGTCAAACTTAGGCCATCCACTATAATACATAGCCTCCTTTGGGAAATGCTTTTCGCCATCTGTCGCTTCTTGAATAGCCATTTTTCCCCACTGCACTGTTGGAAGAAACCCGATATCATAAGAGTGCCATGCCTCATTCTCCCAAAAATGAGGATGGTAATCATGATACTGCATTAGATCATGGAGAAAGCCAAACGAAAGATCCGATGTAGCTTGCCAATCATGTAGGCAATAGAGGCCAATCTTCGAGAACGTGCCAGGACTCGCGAAACTGATTGAATGGCCCATCCGGACAAGCTGTTTAGCAATTGGCTGAATTGCCTCCCACTCGATCTGCTCAGTAACATAGATATTTATGTCAGCCATTAATCGCGAAGAGTTCTGTTGGACTATAGGGTGCAGGAAGCCCGCATTGCGACCAATGCATTAATTGTCAATCTTCATTAATGTGTAGTCCCAGCATGGTCATGCTCCTATTCATCGTTAAGATCTTCTCGGCTTTTTACCGATATGCGACCTCATTGGACATGTTCCTCCCTCAGGCTGGCTGAGAGCCCCAAGGGCCTATTATGAGTCTGCCCCAGTAGTGCTGGCTGGGTCGCCCTGTTTACCGTGATGTGCGGGGGACCCCATCTGCACATTGGCTTCCCAGCCCACCGATACGCCTGCTGCCGCAGACGATCTGATCAGCTTTCTCAAGGTGTTGCCGGACTGCCGGATGTGCCGACACATCCGCTTCCCGCAGTGGTGGATGGTGCTCGTGGCCATCCCCTCGGTTCTGAGCGGTGAGGGTTCGCCGGTGGGGATGGAGCGATTTGCCAAACGCCACTGGCAGGCACTCAACGTGCTGGTTGGAACCGATTTCGGTAAGTCGCCGTGTGATTCTTCGTTTCGGCTGCTAC
>Ga0194123_10005682_pt1 | contig 13227 bp, 11 predicted proteins | sample TA2MahsurfametaG_5_FD_155479 | JGI IMG/M metagenome (GOLD analysis project Ga0194123, IMG submission 155479) | Freshwater microbial communities from Lake Tanganyika, Tanzania - TA2015023 Mahale A surface | ecosystem: Environmental > Aquatic > Freshwater > Lake | place: Tanzania: Lake Tanganyika... | reverse complement strand
CTCCAATTAGAAGTTCTAGAGAGGTAAGTATACGCCTGTTTATTTCTTGATTTTTAAGCAGTGATTACTTGAGCGTATGCTTATCTTTATGCAACTTTCTACCCAGCTCTATATTGATGGCAAGTGGGTTAATGGCGTATCAACTATGCCAGTCACAGATCCATCTGATGAATCTGTAATTGCTAATGTGCAGATCTCATCTGAAGAGCAATGTATCCAGGCAGTAGATGCTGCCCATTGTGCCTTTAAAGGTTGGGCAAAGACAGCACCCCGTGTTCGTGGTGAAATTTTGCGTAAAGCATTTGAAATTATGGTGGCAGAGGCTGATCGATTAGCTGAGGTTATCTCTAGGGAGAATGGCAAAGTATTAAGTGATGCCAAGGGTGAGGTTTTATACGCGGCGGAGTTTTTCAGATGGTTTTCAGAGGAAGCGGTAAGAATTAATGGTGAGTTTCGAACCTCACCAAGTGGAGATAAAAGAATTATTGTTACCAAGCAACCAATTGGGGTTTCGCTATTAATTACGCCTTGGAATTTTCCAGCTGCGATGGCGACAAGGAAGATTGGACCGGCGCTCGCTGCAGGATGCACAGTCATTCTTAAGCCAGCAGGGGAGACTCCTCTAACAGCCTTAGCAATCATTGAAATCTTAGAGCGCGCAGGGGTTCCAGCAGGAGTGGTCAATTTGATTTTGCCATCTCCTACAGGTCCTGCAATTGCAAAGATTTTAAAGGATCCAAGGGTTGTTAACTTATCTTTCACAGGATCAACTGAGGTTGGTCGTGTGCTTCTTAAAGAGGCGGCTGATCGAGTAATCAGGTGCTCAATGGAGTTAGGTGGAAATGCTCCTTTCCTAGTTTTGTCAGATGCCAATGTTGATGATGCGGTAAGTGGCGCACTCCTTGCCAAGATGCGAAATGGTGGCGCTGCCTGCACCGCTGCAAATAGATTTTATGTCGCTAAAGAAGTGGCAGATGAATTCACTGAAAAACTAACCAATGCAATGGGTGGCTTAAAGATGGCGGCCGGCACATCATCTGGTGCTCAACTAGGCGCAAGTGTTTCAGTCAAAGAGCGAAATAAAATTGCAGAGTTAGTTGATTCATCTGTAACTGCAGGTGGTGCAGTGAAGACTGGTGGAAAATCTCCAACAGGCGCTGGTGCTTTTTATCCTGCAACAGTTCTAGCTGTTGAAAAAGATAATCCCATTTTAAGTCAGGAAATCTTTGGACCGGTCGCACCAATTGTTGTTACAAACTCAGATGAGCAAGCAATAGAACTGGCTAATGCAACTGAGTTTGGCTTGATTGCATATGTTTATTCAGTAGATTTAAAACGAGCAATGAAGGTGGCAGAGTCTTTGGAATCTGGGATGGTAGCAATTAATAAAGGTGTTATTTCAGATCCAGCTGCACCTTTTGGTGGCTTTAAGCAATCAGGTTTGGGCCGTGAAGGCGGCTTTGCCGGAATAGAAGAGTTTTTAGAGACTAAATATATTGGTGTTGAGGTTTAGATTGAACAAGAAATTGTTAATTCACCAAGGTCTTTAATAATTTTTCCCATTAAGATCCTTGAATTCTAAAGTCTGTGTTAGCATAATTTCGTGAAAAGCCAGAAAACCAAGTCGATTCTATTTCTAGGCTACGATAAATTTCAGACAAAAATAATTGAAGCGCTTGAAGATAAAAACTGTAAGGTAATCCATCAAAATAGTAACTTGTATAAGATTTCAAATGACTTTGACGTAATTATTAGTTTTGGATTTAAACATATAATAAAAAAAGATCTATTACAAAGCATCACAGCTCCAATTCTTAATCTTCACCAATCATATTTACCATGGAACAAAGGCGCTCACCCCAATTTTTGGTCATTTTGGGACAACACTCCTGCCGGAGTGACTATTCATAAAATTGATACTGGTATAGATACTGGACCTATAGTTGTTCAGAGAATTTTCGAGTTCGATGAAAAAGTGGAAACATTTAGAACTACTTATGAAAAATTATTTACTGAGTTAGAAAATCTGTTTATTTCAAATATTGATAAAATTATAAATCTAGAGTTTGAAACTAAAACACAACGAGGAAGTGGTACTTTTCATTACAAGAATGACCTACCCAAAGAATTTGCAGGTTGGGATGCTAAAATATTTGATGAAATTAAGCGTTTAGAGAGTCTTGGTTTTAGTCCTCATAATGAGTTGTTGCACTTAATTGACCAAATTGAAATGGCTAGATCCTTTAACAATGTAAATTGGATGAACCTACTCCGAATAGTTGCAGTTAAATCTCCAGAAAAATTAGCAGAGATTACGTCTAAAATAAATGCTTCTGATATCCAAATCTCGGAGTTATTCAAGAAACTCTCAAGTAGGAATAAGTAATAATCTTGAGATATTATGGACAAATCGAATAGTCGAATTATGCTTTTTACTAGTTCTTATCCAAAATATTTTTATGCGTGTATAAAACTTATTAAGGAGTCAGTGTGAATTTAGTTAGGCCACAATTTATTGCTGAAATCTCTGCCAATCATCTCGGCTCGCTACTGCGTGCAAAAGAACTGGTCAGAGCTGCAGCAGAAGCTGGAGCAACAGCAGTAAAATTTCAGACTTATACCGCTGACACGATGACTCTAGATTTAGATTCTTTGCGAATATCTAGTGATCACGAATTATGGGGAAACAGAAAACTTTACGACTTATATAAAGAAGCACATACCCCTTGGGAATGGCACGAGGAATTATTTAGTTTGTGTAGAAAATTGGACGTGATTCCTTTTAGCTCTCCTTTTGACATATCTGCAGTAAATTTCCTTGAATCTTTAAATGTTGAAATGTATAAGATTGCATCTTTAGAAACGAGTGATCATGCGTTGATAAAACAAGTAGCTGAAACTGGTAAGCCGATCATTGTTTCAACCGGGGCGACCGAGTGGCAGGAGATCGAGGAGTTTGTTGATATTGTTAAAAAAACAGGAAATAAAAATTTAACATTACTATTATGTACAAGTTCATATCCAGCTGATCCGGTAGATGCTCATATCAGTCGCTTGAAGCTACTTGAAAAACATTTCGCCGTTAGCGTTGGTCTTTCAGATCACACATTGGGTATCGGGGTCAGTATTGCAGCTATTTCACTGGGTGCAACTGTAATTGAAAAGCACTTAACTCTAAATCGTTCGGACGGCGGGCCAGACTCGGCGTTTTCTTTGGAACCAATCGAATTTAAAGCGCTTGTTGAAGAAGGAAATAAAGCTTTTGTGTCAATTGGAAATTCAGAATGGCAAATAACAGAATCAGAAAAAGAATCACGCCGGCTTCGCAGATCTTTATATATAGTAAAAAACGTTAAAAAAGGAGATCTAATATCCTCAGAGAACCTGCGAGCAATTAGACCTGGTGCCGGTTGTTCCCCAAAACATCTTTCAAATCTACTAGGAAAGTATTTTGCCGAAGATTATGTTATAGGCACACCGATGGAGCTGGCTTTTGCCCTTGAAGCAAAATGAAGAGTTTAATTCTCGGAACTGCAAATTTTGGTGGAACTTACGGAATTTCAAGTCAAAAAAAAATCGCAGCTGATTCAATTGAACAAATCTTAAGTTTGGCTCAAGAAAATGGGATCAACCATTTTGACACAGCTAAATCTTATGGCGATGCAGAGATAATTTTAGGAAAATTTCTAGATAAATCACAGCCGCTATTCATAGATTCTAAAATTGCATTACCAGAATGCGAGTCAGTAAACTCTATTGTTGATGCAGTAAACGAGTCACTCAATATTTTAGGAATTCCAAAGTTAAATACTCTGTACCTACATAATGCAGATTTGCTTTCAGGCAATAACTCTTTAATAATTCAAAAGGGCATGGAAAAAGTACTGGATTTGGGCCTAGCCGATAATTTGGGAGTGTCTGTTTATACATTTAAGCAATTGAAGGAAGTCAACGCAGAATTTCCTTTGCTATCAACTTTTCAAATACTAGAGAACATTTGTGATCGCCGGTTGATCTACTTAAAAGAATTAGTAGATTTCATCAATAAGGGAAACGTTGTAAACATACGATCAGTGTTTCTACAAGGTTTGTTGCTTATGAGTCTAAAGAATTTGCCGGATAAACTTCAGAAAGCCACTCACTCACTTCAAGATCTTAACAAATATGCAATTGAAAACCATGTAAATGTTCTTGATCTTTGTATTGCTTATGTAAAGAAGATTCCTTGGGTAGGCAACTATTTAGTAGGTGTGGAATCCCCTTCACAACTTAAAGAAATTCTGGAATCAAGTTTTGAACTGAAAGAAAACTGGGAAACACAGATTTCACCATTGCCAGAAGAATTAAAGGATCCTAGGTTTTGGTGATGAAAAAAAGAAATAATCTTGCCGTCTTGCAAGCGCGAATGTCATCAAATCGCCTACCAGGAAAAGTCTTAATGGAGGTAAATGGAAAGCCTATGATCTATTGGCAAATTCAAAGGATTCTGCAATCCAAGGAAATAAGTAAGTTAGTTATAGCCACATCAGATTGTCCAACAGATGATGTATTAGTTAAATATCTCGAATCAATCAACTGTGACATTGTTAGGGGTTCACTAGATGATGTATTGGCTAGATTTATAAAAGTTGAAAACATTTACAATCCAGATTCAATAATTCGCTTGACTGGTGATTGCCCATTGGTTATGCCAGAATTAATTGATTTCATGATAAAAAAATTCTACAAAGTTAAAGTAGAGTATTTATCGAATATTATTGAACTAACATATCCAGATGGATTGGATATTGAAATCATAAAAGCTGGCACATTAAGTAAATTAACAGCTATGAACCTGTTGAATAATGAGAGAGAGCATGTCACGTTAGGCATCATAAATAGACTGGATCGATTTAGTACATTTAATGTAGCTAATTTGAATGATTTAAGTCGCTATAGATGGACTGTTGACACTGAGGGTGATCTCGTCTTTGTGCGGGGAATTTTCAAGGTTTTTACATCTAGGGAGACAGAGTTTAACTTTGAAGATTTAATGGATTATTTCAAAGCGCATCCCCACCTGAATAGGCTCAAGCACAGATAAATTCTCCATTATTAATTTTTTTAAGTGTAGAATAATGCTATGAAAAAATTTGATAAATCTGCTGCGCAACTGTCTAGGGCGGAATTATCAATTCCACTAGGATCCCAAACTTTCAGCAAGTCCAAAACTCAGTACCCAGTTGGGATTTCGCCTTTATATGCCGCCAAATCTAAAGGGGCTTATCTATGGGATATTGACGGTAATAAGTATATTGACTTAGTAAATTCACTTGCTGCGGTTACTTTAGGTTATTCGGATAAGGGACTTGAAAAATCGATTTTAAGGCAACTTAAACTTGGAGTAAGTCTTTCGCTACCTACAAAGATTGAGTCAGAAGTCGCAGAATTAATTATAGAATTAGTGCCATCGGCTGAAATGGTTAGATTCAGTAAGAATGGATCTGATGCAACTTCAGCAGCCATTCGACTTGCAAGGGCTTTTACTGGGCGTGATCAAATTGTTGCTTGCGGTTACCATGGTTGGCATGATTGGTATATAGGCACTACATCTAGAAATAAAGGAATCCCAACCGCCGTATCAGCTTTAATTCATAATTTTCAATATAACGACATCGAATCATTGAAGTCCGCACTTAACCTAAACGAAGGCAAAGTTGCTGCCGTAATTATCGAGCCTATGAACGATACCTACCCGCAGCCTGGCTTTCTTGAAGAAGTTCAAGTTCTGGCAAAAAAAGCGGGTGCTGTATTGATTTTTGATGAGGTAATCACCGGATTTAGATTCTCTGAAGGTGGAGCTCAAAAACTATTTAATGTAACTCCAGATTTAGCCACTTTTGGTAAGGGCATTGCCAACGGATTTCCACTCTCAGCAGTAGTAGGGCGACGCGAGATTATGAAAGAAATGGAACATGTCTTTATATCTGGAACTTTCGGAGGTGAGCTACTTTCATTGGCTGCTGCAAGATATGTTCTTAAGAAACACCAAAAAAATGAGATTTGTAGAGACTTAGTTAATAAAGGTAATGTACTTAGCGAGTTTACAAATGAGTTGATAGATTCATTTAGATTATCCAACATAGTTTCTTTATCTGGGCATCCTACGTGGAAGTTCCTTAGATGGAAAGGAGTAGGTGAGTATTCGGCAGCTGAGATAAAAACTTATTTCATGCAAGAGGTTTTTCAAGAAGGAGTTTTAGTGTTAAATTCACATAACATCACCCAAGCACATGACAAAAAAATAATTATGAAAATTATTGATGCTTATTCAAAAGTTTTTGAAAGAATCGAAAAAGCTATTAGTCAGGGTTCCTTGAGAAGAGAATTGCGCGTTTCACCACTTGAACCACTTTTTAAGATTAGATAATAGTTCTAAGCCTCAGAATTTGATTGCCTGCGGAGGATGAGGGATTTGAACCCTCGGTAGGTTGCCCTACACACGCTTTCCAAGCGTGCGCACTCGGCCGCTATGCGAATCCTCCATTATTACTTACAAGGCTTAAGGGTATCGGTGGTGATGACTAAGATTTACCGTTAGATCCCCCGTGCGGCATTAACGTGCCGAACTCCCCCAGGGCAGGAATGCAGCAAGGGTAGGTGCGCTCTAGTGGGTGTACGGGGGATCCTATTTTTTAGCAAGAGTTTTTAATATCTTAAGCAAAGGAGGCGATAAATGTCATTAGCTCTATACCGCAAATATCGCCCATCCACTTTTGCAGATGTAATTGGTCAAGAGCATGTAACAACTCCATTAAGTAATGCTTTAACCTCTGGACAAATCCACCATGCGTATTTATTTAGTGGACCAAGAGGATGCGGTAAAACATCAAGCGCCAGAATTATGGCCAGATCTTTAAATTGTGAAAAAGGACCAACGCCAGATCCATGTGGGGTATGCCAATCATGTAAAGATTTAGTTGCTAATGGACCAGGCTCACTTGATGTGATTGAGCTAGATGCTGCAACACATGGGTTAGTAGATGATGCCAGAGATTTAAGGGATAAAGCTTTTTTTGCGCCAGTTCAATCTCGTTACAAGATTTATATTATTGATGAGGCTCACCAATTAGGGCCAGGGGCAGCAAATGCATTACTTAAGGTAGTTGAAGAGCCACCAGCACATGTTTTATTTATCTTTGCTACAACAGAACCTGAAAAGCTAATCTCAACAATTAGATCGAGAACCCACCACTATCCATTTAGATTAGTTCCACCAGCAATTCTTTCTACGCACTTAGAAAAAGTATGTGATTCTGAAGGTATTAAAGTTGCCAAGGGTGTTATTCAATTAGTTGTTAGAGCATCAGGTGGGTCAGTTCGAGATGCGCAATCAATCCTTGGCCAATTACTAGCTGGTGCTGGTAAAGATGGCGTTACCTATGAGATTGCCGTTGCCCTCCTTGGTTACACCGACTCTGCCCTATTGGATGAAGCAATAGATTCAATTGCTGCATCTGATTCTGCCTCCCTTTTCAATTCAGTCGACCGAGTTGTTGAATCAGGACAGGACCCAAAAAGATTTGCGCAAGATCTACTTGAAAGATTGCGAGATTTGATAATTGTTGGCGCAGTTGATGAAAACAACTCCCAAGTTTTAGTTCAACTTCCAACGGATCAATTAGATAGGATGCGAACTCAGGCCAAGTTAATTGGTATTGCTAATTTAATAAGATCAGCAGATTTACTTGCCACCGGGCTTTCTCAGATGCGAGGTGCAACACCGCCTAGATTGATTTTGGAGTTGGTCTGTGGACAGATGATGCTGCCGCAGGCAAATGATGCGGCTATTTTTGCTCGCCTGGAGAAGTTAGAGCAGGGGGCCATGAGTGGAGTGCCAATCGCTGAAGTTAAAGCTGCAAAGGGTGAGCCTGTTCAAAAAATTGTTAAAGCCGAACCAAAGTTTGAAGTAAAACCAGTAGCAGCCGTTAATAATGAACAAGTAAAGGTTGAAAGTAAGCCAACTGACCACAAGCCAAGTGGTGTTGCAGATATTGCTTCTTTGCGTAGGTTGTGGCCGCAGGTAATTGAAAATGTTAAGGGTAAACGTCGTCTTACCTGGTCATTACTGGCAACAAGTGCTCAAATACTTTCCGTAGATGATGAGAGTATAAGTATTGGAATTGTGAACGCTGGAGCACGCGATTCATTTGTTAGATCAGAAAGTGATGTTATTTTATCTGATGCCTTTGAAGAGGTTGCAGGAGTTAGAAGAAAGATAGTTGCAACAGTTGATTCTTCAGTTGCCACCACCACAATGGCAAGAGGTGATGAGGATCCAACAGATGCCAATATGCTCTCTGGAGCTGATCTATTGGCCAGTAAATTGGGCGCGAAAGTTATTAAGGAGTCAGACTAAGTTTTTCTTAGTTGATACTTTATGTATGAAGGAATAATTCAAGATTTAATTGATGAGCTAGGACGCCTTCCTGGTGTTGGCCCAAAGAGTGCACAACGTATTGCCTTTCATATTATTCAATCAGATCGGGTTGATGTTACCCGTCTTGCGGAAGTGTTAAAAACAGTAAAAGAGCGAGTTAAGTTCTGCTCCATTTGTGGCAATATCTCAGAGGAAGAATTATGCAAGATATGTCGGGATCCAAGAAGAGATAAGACATCAATTTGTGTGGTTGAAGAGAGCAAAGATGTGTTAGCTATTGAAAAAACCAGAGAGTTTAAGGGCAGCTACCATGTGTTAGGTGGTGCAATCTCGCCAATTGATGGTGTTGGACCTGAGAACTTAAGAATTAAAGAGTTAATGACTAGATTGGCTGAGACAACAATTGGTGAAGTAATCATTGCGACCGACCCAAATCTTGAAGGAGAGGCAACAGCGACCTATTTAACGAGGTTGATCAAACCTTTGGGGGTCAAGATCTCCCGCCTTGCTTCAGGCCTTCCAGTTGGTGGAGATCTTGAATATGCCGATGAAATCACCCTTGGCAGAGCTTTTGAGGGCCGCCGGTCCTACGATAATTGATTAATCCCATTATTCAAGATGACCAGCGTCTTAATATTTGAGATAATTCCCAAGATTTCTAGCCCATCCTTCACACTTACCGCATGGGTTTAATCGTGCAAAAGTTTGGCGGCTCATCCGTCGCCGACGCCGAAGGGCTAAAGCGGGTTGCAAGCCGCATTGTTGCCACCAAGAAAAGCGGCCATCAAGTCGTTGTTGTGGTCTCGGCGATGGGTGATACCACTGATGAGTTAATTGATTTAGCTAATCAAGTATCCCCACTTCCAAATGGGCGTGAGCTAGATATGTTGCTAACAGCAGGTGAGCGAATATCTATGGCACTGCTTGCAATGGCGATCTCAAATTTAGGTCATGAAGCAAGATCATTTACTGGCTCCCAAGCTGGAATTATTACTACCTCAACTCATGGCAAAGCACGAGTTATTGATGTGACTCCTGGAAGAATTCAAGAAGCACTTAAGGAAGGCGCAATTGCAATTGTTGCAGGCTTTCAAGGAGTCTCTCAAGATACAAATGACATAACTACCTTAGGTAGGGGTGGCTCTGATACAACTGCGGTGGCACTCGCTGCCGCCCTTGAAGCAGATGTTTGTGAGATCTACACAGATGTTGATGGAATTTTTTCAGCAGATCCAAGAGTAGTTCCTTCAGCAAAGAAGTTATCAACTGTTACATATGATGAGATGTTAGAGCTAGCAGCAAGTGGTGCCAAGGTGTTACACCTTCGCTGCGTTGAGTATGCAAGGCGTTTTGATCTACCAATTCATGTTAGATCATCTTTTTCCAACAAGGAAGGAACTTGGGTGGTTAAAGATCATCCAGAAGGGGGCGAAATGGAAGCAGCAATAATCGCAGGAATAGCTCATGACAAAAGTGAGGCAAAGGTAACCATAGTTGGGGTTCCTGATAGAGCAGGTATGGCAGCTGCAATATTTCAAGCAATCGCCGACGCCGACATTAACATCGACATGATTGTGCAAAATGTTTCAGCAGCAGCTACTGGTTTAACAGATATCTCGTTCACCTTACCAAAAACTGAAGGAGCAAATGCAACCGCTGTTTTAAAGCGCATTCAAGGTGAGATTGGTTTTGCCTCAATTCAATATGATGACCAGATCGGCAAATTGTCATTAATTGGCGCTGGAATGCGAAGCCACCCAGGAGTAACTGCCACCTTCTTTGCCTGCCTTTCTGAGGCTGGCGTAAATATTGAGATGATTTCAACTTCTGAGATTCGAATCTCAATTGTTTGTAGGAGTTCTGATCTTGATAAGGGTGTTAAAGCAGCTCATACCGCCTTTGATTTAGATGCAGATCAAATTGAAGCTGTTGTATATGGCGGAAGTGGCCGATGAGTAAGAAACCTTCACTTGCTGTAGTTGGGGCAACAGGAGCAGTTGGCACAGTAATGCTTGATATTTTATCTAAGCGAGAAAATGTATATGGTGAGATTCGATTAATCGCATCCGCAAAAAGTGCGGGTAAAAAACTTCTTTGTCGTGGCGAAGAGCTAACAGTAGTCGCACTCTCTCCCGAAGCATTTGAAGGAATTGATATCGCAATGTTTGATGTACCAGATGAAATCTCCAAAGAGTGGGCGCCAATTGCTGCAAGTAAGGGAGCGGTTGTAGTTGATAACTCAGGTGCGTTTCGGATGGATAAAGATGTGCCATTAGTTGTACCTGAGGTAAATCCGCAAGAGATTAAAAACAGACCCAAAGGAATTATCTCTAATCCAAATTGCACAACCCTTTCCATGATTGTTGCAATGGGAGCTTTGCATAAAGAGTATGGATTAAAAGAGTTAGTTGTTGCTTCCTACCAAGCTGCATCTGGTGCTGGACAAAGCGGCTTAGATATTTTGAGAGCACAAACTAATTTGGTTGCAAATAAACAAGTAGGAGATGAAGCAGGAGATATTAGAAAAGTAGTTAAGGATTTTGGTCCATTTTCAGATCCACTTGTCCACAACGTGATTCCATGGGCAGGTTCTTTGAAAGAGGATGGTTACTCATCTGAGGAGCTAAAGGTTAGAAATGAATCTAGAAAAATCCTAGGACTTGCAAATTTAAAGGTCTCAGCCACCTGCGTAAGAGTTCCGGTTCTAACTACTCACTCATTGGCTGTGCATGCAATTTTTGATAAGGAAGTTTCACGCTCTGTAGCCCAAGAGGTGTTGATAAATGCAGCAGGTGTTGAATTAGTCGATGATCCAGAAAATTATAAGTTCCCAACCCCTGCTGATGTTGTTGGCACAGATCCAACCTGGGTTGGACGGGTTAGAAAATCACTTGATGATCCAAATGCAATTGAGCTATTTGTTTGTGGGGATAACCTTCGAAAAGGTGCAGCACTAAATACTGCACAAATTGCAGAGCTAGTTGCAGCTGAGTTTTAAACTACTTACGCAATCCACTCTTAGTATTTTCTGCAATATGAATTATTGCAACCGCTAACTCAAATACTAAGCGAATTGCCAGTATTACTAAGAAGGTAACAACTACTCCAGCCAGAGCCACCATTGGAAATGCAGCATAATCTTGATTAATTCCATATGTGGTTGAAGCAAATATTGGAATTCCAACCGCTACCAAGCCAATTATGAATATGAAGAAGAAGGTATACAGGTAGGAGGCAACTTTTCTAGTTAGGTACTCAGATAATTTGAAATCCTTCATATGGCCCAATACGGTCTTTATATCTGATTGCCAACTAATCCAAGCCCATAGGCAGGCTATTAATCCAAGCCCTAAAACTAGCAATTTAAGAGCGATTTGAATTACTCCAAGCACAATTAACCAAATCAAACTCTGCTGAAATCCATCTGGTAAATCTGATAGAGCAAGCTCATAATTATCAAGGAGAGATCTAATCATCACCACAGTTGATACTAAGTATGCTGCAATGAAAATACCGTAAAAAACTGCTTGGTGGGTTTTATTAGAAGGTGATTTAAGGAAGTTAAATAAACCGGTAAGAAGATTAGCAATACGTGTTTTTTGGACAATTATTGCAAGGACAAGAGGAGCAAGGGCAATAGTGGCAAAGGCCTCCACATATGGGGCTTCCCCTGTCTTCACAAAGATATTTTGAAGCAATTGAGTAAAGGAGACTTCATTTGCTCGCCAAATATCAGTTAGCCAAACTAAAAAGAAAATTCTGGTTACAAAGGCAACAACTGTTAAAAAAGCGCGCATCTCAAGGTTTTGAGCAAAGATGGCAAAAAATAGCGCAAGGTAGCTAACCAATAACCAGGTTAGACCCGTTGAGCCAGTAATTGCAGTAAAAGCTGTTTGGTAATTTGTGTAATCATTTAATGTGTACCAATAAAAGGTATCTGGGATTACCAAAAGAAGTGCCATTACTAAGTAAAGACGATGTAATTTATTTGAAATTAGATTCATTATTAAAGCCTACCTTAGGCAGTTAAGGTTATTAGGGAGATTTCAGGTGGGCAGGCAATTCTGATAGGTGCAAATGGGCTCATTCCCATACCAGCAGAGACATTAAGCCATGGCTCATCATTTACCTTAGTAACTCCACGAGATCGCCAATTTTCTAAATCACAATTTGTAGTAAGTGATTTACTCCCGCCTATCCAAGGCAATCTAATCTGACCACCATGGGTGTGACCAGCAAAGATTAAATCCAACTTATCCTGCGCCATTGCAGCAAGCACTCGTTCATATGGGGCATGGGTTACACCAATTGCAATATCTGCAGCCTTACTCACTTTTCCCTCAACCTTTCGATAATCATCTAACTCTAAGTGAGCATCATCTGTACCACGTGCTTCAATCACAAAACCATTTACCTTTAACTTAACCTTATTATGATTTAGATCCTTCCAACCTCGTTTTGTTAGCTGTTTTTGTAATCTCTGCCATGGAAGCCTTTCGCCCAATTTGCGCTCCCCATTATCCTTCCTTAGATAAGAGAGTGGATTTTTAAAACTAGGGGCGTAGTAATCATTTGAGCCAAAGACAAATAACCCTGGTAAATCAAGGAGCTCATCCAGTGCATTCAATGCAATATCAACCCCATCTTTGTGGGCTAAAAAATCGCCTGTACTAATTACTAGATCTGGCTTAAGATCAATAAAGGTTTTGATATCTGCAATCTCACGCTTTTTTCTTGGGTGCAGATGAAGATCTGAAAAGTGCAGAATCTTGATTGGCTTAGCACCCTTAGGGAGTAGGGGGAGGGAG
>Ga0194123_10005664_pt1 | contig 13262 bp, 11 predicted proteins | sample TA2MahsurfametaG_5_FD_155479 | JGI IMG/M metagenome (GOLD analysis project Ga0194123, IMG submission 155479) | Freshwater microbial communities from Lake Tanganyika, Tanzania - TA2015023 Mahale A surface | ecosystem: Environmental > Aquatic > Freshwater > Lake | place: Tanzania: Lake Tanganyika... | reverse complement strand
CATCAGTGCATCCGGCGTCACGCTGAAGGTGACCGAGGCATTGGAGCGCATGCCGCCACGGATGCGTGTGCGCGGCATCGACTGGGTCAGGAGATCCAGCCCCTCCCATGGGTTTTCGCGACAGTACTTGATGAGCACCTCGAACATGGAGGAGCCGGTGAGGTCGATGGTGCGAAAACCGGTGCGGTCCAGCAGCGGGGCTACCGGCAGGGCCATGCCGGCCTGCATGCGCATGCCCCACAGGCTCTGCTGGCCATCCCGCATGGTCTCGTCAAGAAACTCGATATGCGCCATGAGCGACTACTCCCGGGTTGCTTCAAAGGCTGGCAGCAGTACCTGCTCCAGCCAGCGTGTGTTCAGTTGGTTGGCGACGAAATCCGGATGACTGGCAATGAAGCGCAGCAGCGGCAGGTTGGTGGTGAGACCTTCCACCTCGAAGCGTGCCAGCGCTTCCTGCAGCCGCAGCACGCAGCTCTCCCGGTCATGCGCGGTGATAATGAGCTTGCCCACCATCGAATCGTAGTAGGGTGGCACCAGGTAGCGTTCATAGCAGTGGCTGTCCAGGCGTATGCCGGCACCCTGCGGGGGTGACCAGCGGGTGATGCGCCCCGGGCTTGGCTGGAACTGGCGGTAGGGATCTTCCGCATTCAGCCGAACCTCGATGGCATGGCGTCGCACCGGGATCTGGTCTTGGATCCAGCGCAGGGGTTCTCCGCCGGCAATCTCGAACTGCAGGCGCACGAGATCATGCCCCGTCACCTGCTCCGAGGCCGGGTGCTCCACCTGGATGCGGGCATTCACCTCGATGAAATAGATCGCCTGCCGATCCATGTCGTACAGGAACTCCACCGTGCCGGCATTCCGGTATTTGAGTGAGGCCACCAGATCCACCGCGGAGCGATGCAGCTGCGCACGCAGCGCATCCGGCATGGCTGCACAGGGCGCTTCCTCGAACACCTTCTGGTAGCGCCGCTGGATGGAGCAATCACGTTCGCCAAAATGGATGACCTTGCCGGTGCCATCGCCGAACACCTGGACTTCCACATGGCGGGCATTCTCGACATAGCGCTCCATGTACATGGTGCCGTCGCCGAAGGCCTCGCGCGCTTCGTTGGAAGCCTTGTCGAAGCCGGCCTGCACATCCTCGCGGTTACGCGCGATGAACATGCCGCGACCACCGCCACCAGCCGAAGCCTTGATGAGCACCGGATAGCCAAGAGACTCTGCCGCTGCAACCGCATCCTCGGCCTGCGCAAGCTGCGCGGTACCGGGCACCAGCGGCACGCCGGCAGCCTCGGCGATGGCCTTGGCCTGCAGCTTGTCGCCGAGTGCCGCAATGGTTTCTGCTGCCGGGCCAATGAACGTGATGCCATGCTCGGCGCAGAGCCGGGCGAGGTGTTCCCGTTCCGAAAGAAAACCATAGCCGGGATGCAGCGCATCGCAGCCCGTCTGCAGCGCGGTGTGAACCAGCAGTTGCGCATCCAGATAACTCTGGCGCGAGGGCGGCGGCCCGATCACGACGACGCGATCGGCGAGCTGCGCGGCGCGGCTTTCGCGGTCAGCCTGGGAGACGGCCTGTACGGCTTCGATGCCGAGGGCATGGGCGGCCTTGACGACGCGCGCGGCAATCTCGCCGCGGTTGATGCTGAGAACGCGACGGATCGGCATCAGTTCGGCTCGACGACGATCAGCACCTCATCGAATTCGACCATCTGGCCGTCACGCGCGCGGATTTCCCGCACGATACCCTTCACCCCGCCCTGCACGGGCGTGAAGAGTTTCATCACCTCGATGAGACAGACTTCCGTGGTGGTTTCGATCTGCTGGCCCACTTCCACATAGGGCTCGGCGCCCGGCTTGGGTGATCGATAGAAGGTGCCGAGATTCGGAGCCTTGATCGCCACCTGCCCAGCCGGAATGGGCGCATGACCGGAGGGCCCGGCGGCACTGATGACGATGGGCGCAGCCGGCGTTCCCGCTGCAACCGCCACTGGCGTGGACGCGGCGACGGGTGCCGCGGCCGGCGCAGCAGCCGCACGCGGCCCTTGCGCGGCAGGATCATTGGAAAGAAAGATTTCGAGCTCTCCGGTCTGGAGATGCATCTCGTCCCAGCCGGACTGCTTGAAGATTTCGAGAAGGTTCTCGATGTCGTCCGCGGTCACCTTGCGCTTGTCAGTGCTCGACATGCCTGATCCACCTTGTTGTTCAGCCAAACCCTTGAATCCTATGTCAGCGCAGCCAGGGCAGCCAGCAAGGCCGGAAGCCGCTGCCGCACGTGGATGCGCCGTATGCCTGCCGCCATGGCGGCCCTCACGCCCTCGTCACTGTTCAGCACCGCACCCCGCAGGGATTCGGCGCCGGTGGCCAGCGCCGCCAGTTGCAGCGGGTCCTCGCCACCCTTTTGCTTGTCCAGATCGAGCGCTGAAGCCGCGGTCGGAGCGTCTTCCGCGCACACTTCGAGCGGCGCGCGAGCCTCCGCCCAGGCAATGAGCTCACGAAGCAGCGGCTCATCCGCCTCCAGCGGCGCGAGCACGGGCAGCGCGCCAGCATAGATGCGTCCCTGCGCACCATCCACCGTGACAATACGACCCTTGAGTCTCTCCAGTGTTCCCGCGCCGCAACCCACCACGCAGGGCACACCCAGCGCCCGGCTCACCACAGCCGCATGTGAGGTGGATCCGCCCTGCTCGGTGACGACGGCCTTGGCGACGATCATGCCGTGCACATCATCCGGGCTCGTGGTGTCGCGGGCCAGCACGATGGCTTCACCCGCCTGTGCGCGTTGCTCGGCCTCATCGGTGTGGGTGACGACGGTGCCCACGCCCACCCCTTGGCACGCCGCCTCTCCGCTCGCGAGAAGTTCGGCCTCGGCAGTGGCGCCGTCCGCGAGCCGGGGACTCAGAAGCACCCGCACCTGTTCAGCCGTGACGCGCGCAAGCGCGGTGGCGGTATCAATGCGCCCTTCGCGCACCATGTCGACCGCAAAGCGGACCGCCGCCGCCGGTGCCCGCTTGGCGGCCCGACTCTGCAGCAGAAACAGTTCGCCCTGCTGCACAGTGAACTCGATGTCCTGCACATCCCCATTCTCCCGCTCCAGCACTTCCGCCGCCCTGAGCAGCGCGGTGTGCACTTCGGGCATCGCGTCCGCCAATGCGCTGAGCGGCTGCGGGGTATGGCGACCGGAGACCACGTCTTCGCCTTGGGCGCGCGCCAGATACTCCCCGTAGGCCGCAGGATCACCATTCAGGGGATTGCGGCTGAAGAGCACACCCGTGCCTGACCGCGCATCCAGATTGCCGAAGACCATGGCCTGCACCGTCACGGCAGTGCCGAGATCGTGCGGAATGGCGTGATGATCGCGGTAACGCCGCGCACGCCGCGAATTCCAGGATTCGAAGACTGCCATCACCGCGCCCTTGAGCTGCGCTTCCGTTGATTCGGGGACTGCCTGTCCGGTCGCCTCGAAGATTGCCTGTTGCCAGTCGGCAATTTCCGCGCTCGCCGCCAATTCAGGCAGGGTGGCGCGCAGCACGATGCGCGCGTAAAGATCGAGAAAACGTTTGTGCGTATCCATCGCAAAGGCCATGTCGCCGGTCTCGGCGGCGAGCGCCTCGGCCGTGCGTGCATTCATGCCGAGGTTGAGCACCGTATCCATCATGCCCGGCATGGAGATCATCGCGCCCGAGCGCACGGAAACCAGCAGCGGCTTTGCATCCCCTCCAAACTGGCGTTGTAAGGCTTCCTGCAGCCATTGCATGCCTGCAGCCAGCTCTTCGAAAAGGCCTTCCGGTATCTCGCCGGTCTGCAGCCAGCTCGTGCAGGCCCGCGTGGTGATGACAAAGGCGGGTGGCACCGGCAGGCCCAGCGCACGCATGCGCGCAATAGACCAGGCCTTGCCGCCGATGAGGGATTTTTCCGGGAGGTCGTTGCCACCCAGCGTGAGGATCCAGCGTCCCGGGGAATGCGTCATGGTGTAAAGATTTTCAAAACAGGAAGGCGGCGCGGTGCCGCCGGGAGTCATTCTTCGCGGGCCCGGCCGAGGATGCGGAGCAGATCCTCGTGCATCTCGAACCAGACCGTGTGGTAGCTCTCGAGCTTCGCGTCACTCACCCACTCGATGGCGCCCGCATCCACTCGATCAAGTGCGTGTTCGAGCTTGCGCGCATGCACCGCAAGGCGTGACACATGGTTGGCGAGCACTCTCAGCACCGGCGCGAAACGTTCATGCAGATCGGCAAGCCGGTCGATGATCTTCTCGTCGTATTCACGGTTGGAATGATCATTGCGCACCTTCTGCCCACCGACGTCCAAGGTCTGCCAGTCGGTGATGAGCTGCTTCAGCTCCGTGTTGATGCGCTCGAAGCGCTCATAAGCCTGCATGAAGGCGGGATTGGCTCGGACCTCCGCGTATACGCGCGTGTATTGGCCATCCAGGATCATCCGGCCGGCCGGCGAGAGCATCCATCCTCCCTGCACCGCCACGGCTCGCCCCTTGCGGGTTGCTTCTTCGAGCAGGGCCGTCACCTCGGTCTCGGGCAGGTCGACTGCGGCCGCCACCAGAGGCGCCGCCGCATGTTTCTTCAAGGCCAGTCCGTGCAGGGCGAGATGCTGGGTGTTCATTAGGCTTCCTTGTTGCGCGCCACGATGCGATCACGGATTTCCCGCCGCAGGATCTTGTTGGCGGCGCTTTTCGGCAGCTCCGTCCAGAGTTCGAGATCCTTGGGGCACTTGTAATTCGCGAGCCTGGCCTTGGCATGGGCCAGCACCACAGCGGGGTCGAGATCTTCGCGGCCGGCCACCACGGCGTGGATACGGTCTCCCCATTTCTCGTCAGGCAGACCGATGACCGCGGCTTCGACCACGCCCTCGCATTCCAGCAGCACATCTTCCACTTCGCGGGGATAGACGTTGTAGCCACCGGAAATCAGCATGTCGTTCTTGCGATCGAGAATGTAGAAATAACCGTCCTCATCCATGCGCCCGATGTCACCGGTATGCAGCCACCCGTTGCGAAAAGCCTGCTCGGTGGCCTCCGGCCGGTTCCAGTAATACGCCATGGTCTGCGGGCCGCGGCAGCAGATTTCACCCACCTCACCCGGAGGCAGCGGCTGGTCATCATCATCGAGGACGCAGACATCCACGAACGTGAAAGGCCGACCACAGGAACCGATGCGTCCATGTTCATCGGGGCCAAGACAGGTGATGACCATGGGGCTTTCCGCCTGGCCATAGGTCTGTGCGAAGACCTTGCCGAAGCGCGCCTGCGCCCGCTCCAGCACGGTAGGCGCAATGGGGGACGCGCCATAGCTGATGGTCCGCAGATTGAGCCGCGCACTGGCAAGTGCAGGCTCCTCCAGAATCATCGCGAGCATGGTGGGCACGAGGAAGGTCATGCTGGCCTGGGTCTTCTCGGCGAGGCTCACGAATTCCGCCGCATCGAACTTCGGCATGATGAGCGAGGTGGCACCCCGCGCCAGCGCCGGCAGGAAGAAGGCGCCGGAGGCGTGGGCAACCGGCGCGGCGTGCAGAAAGGTATCACCCGGCCGGATGTCCGGCACCAGATCCATCAGGAAGGCGGACAGCTCGGCCAGTTCCCCGCGGGTGGTGAGCGTAACCGCCTTTGCCTTGCCGGTGGTGCCGCCGGTGAACCCGAGGCGATAAGGGGCGTCCAACGCCCGGTCCACCGCGCAGGGCGATTGCCCGCCATCGGCGATGAGGCGAGTCAGCTCGGCCGTACCGATGAGCTGTTCGGCCTGCAGTCCGTCCACGTCGGCATGAATCACCGCACGGCAGCCGGCGTCCGCAATCTTGTAAAGATGGTTGTCCAGAGTCTCGCGGGTATTGAGGCCCACGCGCACCAGTCCGGCCTTGGCCACGGCGTAATAGGCGATGAGGCATTCGATGCTGTTGGAGAGCAATACGCCCACGCGGTCGCCAGCCACGAGCCCGCGCGCCAACAGTGCATTGCCCAACCTGTCGGTCGCGGCATCGAACTCACGGAAGGAAATCTGTCGGGCGCCTTCCACGAGGCAGGGCGCATCGCCGAAATACAGTGCGGCGCGCCGGATAAGTTGTCCGATTTGCATGGTGTCCTACTTGCGAAGTTTCTCGATGTCCGCCCGCCGCAATCCCGCCCCGCGGTCTCGCAGCAGGCGCGAATCTTCCTGTTCGATGCGATACATCTCATGGGCGAGCGGGCTGTCGTAATGATACTTGAGCCAGCTCTCGCACCGGAACCGGAAACGCGGCTGATTGAGCCGGGGCGTGAAGCTTTTCACCGCCTCGTTGTAGGCCGCTATCCCCAACACGCCCCGTGTGGTGCGGTAACGATCGGCCTTGGGTTCCAGATAGGTGATACCCGGATGCATTTCGCCGCAGGTCCGGGTGTAGTCGCCGTCATCGAGTATCGAATACGGAATCAGCGAGTAGGTATTCGCCGGTAGATTCGAATGCTGCATCAACTGGTAGTCATGCGTTCGCTGGCCGGGGTGGGACAATGGCCCAAGGATTTCCCACAACGACATGTTGCTGTATTCATCGTTCAGCAGCGGACGCAGGCGTTCGGCGCGTTCGTCGACGAGAATCCAGTCGGCAGGGTCATAGCAGCCCGCCACATGGGCGATGTCCTTGCAGATGCCGAAGTAGGTGATGGCGCCGGCATCGATCATCTGGTCGCGGGTCCAGCCGGCGATGCGCTTCCAGAGCTTGGCCGTCGCTTCCTTGGCGCGCGCGGTGAGGTCATTGAAGGTGGCCGTGAGCTCCTCGCGGCTGCCCATCCCCACCGGCACATAGGAATCCGTCAGGCAATCAGAGGTGTAAAGCCCCACGCCCACCATGTGATGGGACTTGAATTCCGGCTGGGATTCGAAGGAGCCCCAGTCATCCATGATGTGGAAATGACAGCCTTTCACCGCCATTGGTACGGTGAGATTGTTGTAGGGCATCTCGGCGGCCACGCCATCCAGCCAGGGGTAGTCACCCTCGGCGAGATCCATGAAATCGCGCACGATGAGCTCGCGCTCGTCGTCGAGCTTGTACGGGCCCTGGTTGGTCAACGCGATGCGCGATTCGCAGGACACGAGGAAGCCGTACTGCGAAGTGGCTGCCATGAAAGCCTGCGCCGCGGAGTGCAGGGGGTCACCTTCCGCGCAATCGTAGAGATCCGCGTGAAAGATCTGCAGCCGCCGCTCGGGCAGGATTTGCGCGCGATGACCGAATTCGCGATTGGTCAGGTGAGCATCATTGCGGTGCCAGGCAAGCTGGAAGCGTTTCCAGAAATCGAGCACGTAGATGATGTCTTCCACCGCATCCTGCGGGCGGATGAGTCCCAGCGATATCAGGTATTCACGGCCGAGAAGATAGAAGTTGGGCAGACCCCAGCCCATGGCCGGGTTCTGGCACTTGATGCCCCTGCCGCGTACGCGGTCCCCGATTTCCTCGGCGCGCATATGCGTTTCGATCTTCCGCAACAAGGCCGGGTAGCGATAGAAGGCCATGAAGTAGGACAGGATCATGTAGGGCGAGACCGGGAAGAGCTTGGACTCCTGAACCGTGCGGGTGAGGCACAGCCAGTAGGTCTCATCGGTGTTCTGCTGGATGAGGTTGTTCGTCTCCAGCAACTGCGTGTAGCTCAGGCTCATGCCTGTACCCTCCATACCCGACCGGTCTGTTCAACGCCGCGCTGGTAATGCTCTGCCGTCTTGGCCGTGGCCGAGCACTCCATGCGTACCGTGTCGCCCTCGCGGATGCCGGACAGCCGCGCATTCATGAAGCAGGGAATGCCGTATTCGCGCGTGAGAATGCCGAGGTGCGAGCGCACCGTGCCCCCGGCACAGAGCACGCCCTTGAACTGCTCGAGGATCGGCGCAGTGAGCGTGCCGCCCGAGTCGTCGATGATGGCGATGGTGCCCGGAGGAACCCCCTGCTCGAGATAGCTGAGGACCTGGGCACTGGAACGCACGTAACGGGCGATGCCGACCAGATCCTCGTCGTACTTCACCACGTTGTCGCCCACCCCGCGCTGCTCGAGTCCCGCGCTGTCCACGGGCAGCACCACGGCCTCCGGATGCTCGAAACTGAAGTCACCCACGGCTTCCTCCACGCCCTGAGCAGCGGTGTAGGCCTCCGGTCGTTCGCGCTGGGAGACCACTGCCGACCACACATAGCGATGCCCATAGGCGAGCAGGCGGGCATCGATGGCTGCGAAATCCTCGCGGGTGATCCGGCTGATGGCGTCACCAAACACGAATTCCTGCCAGGGCTTGCCCGAGGCTGCGAATTTCCGTCGCACCAGATCCTTCACCGCAAGATGAAAGGCCTCCACGACGGGAGTGCTGCACTCCTCGCCGAACTTGTCTGTATCGCTGAGCAAACGGGTCATCGATCCACTCCTGGCAAAGAGGTCCTGCGGCGCCGGACATCGCAGGCTTTCTGGCCCGCAGCGGGCAAGAATGTCGCATAGCCCCGCCACCTGCAACCGCGGCGCGTGCGCCGCGGCGAGCGCTCCGTACAATGGGCCCATGCTTAACTTCGACGATGCCTTGAGGCTTGCGGCCGGCGCGCTGGGCGCCCAACGCAAGCGCACTGCGCTCATCACGGTGGCAACCGCCATCGGCGTGGCGGCAGTGTTGCTGCTCACCGGCCTCGGTGATGGCGCGCGCCGCTATGTGGTGGGCGAATTCAGCGCACTGGGGACGGATCTGCTGGTGGTTTTCCCCGGCCGCAACGAGACCGTGGGGGGCCCGCCTCCCGTGATGGGTGAGACGCCGCGCGATCTGACCATTGCGGACGCCGAGGCGCTCGCACGCATTCCCGGTGTCCATCGCGTGGTGCCGCTCATGGTTGGCAGTGCCAATGTCTCGGTCGCCAGTGGACTGGAGCGCGAGGTCACCATCCTCGGCGCCACCAGCGCGCTGAAAGAGGTGCGACGGCTCACGCTTTCGGAGGGTAGTTTCCTGCCGCCCATCGATGCGGCCCAGGCCGGCTCGAGTTGCGTCCTCGGCCTCGAGCTGCGTCAGGAACTCTTCGGCCGGGCTCATGCTTTGGGGCAGTGGCTGCGCATCGGCGATCGCCGTTGTCGGGTGGTCGGTGTGCTGGGTGAAACCGGCATGTCACTGGGGACCGATTACAACGACCTCGCCCTGCTCTCGCTGGGCGCGGCCCAAGCGGTGATGGACACCGAGGCTCTGTTCAGGATTCTCATCGAGACGCGCGAAGGGGAATCCGGTCCGCGCATGGTGGAGACGGTGCGACAAACCATGAAGCGGCAGCATGATGGAGAGGACGACATCACCATCATCACCCAGGACAGCGTGGTAGCGACCTTCGATCGCATTCTCGGCACCCTCACCCTCGGCGTGAGCGCGGTCTCTGCGGTCAGCATGGGGGTGGCCGGAATCCTCGTGATGAACGTGATGCTGGTTGCGGTGGCGCAGCGTCGTGCCGAGATTGGCCTGTTGAAAGCGCTCGGCGCGCATCCGCTCGACATCAGGCGCCTGTTCCTGCTGGAAGCCCTGCTGCTGACCGGACTCGGAATGCTTGCCGGACTCCTCTTGGGCTACGGCGGCATCTTCCTCATGCGCGTGGCTTATCCCGACTTTCCGGCGGGCGTGCCGTGGTGGGGCGTGAGTGCCGCAGTCATCACGGCGCTGGTCAGTGGGCTGGTTTTTGGTGTGGTGCCGGCCCAGCGGGCCAGTCGTCTGGACCCCGTTCAGGCACTTTCAGGAAGGCAATAGCCTCGATGCGCGCGCTGGATCTCACGGGCTTTTCCCTGCGCGCCATCACGGCGCAACGCCAGCGCTCGGCACTCACCATGCTGGGGATTGCCGTCGGCATCGCGACCGTGGTGTTGCTGACGGCTCTGGGTGAGGGACTGCGCCAGTATGCGCTCGGCGAGTTCACCCAGTTCGGGACCAACCTTATCGGCATCCATCCCGGCAAGGCCACCACCCTTGGCGGCTCGGTGGGCCAGATTTCCACCAATCGACCGCTGACCATCGAAGATGCGCGCGCCATGACCCGCATCCCGCTGATCGAGGGCGTGGTGCCGGTCATCCAGGGCAATGCCGAAGCCAAGGCCGGGGGGCGCAGCCGACGCACCATGGTCTTCGGAGTCTCGGCGGACATGCCCCGCACCTTCCGGATGGAGGTGGCCTTGGGTCGTTTCCTGCCACCTCAGGACTACGAGCAGGCACAGCCTTTCGCTGTGCTGGGTCACAAGACCTGGCGCGAACTTTTCGGCCAGGAGAATCCGCTCGGGCAACGCATCCGCATCGGCGTGAACAGCTTCCGCATCATCGGCGTGATGCAGCCCAAGGGTCAGTTCCTGGGTTTTGATCTCGACGACAGCCTTTATGTGCCGGTGGGCCGCGCAGCGGCCATTTTCGATCGCGAAGGTCTGCATGAAATCGACCTGCTCTACCGCGAAGGGGTGGGTGCCGAGCAGGTGAAGGACGCCGTGCGTCGTGTGCTGGTGGGCCTGCATGGCCAGGAGGATTTCTCCATGACCTCCCAGGATCAGATGCTGGAGGTGCTGGGTTCCATCCTCGACGTTCTCACTGCCGGGGTCGCTGCCCTCGGCGCCATCTCGCTGTTGGTGGGCGCCATTGGCATTGCCACCATCATGACCATCGCGCTCACCGAGCGGACTGGCGAAATCGGTCTGCTGCGCGCCTTGGGGGCACGCCAGCGGGATGTACTGGGCTGTTTCCTCATCGAAGCGGCACTGCTGGGCGCCCTGGGCGGGACTGCGGGTGTGTCGCTGGCGGCGGTGTTGATCGCGAGCCTCACGTGGGTGGTACCCGCACTCCCGCTCGCGATCGCCTGGCCTTATGCCAGCGCGGCTCTGCTCCTGTCGGTGGGGATTGGCTTGGTGGCGGGTCTGCTGCCAGCCGCACGTGCTGCGCGACTGGACCCCGTGGAAGCCCTGCGCGCGGAGTAGCGACTCCGCCCGCAGGCAGCAGGGGTCAGATCAACCCCATTCCAGCGACTGTTCGCTCACCTCGATATTGATGCGCGACCACTTGAGATCCAGCGCTTCCGGTGTGCCCCCCACGCCCAGCTTGAAATTGCCGAGATTGAGTTCCCCCGGCTCCCGCTGCAGCAGATGAGCGACACTGCGCGCCGCTTCCCAGGGCTCCAGCATGCGGGGCTGCCAGCGTCCGAACACCTTGGGATTATCCGCATATTCCTCGGTCATTCCGGTCCGTATGAACGGCAGCATGAGGGAGGCCGCGCTCACCATGTCGCTCGCCTTGCCGAGATTCACCTTGAGTACTTCCGGCAGCTTGAGCACGGCCCAGTTGGCCACCACATAGCCAGGCACAGCCACGCCCGGCTCGATCGCCTGCATGGATGAGATGTAGATCATCTGCAGCGGCTGCTTGTGATAGATAGCTTCGCCCGCCCACAGGTGGGTCATGGAGACGAAGCCGTCGATCTTGGTGTTCATCACCAGCGAGGACTCGGCGAGATTCTCGATGAAATCGCGGCGCACGCGTGCGCGACGTTCGGCCCGGCCTTCACCCTCGATTTCCGGCAGGGCGCGCCCGAAGCGATAGCCTTTCTCGGTGAGTCCGGAGTTGCAGATGATGATGTCCGGGCCCTTGTTGCCCATCTGCTCGATCACATAACTGCGGGATGCCCACAGATCACGCGTGTTGGTGACATCCGCCTGCAGGGCGAATGCGCTGCCGCCATTGCGGCGGATGGCCTCCACCAGATCGAAGCCATCCCGGTAGCTGCTGTGGAAATGGACACCCACGGAGGCGGCACCATTGGCGGCCGCTGCCAACGCGAGGGCCTGGCCGATACCGCCATCCTTGCCGGAGCCGGTGATGAGAACCCGCTTGCCGGCAAAGCTCCGGGCGGCATCGGGAAATCTGAATTGAGCGAAGTCCGCGGTAAAGGCCATCCTGATTCCTCCGTTGTCTCGATCCTGTTGAACGGTCCGCGCGAATTGCACGCGCTCTGCCCGATTCTGCGCGTGTGCGGCACCAGAACTCAACCAACGCACTCAAAGCGCGTGCTCACTCTACCGCGTTGAGCCACAACGCAGTGCAGCGGATAATCGAGCCTCCCCTACTCCGGCGCAGCCTGTTCATGGATTACCTTCCGCTTTTCGTGCGCTTGCAGGGCTTGCCTGTGCTGGTGGTGGGTGGAGGCGAAGTGGCCGCCCGCAAGGTGGCGCTGCTGTCTTCCTGTGGTGCGCTCATCACGGTGCTCGCCCCCCAACTCGGGACGGAACTCGCAGTGGCGCTCACGGAAGGTCGCATCCGGCACATGTCTGCCGTCTTTACGTCGGGAGCACTGGCTGACATGCGGCTGGTGGTGGCGGCCACGGACGATGCGGCGGTCAATGGCGCGGTGGCCGAAAGCGCGCAGCAGGCGGGGATACTCGTGAACGTGGTGGACGAGCCCGATCTTTCGAACTGCATCGTCCCGGCGATCATCGACCGCAGCCCGATCGTGGTGGCCTGTTCCACCGGTGGCGCGGCGCCGGTGCTCGCGACAGAGATCCGGGCGAGCCTGGAAACACTCCTGCCGCCGCGCCTGGGGGAACTCGGCAGATTCACGCGCGAAAGGCGACCGCGGGTGAAAGCTGTACTGCCCGGAATTCGGGCCCGCCGCCTCTTCTGGCTGCAGGCCATGCGTGGTCCCATTGCGCAGGCGGTGCTCGCCGGCGATCTCGAGCGTGCCGAAGCCCTGTTCCAGCGGGCGCTGGTCTCGGATCCCTCTCCAGCCCGCCCCAACTGCGTGCTCGTGAGCGTGCGCTCCGAAGACCCCGACTGGCTGCCGCTGGGGGCTCTGCGGCGGCTCTTCATGGCGGATCGCGTACTGTCGGATGCCGACATCCCAGCGAGCTTCCTCGCGCTCTCCCGCCGCGATGCGGAGCATCACCACCTGCCGCCACTGGGCGAAGGTGAGGACTTCGTCACCACGCGGGTGGAAGAGCTGACAAGGTCGGTGGATGACGCCCCGGTGATCGTCTATCTCACGCGGCACTCCTCGGAACGCCTGACGGCCTTGGCCGGTGCGCTCTCGGCCCGGGCTTGCTTGACGGAACTTTGGTCTGCGCCCTAAATACCGGGGATCGCGCGACCCGTAACAAAGCGCACTCATCAAGGAGAGCTTCATGACCACCACCGAGACGGCCCTTGCCAGTCCCGTTGTTCGCCGCGACGAGCAGGGCATCACCACGCTCACGCTCAACCGCCCGGGCGCTTACAACACCCTGAGCAGCGCGACCATTGCGGCCCTCAGCG
>Ga0194123_10005651_pt1 | contig 13290 bp, 8 predicted proteins | sample TA2MahsurfametaG_5_FD_155479 | JGI IMG/M metagenome (GOLD analysis project Ga0194123, IMG submission 155479) | Freshwater microbial communities from Lake Tanganyika, Tanzania - TA2015023 Mahale A surface | ecosystem: Environmental > Aquatic > Freshwater > Lake | place: Tanzania: Lake Tanganyika... | reverse complement strand
CAAAATGAGTTTTATCATTAAATGTAAGTAACCAATTATATAATTCTTTAACATATGTTATTTCATTTAATACATTTGTATAAGTAAAATCTGGTTTTTTGTCTTCATAATAAATGTCATTTGTTAATTTAAAATTAAAATCATTTGCAATAATTGCATTTTTATAACTATTCCAATTATCGTTCCAAAATAAATCACGAATTGTAAAATAGGTTTCATCTTCAAATGATAATTCTTTAAGGCTATTATCATTATAAGTTTCAATAAATAAAATTTCAGACATATTATTGTTTTATATTATGTATTAAAAAATATGTTTTTATTTCAATTATTTTATTTATTTTATTTATTTTATTTATTTAATAATTCTTCGCAATGACGCGCTATTTTTTTGCGAAATGAAACAAAGTCATCCCACCATTCGTCAAATAATATAATATCATAAATATATAAATATTCCAAATCGTCAAAATCTTTTATTACTATTTTTGGAAAATGTTTTTTTTCTAATGTTTGTAACCAAATATGCAATTTTAACGCATATTCAGTTTCATTTAACGCATTTGTATATGTTGAATATACGTGATAATCTATCATAAAGGTTTCTTCTGTTAATTCAAATAAAAGTCCATCAGCCATTATTTCAATATCATCATATGAATTAAATGTAAATTTCACAATTTCTTCTAATGTATAAAAGGTTTCATCGTTAAGAGATTTTTCTTTACGATTACGATTGTTATAGTCATTAATAAATTCGATTTCGCACATTTTTATTGTTAATATTATAACTTAAACGATAATATTAGCATTCAATTTTTTTTATAATTACGCAGTCGCCTTTGGCTTAAAATGACCCCCAACTATTTTTATTAAATGGTGACACTAATATTTCACCTACTTTGGTTTTCCAGAAATCAACACGCTTTTGAAACGCAATATCTTCTGCAGTTTGTGGATATGCAGGCGTAGTTTTCATTAATTCCTCTTCTTCTGCAGTAATCTTGGGTTTATTTCCATAACAATTTACACCAAAACGTAATTTAGGATTTGCCATATATCCTCCATTTATTCCTGTTCTACCACAATCATTTTCGTGACCTTTTACCGTTTGTAAGTAGTCGAATGTTTTCTTTTGTGTAGGAAATAATGCTTGTTGATTTGCCGACCAACCGTAATTACACCATTCCGCACCATTATTATATGCCTTTTCAATTTGGTCGTATGTGGCTAATTCAGCACCATATGCTTTACATAATGCCTGCGCATTTATATAATCATAATAGTTTCCAGGAATATTAAACACTTGCTTCTTAAATCTGATTTCTGGCACGGGCGATGGTTGATACAAACTTTGATCTACAACAATGTCTAATTTTTTAACAGGCTCAAATAAACCGCTAATATAAGCAGTAACATTAATGCTAAAAAAATATTGCAACGCATTTACAATAATAAGACCTGCTAATATGACGACAATTATTATGCCCATCACATTTGAACCTGAATCAGTATTTCCTAAATTGCCTGATACCGCATTTGAAGAGAAAAAGTAATATGCTAATAGTATAATAAGTATTATAATAAAAACCATAGGATTTAAAATGTATGTATTTAAATAATTATACATATTTACTGGATCAGTTGTTGATGTTGTATTTACGACTTCCATTTATATTATATAAATAGTTAAAATATTTTCTATTTTCGATTTTTATTTTCTTCTATAAAATAGCACATAAGCCTTTGGCGTAATTATACTTTCGTGAACACCAACTTCCGTAACAGATGTGTCGTTAAAATGATACCACTTACCATTTGCATTTTTAACATGTGCTGTATAATGTCCGCCCATTGTTGAGCCACTATGATTACATACTCCGTAAAGTTCATATTTATACATATCCTTTTTATAGCCAATTACATAATTAGACAAATCCAACTCTTCAATTGGAAAATTAACCAAAATTTGATTTTTAAGCAAACGCTGAGTAAAACGCTTAATATCAATAACTAAAACATTTGGATACGACCAAAATTGTATTTTTTTTCTAACATCCATACGTTCTTTGGTCTCTTCATTATACCAACCATTTTCGCCTTCTAGTAATTCGCCTTCAACATAATGATCGAAGCAATCAATAAGAGTCGGTGACTTATTATCAGGCGGAATTGGCAAGTCAATCATAAAATACGGCTCAGGAGTTATGTTTAGTTGTTTGCCAGTTTTAACACAGGTGACAGATGACACGTGTACTGCATAAAACAAGTTCCAAATTTCTGAATATTCTTTAGAATACATACGTTGTATCATTTCAAAACATTTAATTGCAATAATATCTGTGTCATTTTCAGGTTTTCCAGAAATTGTCATTTTGATTTCTCTCGATAATGAGGTGTGAAAACAATCAATAATAAATAATAAGAACTCTGGTAAATCATTTTGTGAATATCCTGTAAATATATCCATTCCTTTTAGTTCCGCAACCTTTTGTATGGTTTTAAGAAATTTATTTGGCGCAACAATGCAATTTTCATTCCATAATACTTTGCGCAATGCGTCCCATTCAACGATAAGCGCGGAGTCATATTTTTTACGCAATTTGCCTTTATAAGTTTCCTTATCTAAAAAGACATTTAATTCATATGTATGTGATAATACTTGCATACATGAATTTATAAAACACGTATTTCCAAGATTGGCTAATCCACTTAAACCTTTATTTTTAAAATTGTCAATATTCATTTTTACTATTCTAATATATTTAAATGTATTTAAACAGATTTAATATAATATATTATAAATGTCAGGTAGACCACAAACTTTTTCAAACTTGAATTCGGAGCAACTTTTGCTTATAAATATTTTAAACGATATGTATAACGAAAATATTCGTCAAATTAACAACTATTGTGACGCTATTAATGGTCTAAATGAAGCCAACAACAATATTAGAGCCACATTAATTCAAATGCTTAATATTAATCGTAGAACACAACAAAGTGCTGGCGTAAATTTATCTCGTTCTACGCAACCATCATATTATTTGGGCGAATACACAATTCCTATAAATACATTAGCGTCTGCATTAAATGGTAGAACAAATGGTCGTAGTAATTCGCGATTTTTGGAAAACTTTTTTAGCCCTGTAGAAGTGTATCCAACTCAGTCGCAAATTGAAGCGGCAACTCGTCGTGTAAGATATTGCGATATTGTGTCGCCTTTAAATAGAAGTTGTCCTATCTCTCTTGAGAACTTTGAAGACAATGATATGGTTTCTGTTATTAGACAATGCGGACACATTTTTAAAACAGATGAACTTAATACTTGGTTTCGCAGTAATTGTAGATGTCCGGTTTGTAGATATGACATTAGAAATTATAGCACAAATGGTGCTGCAAGTAGTTATTTTCAAGATGCGAGTGGTAACACAACTAATACTAGTAATGCTAGTACTACTACTACTACGATTCGTTCTTTAGAAACGACCACAGAGAGAATGATAACAAATGTTTTACAAACCTTTTTAAATGAAACACCGTTGCCAACATATTCAACAGATATTTCTGGTAATAATATGGATACTCTTGGTTTATTTCGATTATTGTTTAATAATAATAACTACTAGCAAACTATTTAAAATAATAATAAGTATTAAATATATGGTAAAAAAACCTTTAACTATTGAAGAAATACGTGATAGTCAAGACTATGAACTATTTTATATTTATAAAACACCAGAAAAATTTTTAGACATTGTTTATAGTAACATTTTAGACAATCTTACGATGCCGTTAATTATTGCGCTAATAATATTTAAAATAGGCTTAAAGACATAAGACATAATATATATAACACAATGACTACTTACAGAAGAAGTGGATTTAAATGGTCTGTTAATGAATTGCTTTCATTACAGAGAGAATACGAATTATTGGAATGGAGCGTCCAACAAATAGCCGAAAAACATGAAAGAAGTGTTGAAGCGATTTTGTTTCGTCTTGAAGATGAAGGATTTATTGATTCTTGGAATAGCGCAAGAGGTTACAATCAAATTGACTATCAAAATGCAATTGAAGGAGGTGATAGTTTAGAAAGTAATTGCGAAGACAATGAAGTTGTAGATAGCGAAGAGGATGTAGATGATATGTCTGACATTGAAGAACCAAGTAAATCTTCTAGAGATGCAGTTTATACTTATGATGTTTATGACAATATTCAAGTTTTAACTAATCGTGTTTCTAGTATGGAAAATTCAATTTCTGAACTAAAAAATATGATGCAAATAATGATGGAAAAAATAGTTTCTCCCAAAACCGCCATTTTAAGTGACATTAAATTTTCATCTGCTAATATGAATCCATTAAATTTTAATCCTGGTGGATTAGCTTATTCAAGTTAATTTGTTGGATAAATTAGATATTTTTATTATTTGTAAAAATATCTAAAATACTTAATTTTAAGGGTTAAAAACTACAGAATTACCGTCAGAACCTACCAAACGCATTATACGATCATTTCCTAAATAAAATACATATACATATTGTGAGTTAACTGTTATAGTATTACCATAACTTTGACCTTTGCTATCCCATAAACCAAATTTACCATTATAAAATCCAATTCTAGCTGCACTATTTGGTCCGCTATATGGACGTCCATTAAACCATATTTTAGCATTTGAACTTGACAAATATATAGACAATGATCCGTCAATTTCCAATCTTAAATAATACAAACGGTTTGGTGAATAAATTTTAGTATATTCTTCAGAGTCATCACTGCTCGATGGTATTTTAAAATTATATTCATTAGAAACAATTTGATTTTCCGGAATATCTGATGTATCAATTGTATAGTTTGAATAAGGTATTGTTTCTGAATAAGCTGTTCCTGAACTCCACGTTTGAATTCCAAAATCGCTAGAACTCATTATAATTCCATCCGAACAATATGTAGTAATTGGATTACTATAAAATAATGTATTTGTTGCGTCATTTGTATTACTATTATCAAGACACCAAAATATTAAACCAGCAGGATTATTACTAGAACCTGCATTTTTTGCAACAAATTTAAAAAATGTAGTTGTTCCAGCCTTCAAAGTAATTACATTTGATATAATTTGATTCCAATAAGTAATAGTATTTGGTAATTGCGAGCCATTCATATAAATTGTTAAATAATCATCCGCGCTACACCATAATGTTGCGTTTATATCTGTTGTAGTTGGATTTGTATATGTTGTATAAAAATTAACTGTTGTATTTGGTGGCGCACCACTGTTACTATTCACTGTATTCCATAACCATCTATAATTATTCCAACCATATGACGATGTATTACCTTTAAACTTATTGTAAACATTAGACCAATTAGAACAATCATTAATACTACCAGAATCACTAGCTAATGCGTCAGGAATACTACAATCATAAATAGCTAATTCACCTGTATTTCCTAATACTAATTTGTAGCCTGGAATGCCAATATTTGAAGTTCCAAACGTATATTTGATTCCTGTACTATCATACACTTTTAAAACACCATCTATATTAAATATTACATATGCTGATGAAGGATTTGAACCACTATAAGTATATAAATTAGCATATAATGTAGTTGTATTAATATCTTTAATTTGACTTGTGCCATTACTACTATAAGATGTATCATTTACAGAATTTATATTTAATGAGCCATTATCAAGTGTTAATGTATAATTACCATTTGAAGACGTTAAAATACGACCATTATAGTATTTTGTTGTTCCACTAGATAATATATATGATTCAAATGTTCCCCATGTATGATTATATGGCAATGTTCCTATTATATTATTATTACTTAAAATATATAATACATTAGAATCATCTAATTTTAAGCTGAAATTTGAGTATCCAGTAATAGATGATGTTATATTATACAACTTAGTTCCTAAAATATTATATGCATCTAAAGAACCGCTACTCGATAGCATTATATATGATATTGCGTCAAATGATGTTAATGTAGTGTATGTTGAAGGTGTTCCAAATGTATAAACTGGATTAGTAAATCGCGCATCAAAAATACAGACTGTTTGAGTTTTATTAACTGTATCTACTTTAATTCCAAAAAATGAATAAGCTGTAGGAGACCATAAAAATGATTCTAATTCACCTTCATCTTGTTGAGCGTATAATTTAACACCTGCATTTAATATTCCATTTCTATCATTTGGAACAAATAGTGTTTGTGGAATTGTAGTATTATCTGCTTTGCTGGATAAAATTGTTGTATTTGTGCTATTTGTTATAGTTAACATGCCATTACTTCCACCAAAACCATCATCTTCAAATGACATTGTAAATGGTGGAGAACCTCCATTATTATAAGTATTTGTAATTGCGTAAGGTTGTAAATCTGATATACCAGGAACAGTTACAGTTGTACCATCTTCGGCTAATATTGTAACGTTTTTAACTAATAAATTACCTTTACCAAAACCATTATTATTAACGTTTCCTGTTTTATCCAAAAATAAATCACAACTGCTAATATATTTTGGAAAACATATAAATGCTAATCCACAACGTCCACCACTATTATAAGTATTTTTAAAACTAAATGTTGTAGTTCCTGGTTGTAAATCAAAATCATAAGTCCATAAATTTTTCCAATCTGACGAACTAGTGCCACCAACTGTTTTAATAATGCCATTATTATTTATTCCAGAAATATAAACATCACATTTTTCAACAACACTTACCCAAAGAGTTGATTTAATAGTTTTTCCTGTAGTATTATTGTAAGAATAATAAAAATCATAATATCCGGAAGAACCACCGCTACTACTATTTATTCCAGTAGAGTTTAGACTTACCCATATTGGCGAAACATTATCTACTAAATTATACAAATCTGAATTTGAAAATGAAAAGGATGCATTAACAGCATTATACATATCATCCCAATAACCTTTCGTATTTGAATTGCTATAATTTTGCCACAATGTTCCAGAACTAAAAACTGTCTTTGGACTTAGATTAGTCGTAGTATCTGTTGCGGTTAAATTTACGTTTAATGATTGTCCGCTATAAAAAAATGGTTTACCAATATATTTAAAAAAAGTATTATCAACCCAAGAATAACTACTATTATTAATATATTTCATAATGCCTAATTTTCCTTGATCCATAGCCAAATAATAATACCCATTTGTAGAAATTAAACGAGGAGGAACATATTGAGTTTTATAATCGAATGCTTGAATAACGCCAGCATCTGAATCCCAACTATTCGTTTGCCATGCCATGCTTCCCCACATAAAAGTTGTAGTTCCATCAGTATTAATTTTATAAAGACATAAATTACCATCATCTTGCATATCAAGTGAATATGAATATAGATTGGCAGATGGGTCTGCATTTGGAAATATATAAAACTTTTCTTCATTTGTAATAGAAATTGGTGCTGAAACAGTTTGACTAAAATTAATAATAAATGTATCATTCGTAACAACTGAAAATTGTTGGTTAAAAAGTTGTAATGCGCTACTTGTCGGTGTAAAAGTATAAATAAGTTTTGGTTGTAAGAGATTTGTTTTACCACTAATAGTAACAGTAATAGGACTAGAACCAGATGCATAAAATGCTAAATTGTAATTAACATTTGAAGATAGCGTTACAGAATTTGTTATATTTTCACAAATAACACTTACATATAAAGAACCATCATCTTTATCTAATACAAGACCATTACATTTTTGAATAGTTTGCGTCGTTGGAAGTGCTAAAGGAAATGAAGACCAATTAAGTCTTCCAGTTCTATTGTCAGTAACTCTAACTATGCAGTCATCGCCTATACTCGCAGTGTAGTAACCATTATCAGATGTTAAATTATATAATTCTAAGTTAGAAACTGGCATTATATTTTGGTCTCCACCTGAATCATTCGCATCTGTAATTAAAGAACTTCTTAATCCAGGTTTTTCATATATAATATTAGAACGAGTTGTAGAGTCATTTTCATCATAAAAAATTGCTTTTATACTTTTATCACTATTAACAAGTGCAATGGTGGCAGTTGCATTACTATATTGTGGGTTAACTGGATTATGTATTGTTGCATAATCGCCTTGTCTTGGATGAACTGCTGATAAACCAGTTATTTCACTTTTAATCAAGTTTCCGGCATTGTCATATGAATCTTGTGTAACAGTTGTTTTATCAGCCTTTCCAAGATTCCAACATTTATTATTATTTGCATCAACAATGATTAAGTCTCCATTATTAGAAATTTTAAATGTATATGGAGCAACAAATGGTAATTGAACTAATTTATTATTTTCACCATCAAATGTGGTTGAACTTATATTGGAACCATCAGTTAATATATTGTATACTTGTATATTTGAACTATTATACAAACCAAGTGTAAATGTTGCATTATTTGACGAGTTAATTGTATAAGAAAATTTTAAATATGTTGCTGTTGGCTGGTTAGTAATGCTATATATTGTTTTATTATTTATAACATTTGTAAAATTTAATATACCACTTGAATTTAAAGCTAAATTATATGTACCATTTAATGAATACATATTACCATTAATACCAATAGTGTTACCGTTATTTAAAGATAAATAAATATTTGTAGCTTCAGACCATAATGTAGCACCTACTGCATTTACAATTGCAATATTTCTATTATTTGTAAGAACTAATTGTAAAGGATATATTAAAGATGCAGTGTTAACAGAATTTTTTAAAATTTTAACACGTTCTGCTCCAGTTGTATCTAATAAGTGTAATTCAATATAATAAGTTATGATAGGTGATGGAAAAGGATTTGATGCAGTAGGCGTTGGATATGTTGTTGTTTCTAAAACCCTAAATCGTAATGAAGCAGGTCCTGGATTGCTGAAACCGCTACCAGAAGACCAAAATGTTAGACCGGTTCTATAGTCATTTGCAACTAATGCTCCACTTGGTAAAAGTGCCAAATAATAACATCCACTTGGATCCCATAAATTATATGAATTATTTGCTACATTTGTTATATCAGGATTAACATACATATAGGCATTACTGCTATCAGTGGCTAATGACATTGTTATACCTGTATTTTGTTTTAATGTAGAGCTTGTTATACCATTTGTATTTTCATTTTCAAAACGAGTAACGCCAAATGTAAATCCATCGCTACTAATACTATCAATGCTAGCATTTGCATTTGTTCCTAGAACAGAATCAGAACTTATACTAATAACATCTCCAATGCGATATTGTTTATTGACAATTTGATTTGCAACCAATGTAAAATGAATAAGTAAAGGAGCTCTTATACCATTGTAACTATCTCCTTTATTAAAAACAACTAAATAATTATCACTTGAATATGTCATATCCAAATCAATTGTTACTGTATCAGAACTTGCTCCAATCTTACCACCATATGAATTGTAAGATGTATATGTATAACTAATTGGACCATTATAAATATGATACCAATAATTTTTATTTGTGCTTGTGCCATCTATTAATGCTTCAGATGGTGCTGTTACATTTATTTGAATGGGACTTGGTACTGCAGTTGAGTTTATAGGCAAGCCTTTATTTGTAAGTACTTTCCAAATGCCAAATATTGATGGTGTAGAATTTGGATTTTTACCTCCACTATATGTACTTGATGAATATGAACCTAAAAAAAATCCATTTAAATCACTAGTATAATCAGTAATTTCCTGTGTACCTGAAAATAACATTGAAACGCCATTTAGATTGTTATTTAAGAAGGTTGCATTATTAGTTCCATAATTTGTATTATTACTACTATATGTTGTATTACCAGGAGCAGTTGGATAACTGTCAATTGCTGTGTCTATCCATGATTCATCTGTGCTTGAAGTACCAGTACTAGTATCATTAAAAGATTTTTTAAAAATGGTAGATGATGAATAAAAATTCCATATTTTCAAATTTTCATCATATCTCTCTTTAAGTCCATATAAATATAATGGTTTAACATGCCATTCATTTCTGTCAATACTAAAAGAGTTAATTAAATATTCTGTTAATCTATTTACTGGATTTGTATTTCCTGATTTAATAACACGGTCAAAAATGTCAAGCATATGTGAAAATAAATCAATAAAAGGCATTGGTGTGCTATAATCACCAAAAATACGTCTTGATGTTTTATAAGCTAGTTCGGAATAATTGAGAGATAAAATAAATGAATATGTAAAATCAAATTTGCTGTTAAAAGGTAAACTTGTATTCATATCTAAATTTAAAAATTTATCATTAAAAATAATAAGATTTTGATAGTATTCCTTTTTAGAAAAATAATTTAACATATTTTGACATTTTTCATTATCAAAACAATCAAATATAAAAATACTTTTTACGTTCGATTGAGAGAATTTGGAACTGTTAATTGGATTTTCACTCAAAAGATTATCTAGTTCATCAGAAAAAGTAAAATTATTATCATTTAAGTTTAATACAAACGTTTTTAATGTAACAGGGTCATTTGCAAATGTATCTTTTGAAAAATTAGTTTGAATATAATCTTGTAATGTTTTTATAAAGTTATTTTTTAAGCGCAAGTCTGAATTATCACTAACATATACAATTTGATTAAAAACTTGCCCGTTTGGTAATGAATCATCTACAAAATCAAATATATTATCAAAAACCGAACCATTAAGAAAATCAGCATGTTTATGGATGTTACAAATAATATTGTCAAAAATAAATTTTGTAATTCTTGAATAATTACATGTAGTAGTAATCATATTATCTGGAATTTCGTCATCTATTTGTGTATTCCAGTGTTTAAATCCAGAATTAAAATATAAAGCATCTGAATGTTCTTCAAACCATTTACGTAAATCAAAAAATGTTGATGTTTTTTGTGTGCCAAAAATTAATCTACCGCCTTCATTATAATATTTATTAATTTTTGCTTCTACACTAATAATATCGTCATTTACTAGTTGAATATCAATTGAATCGGGAAAATAACCAATATCTATTAAATGTCTTAATAAAGGTATGTATCTAATTTCAAAAGATTTATCAACTAGTAATAAAGCTTTACTATGAATTGGTACATGTAGTTTGTCTTCAATGTTATTTATTATATTATTAGCGCGATTATAGGCTGCAACTCTAGCGGCAGCTCTTCCAACCGGAAGTGTTTGTTTATACCCTCTGCCAAACCTACTATTTAAATATAATGGTTGAGACATATTTAATTTATATAAATATTATTTAATTAAATATTATTATTATATATATAATGCCGTTTGAATGTCCAAAAAGCATAGAAATAGTACCAACAGCTAACTTATTTTCATTTGATTTCGCGGTTAATATGGGTGGAAATGAGAGTACAAATATTAATTATAGTACAAAACCAGTATCTTTAAGCACTAAACCTTTTAAATATGATATTTTACAAATAAATACAGAAAATGATGGCGTAAATGACAGAATTTCAAAGCATTGGCCTTTAATAGAAACCTGGAAAACAAAATCTATCACAAAAAAAATAAAAATATTTGGTAAAACGTATAAAATATCTATTCCTTTTCCTCATCCAACACAAGCATATAATGAAATATACACTAAAAAAGTAACCGCAAAAATAATTTTTTTTACAATACCATCATTTAAGTTTCAAATGAATTCAAATTTGGCATTTTCTGGAAGTGTAGATTGTAATTTTACAATATCGGTTGAGAGCAAAGCAATAACTGGTGGCGTGTGTCTTTTATCAATAGCAACAGCAGGATTAATTGATAATTTTTATAATGATGGAATCCAAATACTTTCACCAACGCTAACTGCGGATCAAAGAGAAACTCGCATTACAAATATGTTAACAAATCCTAAATTTATTGCATATGCGTCAGCAACAACAATATTAACATATCTTTTACGAGACGGATTATGTGCAAATTTTACGATTAATAAAGCATCTGGTAAAATAAATTGGACTTTAAATTCATTTTATATGGAATTTGGTGATTTAAAAATAAATATTCCTAAATTTCAAATTGAACTAGATTTTCCTGATATATTGAAAGACCCTATTACAGGTCAAGAGCATCCTGTTACAGTTTCAGGTAGTCCAGAATCAGGATTAACCGTAACAGTTCAATTATTATCTGTTCCAAATGGTGATTTTTTTGCAATAATGCTTACAGGACTTCAAAATACATTAGATGCTGCCAAAAAATTAACAGGAACGGATTATGATGCTAGTTATATAAACGAACTTCAAACTGTTTTAGATCAACTTAATAAAGCAGACGATTCTGTTACCAGCTGGATACAAAAATATTTAGGCATATCGTTTACAACTGTATTTTCTTTTGTTTTTTGTCCTGCAGGTATGACAAATGAACCACCAACACCTTTTTATTTAAGAGCTGAATTAGACTTACAAGTAAATCCATATAAAATATTAGATGATTTATTTGATGCTGCTGAAGCAATAGAAGATGCAATGGCAACTTTTGAAAATGATTTTTTAAATGAAGTTAAAGAAATTGGTCCCAGTTTCGCTCATCCATTGGAAAAAATGTTACAAGGAGCACTAAATGCTGTAAACAAAGAATTAAAGTCAGCAACAGATTCTGGAAAAAAAATGATTGACAACAAATACATTAATAAAATATACAATCCTGCTCTTACTGCTTATATTCCTATTGAACCGGCTCCGGCTTAAATTTTTAATTTGTTAAATAAATTAATATTATATTGGTTGATTTGTTAACAATAGCATATAAATCCTTAGATAAAATTATTTTTCTAATATTTTTATCATCATTAATTTTAATTTGCGATATAAAATGTTGAATACTTTTATTACTAACAAATGAGACTCCTACTTGAATTGCCGCATTTGTGAAAATTTGTTTCCAATAATCCAATATATCTATATTGAAATCACAATTAACGTATTGTATTTGTAAACCTATTCCTTTTACTTTAGGAATTGACTTTTTATATACACTATAAATTTGTTTGTAATTATTTGCCATTTCAATAATGCCAGGAATTATATCGCGGTCAAATGATTTTAGACTTGGCATTAAAATATCTCGTAATCTTCCTCTTTCAGACCAAGAAGGCGTGGAGTCATATGTATATGGAATTTTATGCATCTTTGCGAATGCAATAATTTCTGCCTTTGGCACTTCTAACAAAGGCCGCAAAATATTCACATCTTTTTCAATTGATTCGTGCTCCATTCCAAACAAATTATCATAGTTAATGCGTTTTTTAATATTA
>Ga0194123_10005643_pt1 | contig 13296 bp, 6 predicted proteins | sample TA2MahsurfametaG_5_FD_155479 | JGI IMG/M metagenome (GOLD analysis project Ga0194123, IMG submission 155479) | Freshwater microbial communities from Lake Tanganyika, Tanzania - TA2015023 Mahale A surface | ecosystem: Environmental > Aquatic > Freshwater > Lake | place: Tanzania: Lake Tanganyika... | reverse complement strand
GGACATGGAGGGGCTCATGAGGGGGCTAGTGGAGTCCCATGAGCAGCGATACAGGAGGGATGAAGCAAACTACGATTATGACGTTCCATCCGTTCCCGATGATGACGAATTGAAGCCGAGCAGATTAGCGACATTTCTAAACGAGCAGGATGACGAAAGCTTCTCTGTTGGCTTCCCCTCACGTGGCGACGGCTTCGCCTCGCGCGGTGGCCGCAAGTCAACCGCCGAGTACAGGGACATGGTCGCGGACCTGCCGGATCTGCGAAGCGATGTGGGCGGCAGGCACGGCCCCCGGAACAAAAACAGGGCCCGCAACGCCACAGCAGACAGGTATGCGCTGATTCACGCGCGCAGGCAGATAGCCAGGGAGATGGCCGAGGCGAGCGGCGTCCCATTCGACGGCAACACCGACATCTACGACGTCAGCGATGATCAGGATGACATAGACATCCTCGCGGACCTCGGCGAACGCATAGAACGATTCAATAAATTTCAGACGGAACTGGATCGGGAGTACATAGACACGCGGCTCGGTGAGCAAACTGCCCTCCAGGGAGCGCGGATAGCACGCGACAGAAGCAAACGAGCAAAAGAAATCAGGTACGATATCCGCGACGAGACGGACGAGTACGGGGATGATGACACGGACGAGTACCAGGATGCTCTCCGCAAGTCCGCCCTAAATCTGCTCGAAAATATTGAGAGAGAATTCGGCAGGGAGGGCTTCGAAGAGGGCGTGCCGCGCTCGGAGGGCGGCGGCGGCTCCCACGAGAGCTCGACGGTCACCGATTCGATGTTGGCCCAGGCCAGAGCACTCCTGGAGGATGGCGGCCGAGAGGATGCCATCGAGGCCCTCGAGCTCATAGAGGAAGCGGCGGAGATATACGCTGAAAAATTCGATGCCGACTACTACATAGCAGAAGCAAACGGCGACGAACTGCTGGATCGCGGGCACAGGCCGGTCTCGATCCCCGAACAAGGATCGTCAGGATGGAACTATTGGAATGAGGAATTCGACAAAGAGGACGGCAGCGACAACGAATTCATAAAGGACAGCCTCTACGGCCCATCCATTGAGGAGGCAAAGGCCGCCGCCGTTGAACGAAGAGAACGCTACATGGCCTGGGCGAGATCCAATGCTCCGGTCGCGCCCGCGCGCTACGGGGATCCGTACGGCGGCAAGTACCCCAACGAGCTCACCGACAATGAGCGAAGCGCACTTAGGAAACCGACAACATCCGACGCCGAGGGCTTCGCCTCGCGCGGCGACGTGCGCCCGAGCGGCAGGAAGGAAACCGTCGTTAGCACCGGGAGGTCAAAGACGCCGATCACCTATGACGGCAGGAGAATGACGCCCGCTCAGCAAAATGATGCAGACGAATGGCTGTACAACATGTTCCTTCGCGACATTGACGGCATGTCGGAATGGCTCGACGGGTCGGAGACCGACAGCGAGTACCTCGTCGACATCATCATGTCCGACATCGGAAAAGAAATACAAGACACTTTTGAATTTGATGACAATCAACTCGGGCAATTCTTCTACGATTCAGCGGGAACGCCAGATAATCCTCCGCCACCAGATCGATCCCCGCTGGTGCGCGCCCGAGATGCGCTCACGGCGCGAGCGAGGGAGATGTTTGAAGGCAGGGATGACGCTGACCTAATAGAAGATTACGGCACGGCCGATCCGGCGGAATTCGTCAGAAATTTCCTCGCCCAGGACTCCGTCCACACGGAATTCTTTGAAGACCCAGAGAAATACGCCGACGATATCTTCAAGGACCGAATTGCCGAGGAAATCCATTCGTACTGGGCAGAGTACAACGGCCCCGACGAAGATGCGCCATTCGATCTTGTCTACGATGGAGAAAACAAGGAGTACGAAGTGGTTCCGCGTCGGACGCGTCGGGGTCGCCGGGCAAGGCAAGCTCGGGGCTTCCCCTCGCGCGGCGACGGGGACGCACCCGACATCGATGATGGCTTGGTCCAGGCCGAAATAGAGAACAACTTCGCACGCCTGAACGCCGAGGACCGGAACATGTACTTCCAGCGCGCGCTGGCGAACAACGCCGACTTGGGTCTCTCGGCGGACCAGGTGCTCGCAGAGGCCAAGAGGCTGGCCATGGACGACAGGGACATGGCGATACTGGAGCGCCAGGCGATCGGAATGGGGCAGTCGTCAAGGCCGCGCAAGATAGACGTCTCGTCAAGCTCGGCCCTCAACTCCGTCGAGTACGACGAGATGAACCGCAGCCTCTCGGTCGAGTACCGCGGCCGCGACGGCAAGGGGACCGGCACGGTCTACAACTACGGCGGGGTAGGGCCGGAGGTGGTCGACAGGATCGAGGCGTCGGACAGCCGCGGCGCGACGATGCGCGAGGTCAGGGACAACTACGAGTTCACGACGAGCCGCAAGTTGCCCGACTCGGCGTACGAGGGGCTGGCATCGCGAGGCAAGCCTCGCCGCCCCGGCCGCCGCCAGCGCCGCGCGCCTTGGTCGGCCGAGGACAGGCAGAGGTTCGCCGACGGCGACAGGCTTAAGGGGCGAACGAGGCCGGGCAAGCGCCGCCAGGGGCCGAGCGCCGATGAGTTCGACGGCTTCTCGTCGGTCGCGGGTCTCGATGTGTCCGACATCCCACAGACCCCCGAAATTCCGGAAGACCCCGAGTTGGTGTTCGAGGGGCCGGGCGCGGAGCACGCACCCGGCAAGGAGATCTCGCTGAACGTGATGTGGGAGAACTACCGAAGGTGGGCAAAAAGGAATAGTAGCAAATTGGCAAACAAACCCTTCTGGTTGCTGACCAACGACTTGAGAGACATGGACGATGAGAGCATCGTGCCGCCGCCGACCCTCGCGGAGACGGCCGCTTTCTTCCAAGATAAAGATAAAGCCACTGGCAAACATCTTGGGACCACCGTCACCGAGGAGGCGGCCCGAAGGATTCTTGCCGCCAGGGACCCCAGGGGGCCGGAGTACTTCATAAACAGCCCGTACCTCGCCGAATACATGGCGAGACAACTGGGTATCCCCCGGAAAGAACTCTTCGGGTTCGACCCGTACGATTACCTCGACGATGAGGGCGATGTGGTGGACACTTCCGAGTTGTCCGACGAGGATTTTGCCAAGTTTATGGAGTCCAACAGGGCGCGCCAAGAAGCCAGAATCGCCGCTAGGCAGAGGAACAAGAGGGGCAAGTCGGGCCTCACCGCCGGGAGTATGACGGTGCGCGATCTCGAGAACGAACTGAGGAAAATTGACCCCAACATCAGGCTCACAGACGAGGACGGAGGACCCCTCGGGGCAAGCGAAATGTACCGCGCGGTCAGAGACTCCGGGATCGAGCCCGACTTGAAAAAATTGCTTTCTCTGGAGTCCTGGAGAAGGATGAAAACAAATGGAGGCATACTCTCGGACGCGATGGTGGAAAGACTCGCGGAAGGGGGTCTCGTGGGAGACGAATCGAGGCCAAAGAGGTCGGATCTGGCCCTCTCCGAGTTGCTCCAATGGCCCGCCTTCGCCAAGTTCAAGAGGGCGCAGGTGGAGGAAGCCTTGGCCGACGTTCTCGGCTTGAGCGCAGAGGAGTTGGCGAGTCGGAGAAGGACGATCCAGGAGAACCTGGGCTACGGAAGGAGCGGCAAACGCGTGAAGCGGCGTTTGTCCAACATCCAGAGGCAATCCAACAAGGTCACGAGGGCCAGGCTGGTCGAACTGATGGAGAGGTTGGGTCTCAGCGTTGATGAGTTCGACAAGTGGTTCAGGGACGCGCCCGAAACCGAGAAACAGTAGTGCTAATGTTGTTAGTGAAATTTTATCACGAGGAGTTCGCCGGATGAGCATGGTAAATGGGGCATCGCCCACGCTTAGCGTTGACGCGGAGGGCGGCGTACTCGCGTGTCCCAAGGTGGCCGACCTGGCGCAGTGCGGTTTTGTCAAGGGCGACAGAGTCTGCGGCAAGTGCGGCGCCGTCCCCGTGGAGATGAAGGTGATGCCCGCCACCGAGGCTAATGACCTGCTTGAGAAGGTCGCGAAACTTGAGGCCGATCTAGCCGAGGCGAAGAAGCCGAAGATGAGGATGCCGCGCAAGATCCAGATGGAGGACGCCGACGACGAGGAGGAAGAGGCGATGAGCGTCGCCGCCGAGGCATCCGATGACGAGGCCGAGGCAGCCGAGCCGGAAGAGGCGACCGAGATGGAAGATGACGCCGAGGCCGACGAGGAGGAAGCCGACGAGGAGGAAGCCGACGAGGAGGATGCCGACGAGGAGGATGCCGACGAGACCGAAGAAGACGACGAGGAGGACGAGACGGACGAGCAAGCGCAGGACGAATCGTCGCTGCTCGAGAAATTCAGGAAGGCGCGACTCCAGCAGATGGGCGTGAAATCGATCGACGTCGGCCAGCACGGATACAAATGCGCGATCGACTCGAAAGTCTACGCGGGGGGCACGCCGCCCTGCGCCGATTGCGTCGGCGGGTGCTTCGGCGCGAAGGGGCAGGTAACGCTCCTCCACGCGGAGGGGATATCCCAGACCCTCGTCAAGGGCGACGTCCTTGACTCCGCCTTCATCAAGGAGGGCGACATGTTCGTCACCGCAATCAGGAGGAAGGACGGGAAGATATTCGACGTCTACGTCGACTCATCGGGCGAGATCAGGGGGCACAACCTCGTGGACTCGAGCACGATCTACGACCCATCCGTGGACGACCTGACCATGGTCACCTTCGACGAGGCGGCGAACATCGCGACGATGCACCTGCAGAGGAAGGACTCGGAGGTCGTGAGCATTCAGCCGGCCGCGTTCGAGGGACACGAGGCCTACGTCGTGGACATCCAGTGCAAGACGGGCGAGAGCTACGACATCTACGTCGGGCTGGACGGAACGTTGCTCGGGTACGAGACGCTGCAGGAACCCGACATCCAAGAGATCGAGGCGGAGGCGGCGGAGATCGCGCTCAAGAGCGCCTACCCGCACGCCGTGCGCATCGAGCTGGCCAAGGCCGGCATAGCGATGCCGGACGGCTCGTTCCCCATCCTCAGCCACTCCGACCTGATGAACTCGGTTCAGGCATCCAAGAGGGCGCTCAACCAGAAGGAAGTTCGCGACCACATCATCCTCAGGGCGAAGACAATCGGGCACGAAGCATCCATCCCGCCGTCGTGGGTGGATTCGGGGTCCCAAGAGTTGCTCGGGAGCCTTGACGAGTTCGACAAGCTCCTCAAGGAACTCAACCAGAGCAAGGACTAGCCCATGTCGCCCCGCGACGCAGGCGACGAGAACAAGGACATTCGCCAGAGGGCGAAAGACTTCCTGAGGCACGGGGTCCTCGGGTGCTGCCCCGAGTTGAAGGCGGCGATCGGAAAGACGGTCGGGGAGGCCGGCGCCCCCAAGCAGCCCGAGAAGAAGCTGCCCAAGGTCGTCAACAAAAACGGCAAGAGGTTCGACCCGAAAGCGAAATACGGGCCCGGCATGGTTCTCAGCCTGTTCCCGTCGAGGTCGAGCCAGGCGGCCCTCCACGGCCAACCGAACTTCGGCTGGGTCGAGGACACGAGCCCGAAAACCGACGAAGAGGCGGCGTCTCGGGGCGTCGAGGCCCTCAGGCAACTCGCCAACGGACCGAGAGTGGTTCAGGAGGTCTACGAGGTCGACGAGAACGGCAACCCCACAAAGAGGGTCGACGACTCGGGGGACGACGGCGAAGGGGACGACGACGAGGAGGAGGACGGGGGGCTAGAGGGCAAGGGGCTGGGGCGAACCCTGCGCGAGCTCAACCCGGGGAACACGCTCGTCGCGCGCGCCGCGAAAAAATTCGGAGTATGGGTAGACGGCCTGGGCAAGTTCCGGTGCCCGCCGGGGACGCCCCAGGCGAACCAGTACACGGACGAGATGGGATCGACATGCTTCTCCGTGTCCGCATCGGAATTGGCGAACGCCGCCCAGGAGGGGTTCGCCTCGCTCAGCAGGTGGATGCAGAGGAGGAGGCAGTGGAACGTCCCGCTGGGGATAGACGAGTTCGGGAACGTCGAGGAACGCGTCGAGGTCCTCGAGGGGAGGCAGGCATACAAGCGGGTTTTCACAGGATCTCGTGCGCGGGTCAGGGCCAGAATGGGCGAGCTGGAAGGGACTATCGGGGACATGCTCCGGATCGCGGGGATACCCCCAGACACGAGCGACAACAAGGATTTAGTGATGCTAATCAGGAAACTAAATCCAAAAATCGTACTTAAAAAGGTCGGCGAAGCTGGAGAGAACTTCGACAAACTAACCCCGGACCAAAAAAGATCTCTGCAAGCAATGGGCATAACTAGGCAGTCCCTAGTGGACGCCGAGCGCGGCTTTCTCATGAGGATCACGGAACTCGCCATCACCGACCCCGACAGGTTCGACAGGATCGGCGTGATAGTCCAAGATATGGGACACCCCGATGAGGGCTTCACGAAAGTACTTAAAAACCCAGGTTCCGACTTCCTGAAGGATGCGCGATACGGCATCACCTACAACCCCAAGAAAATGACTGAGACCGTGGTCAGACAGGTGAAGGAAGTCGAAAGAAATCAGAGGCTCGGGCTGAGGGTCGAGGGGGCGGCGTCCGACGAGGAGGCCGCCGACCTCCTGCACGAGTTCGTGGTCAACGAGGACCAATGGGCGGGCGGAATGACGGCGTCCCTCGCGGGCGACAAGAACCGGTTCCTGGCCAAGGGTATGCACACGGGCTCACACGAGTACTCGCACACTCTGCAGGTCGACGCCTTCATCGCCGAGGCGCAAAGGAGGTACGGCGATGACGTGAAATTCAGCGACATTGACAACGAGAACATAGTTAGCGTGATGAAAAATTTAGAGGACGACATCGACCTCGAGGATCTGGGGCTCGTCACGTCGGACCTCGACAAAATCGCGTTCCTCGGGGGCAAGTACGGCGCAGACCAATGGAGGTACAGCGGCGCGGTGGACGAACTATGGAAGATCGAGACGACCGCCGAGCTCTACGCCCTCCGCGACATGGGCGTCATAGAGGGGGGCGACGTCGACGGGGTCCTCGGCTACATGGACGACTTGAAGGCGAGCAAGAGCCGGTCGGAGCGCGACGCGGGGAAGAAAAAGAACATGAAGGCCTTCGAAGCGAGGGTCACCAGACCGATGGAACGCCCCGACGGGGCACGAGACACGCCGGACTCAGCGCCGCCGGCGAGGCGAATGACCCCCGCTCGGGCGAAGGACGCGAAGGCGGCCGCAAGGATCGGGGCCGACATCGCCAAGCGGAACGAGGGCAGGTTCGACAAGGACGAGGTAGATGCGCTGGCGAGGGCCGGCAACACGAGAGGGCACGATGTGTTCTCCCTCATCGATGCCGAAAAGATGCCGGATGCAATCATCGGCATCGATTCAGCAAACAGACTCGCGAAGAAGCACACGGCCGAACTCGATGAGATCGACGTGTCGGGGAGCACGGCGGTGTCCCGCGTCGCCTACGACCCGAAGAAAGAAAAGCTCTACGTGACCTACGCCGGCACGGAGGACAAGCCGGGTCGCACCTACAGGTACGATAAAGTCAAGCCGGAGACGGTGCTGGATCTTCACAAGGCCGAGTCGAAGGGCAAGGCGATCAACGAGATCAAGCGAACACACAAGGCGAGCAAGCCGCTTCCCCGCATCCCCGAACGCATCGACAGCAGCAGCCTCGATGATGCGGACATCGCCTCGCAGGTCCAGCGCAACCTGATACCAGTCCTGACCGCCCTGGACAAATCCGAGGTCGGCAGGGATCTCAGGGTCGTCATCTCCGTCAAGCCCGACGTCGGGTCGGGGGAAATCGTGGACAAGGCCGGCATCACGAAGGCGCGCATCTACCACGACGGGATCGTCATGAATGACGATGAGGTCGTCATGCAGATCCCCTCCAACGCCCGCGGGATACCGGTGGCGGCCGACGTCTTCGACAGGGAGGAGGATGGGTCCATGGCCATCCTCATCATGCCCCCGATGAGGTTGACGATCGTCGATGGCAAGGGCGGCAGGAGCGCCCAAATGTTCGAGCAGCGTTCGTCGAACGAGACGCTGGACAGGATGATCGAACAATGGCCCGAGGGATCCGACCCGAAGCAGAACAGAATCATCTCGCCTGCGAAGAATAAGGTCGAGCAGGTCGTCGGCACGCACCAGGCGATCACAGCCGGCGGTGACGATTTGCCCGACGGCTCGACGGCGCCGCTCGCCCAAGCGCGCATCCGCACGAGGAACTCCGACGTCCACGGGCGACAGGTCGCCCGCGGCGGCGCACCGACCAAGCCGACAAAAAAATACAAGGACTCAGTGCCCAGCGCCAAACTGAGATCGGCGGGCCCGATCGAGACCCAGGAGGAGAGGAATTTCTCGCGCGCCTCGGGTCACGGCAAGACGATCTCCGGCCTCTCTTCGGATGGCTCCGTCGACCCAGAGATCACGCGCGCGATATCCGACATGGACGACAGGGGCGTGTCGCGGGTCATCGATGCGGCCGCGAACCAATTCCACGAGGGCGTGGACAGGAGGCCGAGGTTGCGCGTGTCGGTAAACGAGATGGGCAAGATCATCTCCGATGGCGGCCGACACTACAAGGACCAGGGCCACTTCTCATCGCTGGACAGGTCCTACCAAGCGATGATCGGGATCCACCCCGACACCGATGACTTAGACAGGCCCGTCTCCGGCTACGTTGTCCACCCCGCCCAAGATCTGGCCGCGAGGACGGCGATGCGTAGGGGAGGGGCGCAGGTCGGCAACGGCCCGATGGAGTGGCCGGCAGGAGCAAACCCGCACGGAGACGTGGAATCCGACGGCGACATAGAGGTGGTGCTGAAACCCGAGGTCTCGGGGAGGACTGCCTACGGGTTCGGCTACGGCATAGACAACAAGACAAGACCCGTCTGGCTCAACTCGGCGGATCCGAGCGCGATAGCCGACGCCCTCGTCCACATCGACCCCGCCGCCGATGCGGATGAGTCGAGGAACCGGGCCCTCAACGCTATCTCGGCTGCGGCCGACGGGAACTTCGGTTACTTCACGGACGTCGGATCGCCAAAGCCGGTCGCCACGTCCCAGAACCAAAGGACCGCCGCGTTCGCGCAGAGGGCCGCGGCCCACGCAAAAGGTTCGAAGCCGCAGAGGCTCGGCGCCCAAATCATGGGCGGGTTCGTAACCGAGGAGATAGCGGAGATCCGGTACCCGTGGTCGCGCGTCTCGGGCTCATCTTCTGACGTGGACATATCCGACGTGGTGAACAAGGAGCCAGTGTCCGACAGGCTGCGCCGGCTAGGTTTCACCGACGCCGAGATCGAGTACTTCTACGAGGTCAACGGCGACAGGTCGCTCGACTACATATCTTCATCCACGATGGCGAGCCTCCGCGAATACAGGAAGGCCGCCGAGATCCAGAAGGACCTGACGGGCAAGGGCATGCCGCGCGTCTCCTTCATGCACCCGACGGGATTCGACCCGATGGACGTCTCCTCCTACATGACGAGCCCCCGCGCGAGCGACACGGTGGAGAAGGCGCTCGCTAGGGCGATCAACGAAGAGGTTGACGAGTTGCTTGAGAAGATGCTCAAGCAGGTCCGGAAAACCAGGGGCAAGATCTGGGGCGCGAAGCCGAAGGTGAGCGTCCCCGCATGATGGGCGTGCACGTGGCGAACTCGGAGTTGGGCAGGCTTTACTTCGTCATCGACCCGAGCACCCCCCGTGATACCGGCGCCCTCGTGTACCCGAGCGGGCAATCAACCTCGTTCAATTTCTGGGGGTGGGTGTCGGCCAACCCCGAAATAGAGAAACTGGAGAACAACGAGTTTCAGGAGATGCTCTGGAACGAGCCGCTGCCCCAGGACGAGGAGTTGTGGGATTCCTTTTTCTTCTCCCGAACCGCACCCCTGTCTGGGATAATTGACCAACAATTGCTAGTGAACATAGGCGGGGGCGGCAAGCCGAAGCCGAAGTCGTCAAAGGACGACCTCGCCAAGCAGATAATGGAAAGGAGTGAGTCCGGTGGCAGACGGTGAGATCAAATTCAAGGGCCCGCAGGACGTCATTTTCGACCTGCCGCAGGAGCGCATAACCGGCGACCTCCTGCGCGGCTACGGCCCGCGGCGCGGGAACCTCGAGAGGCTGCTTCGCTACTGGAGGCCGATAATGAAGAAGCCCGGCGGCTTCCGTCGCTGTCGCGTCATTCTGGCAAACCACCCGGAACTGTACCCACTGGAGAGAATCTGTGCCTGGCTCCACCACGAGACGACTGGCCTCTGGCCCAACGAGGGCTGCCACCACCCCGGCATGAAGAACTGCAAGAACAAGATCAAGAAGCGCAACTGGAGCGATGCCGACTTCGCCAAGCGCCTCGCGCGCGGCGGCAAGTTGCCCGGCAAGCTCGCCAGGAGCATAGGCAAGAGCAAGCCGCTGGGCAAGAGCCTCGATGACGAGACGTTCCTCACGAACTTTCACGCGACGGGCATGGACGAGGTCGTGGAGGAGAAGGTCGCTTTCGGCGAGTTGAGGGCGTTCGTCGGCGACAACCTCGAGTTCGCAGACTGGCTCAGGGACTCGAGCAACTGGGAACACGAGGGGCAGGACGACAAAGGCGAGGTCAGCGTGTCCCCGTTCAGGTCGAAGTTCGACAACGATTGTTGCGGTGGTCTAATTGAGCCAAGATAATTGCTGCCCGCAGATTTTCGCTCGGATCTCGTTCGTGGAGCCGAACAGAAGCCCGAAGAGCGTCGTGCACGCCTACGACAAGGGCAACCGCGTCCTCGCGAGGTACAAGGCGGTCGCCATGATTCACGGGCACAGCAGGCGCAGGGTCCAAGAATCCCTGTCCGCAAATGATGCGATCAACTACAAGGGCATCGGCCACACGCTGCTATCGCTCGCCGTGCCGGGCGACTCCGACCCGTTCAGGTCGCCCGTAAGATCCGCCTTCTACCGCGCGATAACGCCCGGCGGCGGGAGGAGGGGCGGCTCGAGGCGCGGCGAGAACCGCGGCTACAGATGCCCCGAGGGATTCGAGTACGGGGGTCGATTCACCGACAGCAGGTTCTCGACTTGCGGAATGAAGCTGTTCGAAATACCGGGCATCGGTCGCGCGATCGGTGCTGGGCTGTCCACCTTCCCGGGGGCGAGGGACTCCGAGGGGAGGCCGCTGACTGGCGGACCCTACCCAGATGCGGAGCAGGCGCGCCGGCCGAACATAATCATCCCGAAGGTCGGCGGGATCAGCAGGCAGGCGGTGATAGCAAACGTAAATGCGCTGACGGGTGAGATCGGGAAGTCGAACAAGCAGATGTATCGCATGGTCAGGAGGGACGGGTTCGTGCTCGAGCCGGTGGTGCCGACCAGCGTCCTGAGGGTGATCCCCGACAACAGGAACATGGAGGGCGCCACTTTCCTCAGGTCGGCCCTAACGAGAAACGATTTCGGCAAGGACGAGCTCGGGATGCTCTCGAACAGCGGCGTGAACGAGATCGTTTACGTCATGCCCGGAGGCTCGACGGTGAGGCTGTCGAAGAACAGACAACTCTCGGTCGGCGAGAGGAGGAGGCTCGGGCGCCTCGTGTCGTCCGCATCGTCCAAGAAGAGCGACACCGACCCGCTGGCGCCGATCCGGTACATAGTCGGCGAGTCGGGGGATTACCTCTCCTACAGAGAAAACTTCGTCGGCATCAGGAACCCCCACCAACTTGTCGGCGATGGCAAACGCGAGAGGTGGGTCGACGAGATATTTGGCGGCAAGGGGCGGCTCAAGAGGCGCCGCACGCCAGAGGACGAGATGAGGGAGACGGAGTCTTTCGGACAGGTCAACTCAGACATATCGACCATCGAGGGGGCGATCGCCCACATCGGGAATGGCGGCTCGCTCGGGGATCTGAAGCCGAGCCTGCTCGCCAAGATCCTCGCCGACAAGGACATCGCGCGCAGCCTAGAGGGCAACTCGGTCCGCATCGGCCCGAGGGTCTACACGCTCGAGAGAAAGAAGCCGAAGTACGCCGCGATTTCGGAACGCTTCGCAGAGGACATCCAGCAGTTCCTCGGGGTCGAGTCCCCCGACGTGTTCCCAGTCGGGAGAGGAGACAGGCGGTCGTTCCTCAGGGAGCGCCCCGAATCGGCGATCATCGGCTCGCAAGTGGACAGGAGACGCAGGTTCGACGAGATCCCCATGAGAGACGCGGCCGGCCTGCTCGTTTCGGACCTGCTCACCGACACGCGCGACAGGAAGCCGGAGAGCGTTTCCGTCGTCAGCCTCGGCGACAGGAGATTCGGGATGCCGATCGCCAACGAGAACTCAGGCTTAGTGGATCTTTCGGACATCGAAATAACGAAACGCATGAAGAGGTCGGTCGGCGAGCTGTTGTCCTCCGGCGCCAACGCCATCTACTCCGACTACTACAGGAAACTGAAGGCCGACCAGCAGCAACAGATGAGGAGGATAATCTCGGCACTCCTGAAAAAGGCGAGGAAATTCAATTTCAACCAGTATCGCGACAGGCTCAACGCCTCAGCCGAACTCTCGGAAGGCGAGAAGCTACACATAGAGATTTTGGGCAAGATCCTGAAGCGAAGGATCAAGACCCTCTCCGGCGAGCTCCGTCAATACTTTAAGGATTGGTCAGATGACTGACAAGTTCTCCGTCATCTTCGAACCCGCCGCGATGAAGCCATTCGGCATCATCGAGGATCGCTCGGGGACCCTCACGGCTTACCCCGTCCACGAGTCGGCGGAGCACTGGGCGCTCCGCTACAACGGCGGCAACAAGCAGATCCCCTACGGCATGCAGTCATCGGAATTCGTGAGTATGGACACCGGCTTCGTCGAGGGTTTTAGGTCCACCTTCTCGGGGGGCGACAGGGTCGGGCGCCGAGCGGCCCTGCTCTCCCGCAAAACCGAGAAACTCATCGCCTCAGAAATAATCTACGGCGCTTCACTCGGCAGAGCCAAAAGGCGCAAAAATGGTGTGAACAGGAAAGTCATGCCGGCCGTCGCCCATCGCCAGATGGAGTTCTTCAGGGCTGGCCTAATTGACAGAGCGATAAGGAAGCAGGGGAAATGGCCGAAAAAAGAAAAGGACTGAAGGGCAGGGAGCGCCAGGCGTACGCCCTGCGGCTGGCCATACAGCTGGGCTGCTCGGGCGCCCACAAGATGCCGGACGGCTCTTGGCACCCGTGCTCGTCCCACGAGGAGCTCGAGAGACTGTCGAACGCCGCCGAGGATGACGACTGGCTCAACAGCAACACCATCGGGGCGATGAGGGCGAGGGACAGGCGGGCGAGGAGG
>Ga0194123_10005633_pt1 | contig 13312 bp, 13 predicted proteins | sample TA2MahsurfametaG_5_FD_155479 | JGI IMG/M metagenome (GOLD analysis project Ga0194123, IMG submission 155479) | Freshwater microbial communities from Lake Tanganyika, Tanzania - TA2015023 Mahale A surface | ecosystem: Environmental > Aquatic > Freshwater > Lake | place: Tanzania: Lake Tanganyika... | reverse complement strand
TGCTGATCTGGATTTGGCCGCGCATCGCACCAGGTGCTGCCACAGGCTGGGCTTGGGGCTGCCAGCCCACCAGTCGTGCAATCGGCACGCCAGCGCGGGCAATCACCACTTCCTCTCCCTGTTCCACGACATGAAGCAGCTGGGATAGCTGAGTCTTGGCTTGGTGGATGTTCACCGGCTCCATGACTGATCGAGCTGAACTAAGTCTTAGCTTAGTTTGCAGATGGGCCTCGCGACCGGCTGGCCAGTGTTTGTCATCATCGGCACGCCCGTGCTTGGTCCCACGGATTCGTTGATTGATTCAGGTGTTCAGCTTTGCTGAAAAATGAGAGGGAAACTCCCTGTCCCTGTCAGCGGCTCAAGCTGATGCGATCTAACGAAAAGATGCCCTTGTCATGGTTATCCCTGAAAACAAGAAACCCCTGCTCGCGGCAGGGGTTTCCAGGTGGATCGGGGCTGTTTAAAAAGCCGGTGACTGGATTTGAACCTGCGACCTACTGATTACGAATCAATCGTTTTTCGCTGAGATCGCTTGGTATGACTAGGGGTGGGCCCCCGACTTTCCCTGTAAGTTTCCCCGTTGCAAACTGAAATATAGAAAATCCGGTTTCGACCCGCTGATCTCTGGTCAGTGGGTTGACCCACTGATTCGGGGCTGGGAGTTTCCCTGCGACTTTCCCTCCTGCTGCGTGTAGCGGCTTCGCCGAGTGCCGTCTATTGGCCTCTGGCGAAGCTCAGGAGAGCCTCAAGGTCACTGCGGTCTGCCTGGCGTCTATGGGCCGGTGATCGGCTGCAGCGTCAGCCCCTGCCAGCGTTCTGGAGGTGGATTGGGCGCTTCCTAATCCCTGAGATCAGGTCGCAGCCTGCGATGGCGGCCGCGGGCCTTGGCCCACCACCAGAGGGCTGTGTTCACGGCTTGGCGGTCGAAACGCTCGGGGTCGAAGTCGGAGGCCCATTCCCGCATGGAGGCGTGATCCTCATCGTTTGGGTTGGCCAGCACCTCGAGGAATTCCTCGTAGCCGCCTGTGCCGCCCACATCTTCTGGAGGCGCAGAGCGGCGGCCATCCAGGCACCAGGGCAGCCACTGCTCCCGTGGATCCACGAGCGCCACCCGCTCCAGTAGAAGCGTGTGCTGCCAGCTGTCGCCCAGGTCGTACTCGTAGGTCACGGCATCTCCCACCAGCGGAAGGATGGTGCGTGCTTTCACGCGGGTTTCATCGCGTTGATCGGCCGTGAACTCCGGATCCTCAAACCCGTCGTCGCTTGGTGGTGCGTAGACCAGCTGCTCCGCGCCGCGTTCTCCCTGGATGAACTGATGCAGATGCTGGTTCTGCCATCCCATCGCGATCTGCAGCACCTCATGGAGACGGCCCAGGGTGATCGTGTCTTCCACCCACAGGCGTCGCCAGATCGGTGGCTCGATGTCCTTCAGGGTGATGTGGAGTTGGAGGGCAGCGATCTGATCCGGTGGTGGTTTTGAAGCTGAAGGCATCGTTTTATGCCCAGACCTATCGAGATCTGGTTGCTTCGTAGCACTGCTTCTGGGCTATTTGCCCGGAAGTCGCTGGTTTCTCAGGTTTTTGAGAAACTGAGCAGCGTGTTTTGCAAGCTTCCTCAAGACATGGCCTTGCCTTGAATTGTCGTTCCTCTCCTGGGGCTGGAGCTCCAGTAGCAATTGCTCGATGATGATGCCACGATTCCGAAAGCCAAGCTGCACTCGAAGGTCGTCGATCCAGGCCAGAGTTTCTGGTGACAATTCGATTGTCACACGCACCTTCTGGGCTGGGTCTGAGGAGGCGCAGGTGGAAGACTGTTCTTGATTCATGATTTCCAGCTCAGGCCCATCTCGCGGATCTTGGCAACATCAATGATCTGACTGAGGCTGGGGCATGATGCCATGAATTCCTGCCCAGTGGGGTGAGAAGGATCGGCGACGCTGAAAAGGCCACCTGCGAAAGAGCGAACACGCGTCTCTTGATTTGGATGGTGGCCATGCGCTGAATTGTTGCCCACAGATTTAACCAGGCCAATGGCATGAGTTGCGTCTTGGAGATCAATGAGTCCATGTTTAACGTAATAGCTAAATACAGCTCCTGCAAAGCAATCGCTGACCACTTCCTGCTCCGTCGGCGACATAGAAATACCGCTAAGGCTGATCAGGTGATGACCCCACTCATGCGCAATTGTAACTCCCATTTCAGTTGGATGCTCATAGCTTAGGAAGTCATCGCTGTAATCCAGCTTGATGACTTGGCACTTTGGGCTGTAAACCCCTATGGAGCGCTTGTTGAAGCAGTCTTCCCTTGTGCGATTGATCCAGACTGCTGGAAGCTCTTGAGCCATGGACTGCCTTTTCAATGCGACCGCCTGGATTCGCGCAAGGGTTCCACTCAATCGCTGAAAATTCGAGAAACCCTCATCTAGCGCTGTGAACGCGCCCCCTAACTTCGAGCCAAAGAACCTCTTCTGCATGGCAAGCGCGGGGTCTGGAATTGCAGGAGCGGTGGGTATGGCATCTTTTTGGGGCCATTCGAAAGATGGTATTTGCGCGGGCTTTTCTGCTGAAACTTCCCCTTGCGCCTGAGTCGATGGCGTGCGTGTGGGTGTGATGAGAGCCTTGGTCAAAGCCTCAAAGTTAGCTGTCTTTGTAAGGCTCGCTATCAAGACGCCATATGTCAGAAGGCCTAGAGCTTTCCATAGAGAATGGGTTTGGTTAGGGGGCTGGTGTTGTCGCCTCTTAAGGGCCTGTATCTGCACCTCTAGCCTGCTTGCCTGCTTGCGATTGAATCCCTGAGGAGGCTCATTCTGGGAAATCGCGGCATAGCGATGCTTTCTCCATTCTGCTTCCAGGCAATTAATCTCTTGGTTGATCTTGGCTGCTTCTTGCATGAGGGGATGGCATTGTCCTTGTGTATTCCTCCTCGTTCTGGCTTCCTGCCTCTGATTCCGCAGGCGCAATCACGAGCCCATCGTTCGCTGGAGGTAGAGCTGGTAGTTCCGGCGGAACTCCGCCAGTGCCGCCAGGCAGTGATCCACCATGCTCAGGCTGATCTCAGCGTTGGCGGCGATGCGGGCCCGGCGCCGGTAACGGCGGGCGAGGTCGTAGTGATCAAGCAGCAGGGCTGGGTCCAGCCGCTCCTCGGGGGTCATGCATTCGATCACCATCACGAAGGCTGCGTACATGTAGCCCGCATCGGCGTCCTCGTCTTCCTGTTCCACGGCGCGCTCCAGCTCGCCCTGGGCATAGGACTCCTGCAGGATCGCCAGGAGATCGTTGAAATTCACCGGGATCTCAGCGGCCTTCTGCAGGCCCACCTGCTCCCAGAGGCCGGAGCGCGTGGCAATGATGCGGGCGAGCTCAGCGGCTTCCGCGTTCGGCTGGTTCACATCGTGCAGGCGTGGCCGGGCCAGAACGTCATCCAAGGCCCGACTCTCGCCGGGGGCCGGTGCGGAGGTGGCGTGGAAGAAGACGCGGCAGAAGCCACGGAAGAAGTTGAGCACGTGGGCATGGATAGCCGGATCCACCTGCTCCTGCTCCAGCCAGCGGTAGATCAGATCGGACAGGTCCTGATTGCTCACTAGGCCGTATTTCAGGCAGCACAGGGGGATCACAGCGCAGAGCCGGCTGATCACAGCGGCAAACCCTTCTGTGTGCTCAGGTGCGGGTGGCAGTAGATCGGAGAGCCGTGCGGTGATGACCTCCTCGCGTGAGAGATCGGTGTGGAGCAACTGCTCTGCCAGCTGTTCGCCGGCGTCCTGAAGGATCACCATCGCGTCAGAGGGCAGATAAGGCGTCATCGAGTCCGTCCACCACAGCGGCCAGGAAGGGCAGATCGAGGGTGTCGATCGTGTCGCTCATCTGGTGGTAGTGCGGATTGCGCATGAAGGAGGTGTCGGTGACCATCAGCGCGTTGTATCCCGCATCCCAGAAGGGGCTGTGGTCGCTGAGGCGCACATCCGGGATGGCGCGCCCGCCATCAGGCACCGGCAGCACCTTGGTGGACACATGGCGCCCCATCGCCCGGGCCAGGCCGGGGAGCATCAGGGCGGAGCCGGCATTGGCCACCAGGGCGATGAAGTCGCCGCGATTGCCATACACCGCCCGCATCGCCTCGTGCGGGTAGCTCTGCTCCTCGCTGGTGAAGGCGAGCATCTCCAGGCTCACCATCAACTGGAGCGGCAGCCCTGCCTCTCGCAGCTCCCTGGCCAGAACACCGCTGCCCACCATGCCCCATTCCTCCTGATCGAAGGCCACCAGCCACACCGGCCGGCGCGGGGGACGCACAGCCCAGCGCTGCGCCAGCTCCAGTAGTGCAGCCACACCACTGGCGTTGTCATCAGCACCGATGGACTGCAGCGGGCCGTCGTAATGCGCGCCCACAAGGATGGGCTCCAGTTCAGAGCGTTGCCCAGGGAGCTTGAGCACCAGATTCACGCCGGTGTCGATGCCGTGGCTGAAGCGATGCTCCTCCACGGATCCGAGCGCCCCGAGCTGATCGAGCAGGTAGGTGCGCACCGCCATCAATCCCATCGGATCCCAGCGCGCATGGCGTGGCCGGGCCAACTGTTCCAGGTGGGCGAGCAGCCGCTCCTGAAGGCCTGAAGTGGTGGCGGTCATCAGTAGCGCAGCGTTTCCAGAATCTGGAGATCACGGCCAAAGGAACTGCCGAAGGAGCTCGGGCTGGAGCGGATCACAGTCCTGTTCAGGCCATTGCTGCCGTAGTAGTCGGTGAGGCCATTGGCGGAGGGTCTGGAATAGGTGGCACCGGGTCCGCCGATCCCGTCGCAGAAGCGGGAGAAGCCACTGCCGTAACAGGAGGCCTCCGCCGAAAGCGACATCAGGCAGCCGAGGGCGGTGCAGCCCAGAAGGGTGAAAAATAAGTGGGGTTTCATCAAGAAGAAGGATGGGAGTTGTTGAATGTTGCCGTACCTACGAACGGCTTCCTGTATGCACCTGTTAGTTGACTAATGGTTAGTTCGATCGAAGCCCGAGCCTTTCTGGAGGACTCAATCAAGCCAACTTGCCCTAAAGGTGCCTCTTTTCGTGGGCAGGAGTGGCAGTGAGATCTCTGATAATTATCTGATCCTCAGATTGACAGCGGTCAACGTAGAAAGAAGCGGCGGCCCTAGGCAGAAAAGCCACCGCATAAGATGAGGCCGCAAGATTTCTATCTCTCAGGCTTGAGTGATGGTGTCAAGGAGTATCAGGCTTCAGCGGTAATACATGCTCTGCTCACGCGCTGTCAGCGCTTCGGAAGGCGCAGGGAATACAGGAGAACTGACCACAAACAAGGCGACGAAGATTGCGAAGAGTTTCATTTGACAATAATAAGTATGGAGGAGCTGTAGGCTTCGAATTATCGGATAAGCCGCAGAATGGCTGCGGCGATGAATTGACCGACAATTTTGCTCTGAAGCCGTGTGTTAAAGTTGTGCTTTAGCTCAGTTATCTCGATCTGCTGAGCGTAATATGCCGCGGCTATCTCGTTGAGCTGCTCTTGAGTTAGCCCTGGTGGCTCTTTGTTGTCCATTCTGATTTATGTTGCGGAGTTGCGGAGTTGTGTTGATTGCAGATGGGTAGGCCAGGAGGGGTGGCATTCGTTTCGGCCGGCGGCAAGAAATTTCTTGCTGTCCCATATCGCAGTTCGCCTTAGGCGTCAATCGATCAGCTAATTACCAGCCGAAATAGCTGCCGGAGCTATGGCCCCAGCCCTTGTTGGAGCGCCGTGGCTGATCAAAGCTGCTACCGAAGGAGGAGCCGGAGGAATTGCTTTTCGGGGTGTAGACGTTGTACCGAGTGCCCGAATAGCCCGTGAAGCTGCTGCTGGGGCGGGAGTTGTACTGCGGGAAGTAGGACTGGGCGGAAGCAGGGGTGCCGCCGGCGAGGAGGGCTGCAGCCGAGGCGGTTAAGGCAAAGAGGCCGAGGATGGCTTTCATGGTTCCGGAGGGCTTAACGTCCTTGGTGGGTACACCCACCTCTCGTTCTGGGTCCGCTGGGGTGATTCCAAAAGGGCCTCAGTGCCTGTTCAGGTTCGGGGTTCTGTCATGAACAAGCCGCCCAGAACGCTGGCCAGGACAAAGCAGGATGAGCAGGGCAGCTATCAGAGGCCTGAATAGGAAGGAAAGCTGTGTTAGCTCACACTTGGCGTTCTTGTTTCTGGATAATCAAACCGATGCCGTATTCCAGGCTACACACCACGCATCTGCATGCCGCGCTTAAACGCAACTCTCTCTCACTCAGACGCTGAAGCAGCACCCTTGAAATAGACAAACCCACAGGCCGTGCGCAAGTTTCAATACTTACTAGCAGATCTCAATTCAACCGCCAATCAGGTCTGCGCTGCAATTTCTCTTAACTATTTCCATCTCAGTTTCTTTCAAGCGCTCATAATTCGGGTAGCGAGCCAATGCGTGCCCTAGGCTGCTTCTTGCGAACGCGCAGGCGGCTAGATCAGCTCGTTCCTGAGGGACATGCGAGTAGAGCTTTGCGTGAAACTGAGCGTATGCGCTGCATTCGCTTAGCGATTTCTTCACTCCTGATGATATATCTCCATAGCACGAAGTAAGGGCGTGGAGCTCGTGAAGTCCTTGGTCGTAAACGACATCGCCGTAGAAGGACTCACTGTTTTCTCGCGAGCAAGAGGCGATGTTGATTCCTAGCATAATTGCTATGATGAGCCTTTGATGCAGCGACATGAGCAAAAAATCAGGAGAAAGTTCATCAGGGTTGCCAGGCACAGACCGTGAGCCTCTGGCGCTTAGACAGTTCACATCAGGTCATGTACGAGAGGACCTAGAAACAGAGCTCGTGCAAGCCCTTTATTGCTTGCACGAACTTATTGAGAAGAAAGCTTCTCCAACGGAGTTGGCAGGAGCCAAACGACTGGTGATGACAATTGAGGCAAAGATTAGGATGCTTCGCCATGGTTACTGATCTTTTTTTTCTAAGTCACTGACTCTGCCTCGCCGGACTAAGCCGAATTGCTGTCGATCGGGAAATCCAGATAAATTGGCCATGGACCTGCCCAGATGCTTACATCTTTCTCGCTATCAATTGATTTTTGGGAACTTTAATAACATCGCTGCTCCGAATGGTGTGTAGGGTGATCTACACGTTTGGCGAAAGTTTTTAGTGCATCTCGGTCTTCCATTTGCCAGTCTTCTGAAGGAGTCAGTCATGGACTCCAGAAATCTGGATTCTGAATAATTCTATTCCGTCATCCAAAAATGCTATATTAAATGGTGTGCTTGTTGCGTCGATGCCTGCTGCAGCTGCAACACTATGACTATAATATAGTGCCCAGGCCTAAGGAGTAGAGATTAGAGCGATATTAGCCTAAGTGGCTGAGAATCTCATCAAATAGCTCACGACCCTTAGATGTCAGTTTCACAAGCTTGATCCTCTGATCAGCGTACCACGGCTCACGCCTCACCAGACCCATTCCTGGTTCACCTTTTTGAGTCTGTGAATCCAGGATGCTGCAGTTTCTGCTAACTGTCGACTTAGGTATGTTCAGCTTTCTGGCTATGTCTGTTTGGAGAAGTCCACCTTGAGACTCCCCGATGGCTAGGAAGATAAGAAATGTAGTACAGGAAACTTCGCGAGAGTTAAATCGTGCGAAGGGCTCTATTGCGCGGGAAAGCATTCTAATCTTAAGTGAATTAATCTGATCTCTAGGCTGTGTGGCCCTGGCAAAGTTTCTCCGATCTTTTTCTTGAAAGGGTCAGAGGGTATTAAGTATGCCGGACTGTTGCCTGGCAAATAGTGTATTTAGTGCTTAATGTATTGGCATGGCTTGGCCCTTTTGGAAGGATGTTTCCGGCATTGCCTCTGGCTTACTCGTTATTATTGGCGCATAGCCTCGATTATGTTTTGCACAATAATCACCAAAAGTTCTGCCCTGCAAGTCGACTGGGTTTAGTAAGATAAGCATAGATTTATTGGTGGGTGGAAGCAACTCTGCTCCCGTGCTCCCACCTCTCGTTCCAGAATGCTGGGGCTGATTCCACGCTGTCGGGACAGCTTCCCTTGGATCACAGACCCTTGATCGGGCGCCAGTCGCCCACTAGCTGCCATGCTGCCCAATAGAAGGGCTCCTTCCATTGGCCATTGCCTGCTGTACCATCGCGAAAATCTTTTTGTGTCTCTAACACCGCATCAATTCGAGACTCCCCTTCCCTGATGCGTTTGTAAAAGCGAATCATGAATTCCGCTGTGGCTGCGTCGTCTACTTTCCACAGGGAGAGTAGGGTGCTTCTTGCACCAGCAACAGTCAGAGATCGCTGCAGGCCATAGATGCCTTCACCGGTTTTGACGTTACCCCTTCCCGTCGAACAGGCAGAGAGTACTACCAGCTCGGTTCCATCGAGGTCAAGAAATAATGCTTCTGTAGCTGTGAGATAGCCGTCGTCATCTGAGTCGCTAGAAATCTGATTAGCACCTGCTAGTACAATCCCACTGCGAAGACCATTGCTCGCATATTCTGCATACGCATCGGGAGTGCCTTTCTCAAGCTGTTCTTCGTGAAAAAAGCCATGTGAGGCTATGTGCAGAACTTTTGGATTGCCCAATTCTGATAGGGCTTTGACAGTAGCTTCTTTCCCAGTTAAAAGCCTGGCTCCAATTATTTTCGCAATCGCGCTGCCCTCTTCTCGGGTATTCTCAAGTGACGGCCAACTCCTGCCTAATAGCTCTGGCATTCTTCCCTGATTGCCGAGCAACTGTGTTTGTCTTTTCCGTTCGACATTCGTGACTTGTTTGCCAAAATATGGTGCGGCCATAACTAGCGGCATTTCCTGGTTGGATGTTGATTCGGATCTAAATCTGGCTAGGTCCTTGGTGCTTGTAATCAGCTGAAATCTCCTTTCGTTTCGGATCTTTTTAGATAGAGTGCCGCCTATGGCTATTGGCAGCCTGCTAACCTCGCCATCCGCGAGAATATATATTCTTTCTTCGCGACCCAATAAATTCTCTATCGGCAGAAGGACTTGTTCAAGGGTCTCTGTTAACAGCTTCTCCGCATCAGTATGAAGCTCGGCAGATGAAGTAATGGCTCTCGCGATTAATAAATCAATGTCTGTTGCCCTGCCTATTCGGACGAATTGGGTTGGTAAGTCTCTTGAAATCAGAATTACCCCATAGCTGTTTTCTGCCTCACTATTTCCCCAGGGCATGAGATTTGCGTATTCATTGTACTTGAAAAAAATTGCCACCGCTTCCCGGAGAAGTAACTGGTTCTTGATTTGTCTCGCATGCACCAGCGAAGTGCCATCGGTCGGCAACTTGGCCAGTAGATCGCGCGTAAGGTCTTCCATTAGTCTGCCAGCCTTTATTCTTTCATTGCTATTTGCGAACATATGACTGGCTTTTGATGTCGCCTCTGACAAGTTCTGGAGGCTTGCGCGCCCTCCTGGGATCTGTCTCATGGCTCTAAGTTGAAGGAATTCAACTTCTCCCACTATAAATCGGGTGCTAGTTATCATCGTCGCAACAGCTTCGATTGCTGCTTCATCTTTTAAGGATAGGCCGGTATAGATTGCCTTTTGCATCTCATTCACATTATAGAGAAACTGTCTGTTTCTTTGCAGTGAAACTTCTCGGAGCCAGTCTGACTCAATTGCGTGGCGCAGTTTCGTCGAGTCCTCTATTAGGTCTGTGATGCCTTGAAAATTCTCTGCTAAATACTCGACTAAAGTCAAATTGAGCATGATCTTCAGCTTATCTAGCGCGGAGACGTCTCTCTTTCTGCTTTCGAAGAAAGATCTATAGGATTTTGCGGCATCTTTTTTTTGCCCGCTCCGTATCAATGCAAGTGTCTCTAGCTCGGTGAGCCTCATGGCTCCAACAGAATTTATTTGAGGATTTTTTCTGCTATCTCTTGCTAGATCAATTGCTTTGTCGTATTGACCGCTACTAATGAGCGTGTAAACACTCCTTATTGGATCGTATCCGCTGGCTTTCTCCAGTCCGGGCTGAGACCAGTCTTGTTGTAGATAAGTTCCTCCAAGCTCCGCAATTGTCCTATAGATATCTCGAACGCTTCTCTCGTTGAGATATCCAGATTCTCCGCTTGATATGAGAAGATCCTCTAGGTAGAGTGCATAGGCATTGAGGCGTCCGAATGAGTTGACTCCAAATGTCGTTAATGCATCTGTGGTTTCTTTTGAGACTGAGTTAAAGTATTCTCCGAATATATAGGGGCCTTCGGTGAAAGTCTGGTCAAGCAAGCTTGGGAGTTCTTCCGCTCGACACCTTGCCTTAAGGTGATACCTGGTCAATATTGCACAGAGAAAGTTCGCATACTTCTGAAGTATTTTTGGTGCTTCGATTCCGAAATGGTCTAAAACCTCTTTGTCTTCTTCTTTTAGATGACTGATAATGGGATCGCTCTTGAGCGAGCCTGAGGGCTTGCTCTTTTGATTGCTCCTTGTGTTCGATATCCAGTAATTCTTTGCGTGAGGTGCTGTGGCCTCGTCCGATGAGTCAGGATTTTTCTTGTCCTGATTGATTTGCTGTGTGGCGATGGGAGGACTGGTTTGTGTTTTTGCCAGAGATGAAGGCTGTATTAATACAGTGGTCATTGCCATCCCTAAGGGAAATAATCTGCGGGATATTCTTTGGCCTGGATTGCCCTTTGTCTGGTGCCACCAAAGCATGTCGCTTTCTTTTCTATCGGTCGTGGATTCAAGTGTAAGTGCCGCGGTTGCTGCTGATCCTCTGCCTTGGGGCATAGTTAATGGTTGTCATTGGCCTGTTTGGTGTCTGCTAGTTGAGGTTTTGCGGCCTTGGCGCTCTGGTCTCAGCTCTGGGTGGTCATCTGTTTCTCGTCAATCGCTGTCCGCAGAGTGCTTAAAGCCTGACGTCTCTCGTAAGAGCGAGTTTGATGGGAGAAATCAGGCATATGATAATAGGGTTCTTTGGTGTTGGATCTGTTAGCACTGGATGCGGGATTACACCGAGCTCCGATACCTCCAAGTAAGTGGTGTCATTGATGGCTTGCGATGCAGAGCATGTGTCGAGGTGGTCGGGAGCCCTCTGTCAGAGCCCTTTGAGCCCAGTCGTCGCGTTGACCTTCAGTTGATCATCGCTGCCACTGCAGCTCCGGATCCACTTCCTCTCCTCGCCCTCCGCTGCCGCGTCAGCCACCCTTTGGAGGCCTGGCTGCGGGTCACGCACAGCAAGTACCGGGAGACCTACGGCCTGAACCTCACCGCCATGGCCAGCTATGCCCTCGACGACACCGGCAGCCTCACGCTTCGCACTGGCCCCGAAACGACTGTCCCCTTCGTGTATGCAGAAATCGCATCGATGCCGAAAGGGCTGATCAGCCCCTTCAGCGCCGAGGTGATCCGCACCTACGACCCGCAGAAATGCGGCCTGCCTCATTGGGCCCGGCTCAAGCTGCAGTGCCACAACGAGCTCAAGGCCTATTTCCGCGAGCACGGACTGCTGCTGATCTCCGACTGGGCCTTGCTTGCCGATAGTTCCGCCAAGCGAGTGCGAGAGAGCTGGGAGGTCTTCGGGGGTGGTGGGTTCACGGTTGAGGTGGCCGCTGCGCTCCATGCCGCCTACAAGCCGCTCTACCGCGAGGCCATGCAGAGTTATCGCCAGGCCACGGGCAAGGCCTCCGGCTGGCAGCCCGATGCTCCCTTCCTCCAGGCGCTCGCGCCTGAGCAGCCCGAGGCCCGCACGATGGAGCAGCTGGAGGCGATTGCTGCCGCCATCCGCCGGCTCCAGAGCGGGCGCTGGCAGCAGAGTTCCGCCATCGACCAGGAGCTGGCTGAGCAGGTGGCTGCTCCGCAGCCCGACCCCGATCCGGCTTTTGAACCCGCTGAGCTCCGCGCCCTGATCGACCAGGCCCTGCAGCGCGCCATGGATGCCCACATGCCCGATGTCGTCTCGGTGGAGGGCCGGCAACGCGATCTCCTGCGTTGCCTCTGGGCTGGCTGGGCTGAGGGGCTCAAGCAACGTCCGCTGGCTAAGCGGTGCCGCTCCAGCCAGGGCACGGTGAGCAAGCTGCTCAAGCCTGATCAACACGCCACCACGATTGCCACGGCCGCAGCCGTTGAGCTGAAGCGCCATCCAGCCTTTGCCAGCTGCGGCCAGAGCGTGGAGGCTGCAGAGCGCCTGGTGGATGCGTTGCGGAATCACCTGCTCGAGCCGGAACGAGAGGGTGAGGTCGCCCCTCTGCGCCGGTGGATTCAGCAATACCTGAGCAACCCATGACCAACGCCGTCCCGATCGATCCCCTGGAAGCGTTCCCCATGCCGGCGGGCGCCATTGAGCTGGATGACAGCACCGCCGCCTTGAGTGCGCGTTCTCTGGCGGTGGCTGGCCTGCAGCGCGCCTTGCGTGATCGCAAGCTTGCGCTCCCCCTGGGCCCGGAAACCGCCCTGGGCGATCCGCAGCGGCTGCTCAGCCTCAATCGCTTTGGCGTGCAATTGGCCACAGCTGGGGTGTTGGCCGATCAGCTGGTGGTCGATGCAGCTCCCTGGGCCAGTGAGGCAACAGCGCCGCAGCTATTGCTTGCAGCCCTGGTGGATGAGGAGAACGCGGTGGTGGCTTTTCCCGGTGTGCTCACCGGTGCGGAATTCATTGAGATCGCCCGCAGCGCTGAGCGCAGTGACCAGGGGGTGTTGCTTGATCCTCTGGCCTTCCGCGGCGGGGTGGAGCGGCTGCTCTCGCTGGTGCAGTTGCTGGAGCCAGAGGCTCTCCCCCGCCTCAGCCTTGCTCCTGCTGCACAGACGGCTGCGGGCTCTGTGGTGGCTGTGATCGATTGGTTGCGCGGCCAGCTCGATGAAGCCTTTTCCGCCCTTGGCGGTGAACTCACGCCGGTGGCTGCAGGGGCCTTCCGCAGCGGCGCTGTGGCATCCGGGGCGGCTGAGCAGGCCCTGGCAATGCTCGTGATTCCCTTTGGGCTCTCGGGTGATCAGCTCGTGAGTGGTGATGCCGCCCGCCGCTGCGTGCGCAAGTTCCAGCTGGCGCTGATTCCCACCGGCCCTGATCACGCCACCCATCCCACCGGGCTGGTGGTGCGTCTGAGCAGCGCTGTGCCTGGGGCCCTGCTCCCCGATGGCCTGCAGCTGGACGCCCGCCAGGGCAGTCACCACCAAACGATCACTTCAGCGATAAGCACCGAGCTGGAGCTGGTGTTCCAGGCCAGCGATCAGCTGCTCGATGTGAGCCTGCGCTACGGCGAATCAGGCCTGGTGGAGCTGCCCTCTCTGCAACTGCCCGGCTGATGGGTGTTCTGGACCTCCAGCTGCAACAGCAGCAGAGCGGTGGTGAGCTCACGGCCTTTCTCGTCTCCCC
>Ga0194123_10005631_pt1 | contig 13314 bp, 14 predicted proteins | sample TA2MahsurfametaG_5_FD_155479 | JGI IMG/M metagenome (GOLD analysis project Ga0194123, IMG submission 155479) | Freshwater microbial communities from Lake Tanganyika, Tanzania - TA2015023 Mahale A surface | ecosystem: Environmental > Aquatic > Freshwater > Lake | place: Tanzania: Lake Tanganyika... | reverse complement strand
TCTTAAAGATCTTTCTACTTCAATAGTGAAGTCTACGTGACCCGGAGTGTCGATGATGTTGATTTTGCATTCTTTCCAATAGACCGTTGTGGCCGCAGAGGTAATAGTGATACCACGCTCACGCTCTTGTTCCATCCAGTCCATAGTAGCAGCACCTTCGTGCACTTCTCCCATGCGATGTAAACGACCACTGTAAAAGAGAATACGCTCAGTTACAGTCGTTTTTCCGGCATCAATGTGAGCCATGATACCGATATTACGTACATTCTGTAATTTGTCTTTTTCCGATCTAGTTGCCATGCCTTTTTGCCTTTTTTCAATAATGGGCTTTAGTGTTAAAGCTGTCTACTACCAGCGGTAGTGAGCAAACGCTTTATTCGCTTCAGCCATACGGTGTGTGTCTTCTTTTTTCTTAATCGTTGCGCCCTGGTTGTTGTAGCAATCGAGGAGCTCTTGGGTAAGACCTTGGATCATAGAACGTCCAGCCTTTCCTTTTGCATTCTCGATAATCCAACGCATAGCCATAGACATACGACGTCCTGCTGGAATTTCTACAGGTACTTGGTATGTAGCACCACCAATACGACGAGATTTAACTTCAACGAGAGGTTTAGCATTTTCTAGTGCGCGCTCGAAAGCTTCTTCTGGAGTAGGAGCGTCAGTTTTTTTTGAAAAGTTTTCAATAGATGTGTAGACAATTCTTGAAGCGATAGATTTTTTACCGCTTAGCATAAGTTTTTGAATAAACTTCGCTACGGTCTGACTGTTATAAACAGGATCAGCTTCAATAACGCGGTGCTCTGCGCGTCTTCTTCTGGACATAGTTACCTCTTATTTGCTCGGCTTTTTAGCGCCGTATTTAGATCTTCCTTGTTTGCGATCCTTTACGCCTGTAGCGTCGAGGGCTCCACGAACGATGTGATAACGAACCCCTGGTAGGTCGCGTACTCTTCCCCCGCGGACTAGTACAATGCTGTGTTCTTGTAAGCTGTGGCCGACTCCGCCGATGTATCCTGTGACTTCGATCCCGTTGGAAAGACGGATACGAGCTACCTTACGGAGAGCTGAGTTCGGCTTTTTAGGGGTCATTGTCTTAACTTGCAAACATACTCCGCGTCTTTGCGGGCATTTTTTGAGAGCAGCAGCTTTAATTTTTTTCTGCTTGTATGTCCGTGGTTTATTGATCAGTTGGTTTATCGTAGGCATAAGTTTCGCCTTTCTCCCTCTACTCGAATTTAAAAATATGCAGCAATATAGCCAAAATCCAGTTTTTCCTCTACAAAATATTTCTCAATTAATCTTTTTGAGTATAGAGTAAGGTCGAAATGGACATGATTCTTAGAGTGGTAAGCAGCAAGAATTGAATAGGAAAAAATGAAATATATAATATTTTTTTTAAGCTTAACAACTCTTTATTCCGCCGATCTTTACCTCCAAAATGTCAAGCCTATCATAAAAGAAATTTTAAATCAGCATGTAGAATTTAAAGAAATTACTCCATTGATCATGAAGAGGGCCTTTAGACTCTATATTTATCGATTTGATCCTCAACAGACCTATTTGACTACAGAAGAGATCAAACCCTTTCTTACCCGATCAGAAGAAGAATGGAATCAAGTCACGCAAAGATTCCTCAAGGAAGATTACAGCGATTTTCGGCTTTTGCAAGAAACAATCTTTAACGCAACCTTAAGAGCGCAGGATTGGAGAAAAAGCATCAAGAAATGTTTAATTGAAACACCCATGAATCAGCTGATTTCTTATTCAAAAGAAAAACAAAAATCGATCAAAGAAGTTTTTGATAAAAATGAATCAGATTGTGTTCTCTGGTTTGTCGATTATTGCAATGAGCAAAAATTAGAAGACCCTACAAGAGAAGAAAAGGAAAAAGCGCTCCATTTTTATGAAAAGATCAAGTTGAGAAAAGAGGAGGTTTATTTATCCACCTCAGATAAAGATTTTTCTTGTCAAATTCTCAAATCCGTTATTGCTAGTCTTGACGCACATAGCGCTTTTTATACTCAAGATGAAGCGCACGATATACGAGCGGCTTTAAAAAGACAATTTTGCGGAATAGGTGTGGTGATTGCTGAAAATGCTAATGGATACTACATAAGCGAAATCAGTCCTTATGGACCTGCAGCAGCATCTGGCTTGATAAAAGTTAGCGATCAAATACTTGCAATAGATGGAAAAAATTTAGAGACCCTTTCTTTACGGGCCGTGATGAAACTTCTTCAAGGAGAAGAGGGTTCTATACTTTCACTAAAGGTCCAAACCAAACAAGATGAAATCAAAAATGTCCACTTAGTTAGAAAGAAAATTGTGATGGAAGAGGGGAGGATCAAATCTGAAGCAATCCCTTTCGGAAAAGGGGTGATCGGATACTTCCAGATTGATTCGTTTTATGACAATAGAGAAGGTGTGACAGTTGAAAAGGATCTACGAGAAGCAATCAGTGAACTTTCTAAAGAAACTCCTTTAGTGGGAATCATTCTTGATATGAGAAATAATCTTGGCGGATTTCTCGACCAAGCCATTAAAGTTTGTGGAGTCTTCATTGAGAAAGGGGTAGTGGTCATAGCAAAATATGCTGGAGGAGAAATTCAGTATAGCCGCGATTACGACCCATACAATCTCTTTTTCGGTCCGATTGTGGTGCTGACTTCAAAGACATCAGCTTCAGCGGCAGAAATCGTAGCCCAGACATTGCAAGATTACGGTGCAGCCGTTGTTGTAGGAGATGAAAGAACCTATGGCAAAGGCTCTATGCAGATGCAAACCATCACAGATGAGTCTGCCAAGTACTTTTATAAAGTCACGGTAGGCAAGTATTACACTATATCAGGAAGATCGACCCAGATCGAAGGTGTAAAACCTCATATACACGTAGCTACGCAATACGCTCCATATCACATAGGGGAGAAGTTTTTACAATTTCCTCTCCAGGCAGACTCGCTAAATTATCAAGAAAATCCCAAAGGAAAACTCAGGCAGTTCTTTACGATCTATCAGCAGAAAAAGAATTCCATTTGGACCAAAATGGTTCCTGTCCTTGCAAAAAACAGCGAAAAAAGGCTTTTGCAAAATAGCGATTACCAAGATTTTATTACATTGATTAAACAATGCCCACAGCGGTATTCGCCTCTTTTAAGGCATAAGGATTTAGCAAAAAAAGAGGCGATAGCAATCATCCAAGACATGGCCCTTATACAAAAATGATCAAAGATAAAACCGTATTGATTACAGGCGCATCAAGTGGATTTGGCAAAGCTTCTGCAGAAAGGTTTGCGGAGTTAGGCTCCAATCTTTTGCTTGTTGCAAGAAGATATGATCGGCTTCATGCTATACAAGAAGATCTCAGTTTAAAGTATGGGGTCAATGTAGACATTATGGAGCTTGATGTCAGAAATTATAAAAATATCGAAGAAAAGCTAAAAGATGTCGAAGTGGATATCTTGATCAATAACGCAGGACTTGCTCTCACCTCTGATACCATGCAGCAAGCTTTAGTTGAAAATTGGGATACGATGATCGATACCAATATCAAAGGCCTGCTTTACATGACAAAAATCGTATTGCCTTACATGGTGAAAAAAAATGAAGGGCATATCATCAATGTAGGATCAATTGCCGGCCGCTATTGTTATAAAGGCGGTAATGTTTACTGTGCGACTAAGCACGCCGTTAAAGCGATCAGTGAATCTCTTCGTCATGATTTATTTGGAACAAAAATCCGCGTTAGCGAAGTAGCTCCTGGAGCGGCAGAGACAGAATTTAGTGAGATAAGATGGAATGATCAAAAGCGAGCCAAAGACTTTTATCAAGGATTTTCCCCTTTAGTAGCAGAAGATATCGCAGATGCGATCATCTATATTGCTACAAGGCCAAAACATGTCAACATTTCTGAAATGGTAATATTTCCTCAATCGCAAAGTAGTGCAGTAGATATTTGCCGTGCTGGATCTAATCAAAAAGATCCTTTTGCAAGATAAAAAACCCACCTTGATCAAGGTGGGTGTATCCATCATGATTAAAATGGTGCTACATCATTTTTAAAAGCGCAGATGTCGGGAAGACCTCTAAAGAGTTCTTTGTAATCTAGGCCATAGCCAAGCACAAAGCGATCAGGGATATCAAAAAGTACGTAATCTGGACGATACGAAGCTTTTCTTTCAATCTCTTTTACAAGAAGCACAAGTGTCTTGATGCTTTTTGGATTTCTTTGCATTAAACGGTTGCATACTTTTTTCATAGTGTTGCCTGTTTCGAAAATATCGTCAATCACGAGAAGATCTTTGCCTTCAATATCAAGGTCTTTGTCATAGAGCAAGCTAAGATCGCCCGCGTGCATGCCGTTATGTCCATAGCTTTTAGCTTGAACAAATTCAAGAGTAAAGGGGACATTAATCTCTCGGATTAAATCAGCAGTAACGCAAATACAACCTTTCATGATCATCACAATCGTTAGATTTTTATCTTGGTATTCTTGATTGATCAGCTCAGCATATTCTTTGATTTTTAGTTTGATTTCTTCAGAAGAGATGAGTGTGTCCATTTCAGGCGCTTTACAGAAAGCAGAAAATGTAAATAGTAAAAAGATGAAAAAGGGGTATTTTTTCATAGTATGTCCTTATTTTATGTAATTATTTTAGAGCTCGAATAGCAGTAGGATAGATATCGAAGATCCTGATTCTATTTTTGTCCAAAAAGTTGATGTTTGATTGAATATTGAAAGGCCGTTTAGTTTCTAAAAAATATAATCCTAAAAAGGGCGCAGCTTTACTTGGTGCAATCGTATGTTCTATGAATGGATAGCAAATGCTACTTTTCGTCATCAATTCTCCAAGTAGCGATTCATTATAAAATAAAGATTGATTTATAGTAGAGAGAAAAATCTATTTTTCTTTTTACATTTACATCACGCAGCCGTCTTGTGTGCAAATTCCATTGCACCCTACGCCATGGCAGCAGATTTTGCTGCATGTTTTGTCTTCGCAGATTTGTAAAGGGGCTTTGCAGCAACCATCTAAATAGCTATTAGGAGAATTACATATATACTCACTAGGACAGGAAAAAAGGCACATTCCGTTGCAGCAATTCATAGAGCTAGAGCAGCAAGAGCCGCTGCAACATGTCTGATTTAAGCCATTTGAATCTTTGGGACAGTCTTTACTATTTAGGCATTTGATCATGTAATTTCCTTTGAAATTTTGATGGATCTTCTACTTTCTTATAAAATTTTTATATAGCTAATAGGATTTGATATCTGTTCTACGCATACGCTGCCTGTTTCAAGGCATTTGCCACCGCAAAACACCTGTCCTTTATTACATATAGTTTTATTATCAGATGCGCAGTATTGATAGCGTGTGTCATAGCACAACTTTCCACAGCAGTTTTCATTAATCGTGCAGCACTTCTCGCCGCAGCAAACAAATTCAGATGAGCAGCAATTTTCCCCGCAGCAAATGTCAGTATATCTACAGCAGTGATCATTGCATATTTTATAATCATAATCACTGCAGCGCTTAGAGCATTTATCTACGAAAGCATAAAGATGGCCATCACAGCATTGTGATCCATTTTCATTATTAGGATATAAATCGCCGTTGCAGCAACTTTGATCACTTAGAGCATATACTTTGCCGTTGCAGCAACCCTCTTCGCCAGGAGTATAGATCTGGCTTTTGCAACAAGCTTGTATGGCTGGATAATAAAAACCATCGCCACAAGGTAAGGAGCTATTTTCGATGTTTTCATAATTCATTGCTTTTCTTCTTTTTGTAGTTTCAAAAAATGAATATTTTTTACATTTTTAGCTTAGTCATTTAATTGATAAAGGGTGTCGATAAATTTCAGTGTCTTTGTCTTAATCTTATTCAGGCTAAATACAAAGCGATAGCAAACACAGTCATATGGTATCTATTTTTTAGCACCCTATATCTCCTAGTACGATGTATGGTGTATTAGGATCTCTATCACAACACTCTTCTACGCCTATTTCCTAGACTTGGGCATGATCTCCCGTACCGCAGCAGGCTTCGTTTTGTGGATCGTAATATGCGCCATTACAAGACTTATATTCATTTGAAGGGTTTTGATTTTTCATCTTTTTATCCTATTTTTATTATTATAGCATGATTGATTGCATTAATTTTTTAATGATTAAAAATCAGTTATTTAAGAATGGTTTTTTTTGGTAAATGATGTGAAAAAATAAATAAAAACAGCCGTTGATAGAGCATTTTTTAAAAGCCTAATCGATGATCCAGAGGAAGTAATCGTTTTTAAATATTATGCGTCAGGTGTAGGGCAAACAAAGCTACAAAAGCCGTTAGTGCAAATCTGACCACCTTAACAGCAAATACCATTGCAAATTAAAGTTAGATCACAACAAACGCCGTTTATGCAAGACGTATTATAGGAGCGCTCATTGCCCTCGCAAAGGAAAGGGTTTTTATTTGTTTTTTTATAGGGTCACCTTTTTGCATCTATTGTAAGAAAGGGGAAATTGTATAAATTTAAATAACCTACATTAAACTACTTGAGTTTATTTATAAGGATCTGGGCTCTCTTTAGAAGGGCTGTTCGGTATTCGAGAAATGAGAGCCGAAAGCTTGGCTTTATGAGATGCAAGGGGCTTTTAAAGCTCTTGGCTACTATTTTTGTGTTTTTGCAACAAGCTTGTTGATTTAACTGGTAAAATGAATTATCAAGCAAAAAGAGAATTTTTTGATTTTTTTATAAATTATAGCTAAAAACCTTATTGATTGTTTTTATTAATGCGTTAAGATGCGAACCCTGAATGAATTCCAATCCCGAATAACTTGTTTGCACTTAGCTATTCGGGATAAATCAGCAGCTATTAGATATCCGGGCAGTTTTCTCCTTTATCTAGTATAACGCCCTTACAACAGCTATACGTATCCTTAAAATATACTTGATTATCACAGCAACCTTGTGTATCTGGATTGTATCTGTGTTGACCCCCGCAACAAGCATATGTATCTAGAAAATAGGGTTGAGTGCCGCAGCAGCCATATGCGTGTGTGTCATACACATGTTGGCCACCGCAACAACTATAAAAATCTAGTTTGTATACTCTGCCACCACAGCAACCTTGTATACTCATATCATAGGCTTCTCGATCTGCGCAACAGCCAAATATATGTTGGTCATATATACCTACGTCATATATTACTCCCCCACAGCAACCCTGTTGATCTAGGTGATATGTTTTGCCCTCACAGCACCCCCCTTGATCTAAAGGATATACTCCGCCCCCGCAGCAACCCTCTTTAATAAGGTCATAAGGGGTATCGCCACAAAACAAAGAGTCATTTGGAGTATTTTGATTTTTCATCATAGTTCTCCTTTTTTATTTCCATTATATAAAAAATTAAATATTTAATTTAAAAATCTTTAAATCAATGATTTGCGCAAAAAAAGTTGAGGTGTAGATGCTGAGAAAATTTTATTCTGTGAAAATTGAGAAAGCAGGCTTATGTGAGCGCATTATTTCTGCTTCTTTAATAATTAGAGCCGAGTTTAGAAGTTCTTGGTCTGGTATACTGATCTTTAGGAAGAGCAGTTTTCCCTTGAAGGGTAGCAGCGTATATTATTTTTACAAATGCAATAAGGCGCTTGGCAAATTTGATCATCGCAGCAATCTATTGGGTCTACGCACCACCCTTTACAGCACACTTCTTTGTCACGGCAGCAGTTTGATGTGCCGCAGCCTGTTAGATCCGCATAGCAGCATACATTGTTTGTGCATTGCATATCGGTAGGGCACACAACTTCTCCGCAAGGAGAAGAGTTTTTCTTGGATTTACTGTTCATAGCCACTCCTTTTTTATCTATTGTAAGAAATATAGCTATTTAATATTTTTTAAACTATTGGTTGTAAGTTACTTAAAAATTAAAAAAGAGTTACATTTCTTGATAAAAATAGCTTGTGCTTTCATGGGAGGGGTTATGGGGTATTTGAGAAATTTGGACAGAAATTTGAGTTTTATGGGACGCGATAGGTTTTTGAAAATGCTCGCAAATAGCCTTTAAAAGCTCTTTGCCGCTATTTTGAAGCTCTTGGCTTGTCCTACCTTCAAGTAAAAAGATATGCAGGCTAATAAACGCTCTTTTTGGGTCGCCGTCACCTACCAAAAAGTTGCTAGAGGCAAAGGCTCTACTTTGGCAGCGAGATAAGTTGGCGTTTGCATGCTTTACTAGGATGTGATGCATTTTGATAAAAAGAGGAGAAAAGTCTTTTTCCTCAATAGGAAGATTTAAAGAATATTCCATTCGTAAATGGGGCATAGATCCTCGCTTATAGCAAGCGGAAGGATAAAGAAAAATGGATAAAAAACATAGGAGAAGGTGATCGACTTTTGATGATTTTCTTTAACCGCTTGCTAGCCAGATTGGATTTTCTTTACAATGGTATTGCCACATTTAGAAAAAGGATGGATGGGTATGCTTAGAATAGATCGAACGATATTACTGTTATTGACCCCTTCAATTTTTCTTCTAGCTCTTCCAAGTCTTGAATATCGATTTTTACAGATTCCGAGTTATACGTATGAAGATACCATCAGTTTGTATCAAACAGTGCACATAATTGAAGTGGATCCGAATCTTTACGATATTCGACCAATAAAAGCGTTAGATAATGGCATTGGACGTGAATCTGTTCTTTCGATAAACGAGCGATATGGAGCTCTTGCTTCAATCAATGGAGGTTTTTTTTCGATGGGCGGCAGTTTTGATGGCAAAGCAGCCGGCGTTTTAAAAATTGATGACTGGTATGCGATAGGAAAGAAACCACGGGGAGCAATCGGGTGGTCGTCAAAAAATCAAAATCCCATCATGGATCGACTCCTTGTCGATATGAAAGTGCTATATGATTCTAACGCAATTTTGCCTGATGGGCTGAACTGTATGCGAAAACAGGGAGAAATGATCTTGTATACACCTTGTTTTCATAAAACAACACTTAGTAAACAAGATGGAAGGGAGATCATCGTAAAGGATGGCTTAGTTGCATCTATTGTCAAAAAGGGAAGCTCTAAAATTCCTGAAAATGGCTTTGTTCTTTCTATTCAAGAATCACACCCTCTTATTGACCATTTTCAAGTGGGCACACCGATAACAATCGATCCACAGATAAACCCGTTGATGGGGCTGACTTTGGCAAAAGATTGGGATGATCTTGATTATATCATAGGAGGGGCGCCTCTTTTGATCCATGATGGAGAAAAAATCACCGATTTTGAAAAAGAACAAACTCTTTCTACGTTTTTATCCAATAGACACGCAAGAACCGCAGTAGGAATATTGCCCAATGGAAATTGGATATTTGTGATTGTCGATAAGTTAGGCCTTTTTGATGGTATGACAGTCTTAGAGCTTACCGATTTTATGATGCAATTAGGCTGCATCAAAGCTCTCAATTTAGATGGAGGGGGAAGCTCTACAATGGTCTACGAAAATGTCATTAAAAATTTTCCACGTGGAGACGAAGATGAAGCGCTAACTCATAATAGCGTAAGACGCGTCTCTGATGCGATTGCGATTTTTTCGAAGAAATAAAAAAAGATACCCCGTTTAGATGGCTTTTGCTATGTAGAGTAGGCGGGGGATTTTAAGATAAAAAAAGCGGAGACATTTACATTTCTGAAAACTGTCTCCGCTAGTGTGGCCAGAGCCGGAATCGAACCGGCGACACACAGATTTTCAGTCTGTTGCTCTACCGACTGAGCTATCTGGCCGACTGTTAAAAAACTACAGGTAGTCTACAAAAGAATATTCTTTTTGTCTAGATGTATCTTTTACCATCTAGTTGAGCTTTTTCTTTCATCGCTTTGATGAATTCCTTAAGTCCTTTACGCTGTTGAGCTGATATTGCAAAAAGATTCTCTTCCGGGACCAATTTTTCATCCAAGAATTTTTCTTTTGTTTCACTAGCTTCTTCCAAATCGATCTTGTTTAGAACGACAAGAGAAGGTTTTTTTGTGAGCTCTGGGTTGTATGCATGCAGCTCATTTCTTAGCATAGTGTAAGCTTTGGTTGCAGGCACATCATCTCTAGCAGCATCAAGTAAAAACACAAGAACGCGGCAACGCTCAACGTGCTTTAAAAACTCAAATCCTAATCCTCTACCGTGGTGAGCCCCTTCAATAAGCCCCGGAATATCTGCAATGTGGACTCTTGAGAAGTCATCAAATTCGATATATCCTAAGTTAGGTACGAGTGTTGTAAATGGATAGTCTCCAATTTTCACTTTTTGCATGGTCAATGCAGAAAGTAGCGTCGACTTTCCAGCGTTAGGCATCCCTACGAACCCTACATCTGCAATGAGCTTGAGCTCAAATTCTACCGAAATTTCTTCACCGGGTAGGCCGGGAGTCGTTTTGGTTGGAGCTTGATTCGTTGGAGACTTAAAGCATTCGTTCCCTTTGCCACCTTTACCACCTTGGCAAAGAAGGAGCGACTCATCAGCTTTTATGAAGTCGTGGATGATCTCTCCGGTAGCTACATTTTTTACAATGGTTCCGGTAGGAACTTCGACAACGCAGTTTTTTCCGCTTTTGCCGATACGGCTATTCGCACCGCCATCTTGACCATTGTCAGCAGCAACTTCACGGATGTTTCTGTAACGATCTAATGCATAAAAGTGATTAGAGGAGCGGACGATGATATCACCGCCGCGCCCTCCATTTCCCCCGGCGGGTCCGCCTTTGGGAATGTATTTCTCTCTGATCCAGGCAACGACGCCATTTCCGCCGCGACCGGCTTGTAGGTGAAGCTGGACTTTGTCTGTAAACATATTCTACTACGCTACGGGAAGAACAGAAACTACTGTTTTGTTCCCTTTTGTGTATTGAACAACACCGTCAACAAGAGAGTAGAGCGTGAAGTCACGTCCTATTCCAACATTGCGTCCAGCATGCCACTTGGTTCCTGTCTGACGAACAATGATTCCACCACTGAGGATCACTTCGCCTTCGTATTTCTTGATTCCTCGGTACTTCGGATTTGAATCGCGACCGTTTTTGGAGGAACCCTGTCCTTTCTTATGTGCCATGTGTTATGCTCCGAATTTTCACGCGGGTATACTTTTGTCTGTGCCCTTTTTTGCGTTCTGTGTTTTTTCTTTGTTTGTACTTAAGAGTGACCAATTTTTCGCCAGCCACTGAACCTACAATCTCTCCGGTTACGGAGCAATTTTTTACAAGTGGGGCACCCACTGTAACAGTATCATTTTTATTAAGTAATAAAACATCTTTGAATTCTACAGCATCGCCCGGGTTCCCTTCTAGGAGTTCCACATCGATCACGGTGTCTTGTGCGACTCGGTACTGCTTGCTTCCTGTTCTGATAATCGCGTACATTCGCTTCCTCCAGTCAATTTCACGGGAATTGTATATGATGTTTGTTTCAAAGTCAAGGACAGAAGATATGCAACTGTTGCAGTAAGTGAGATTGTTGCTCCCGGAGGCCAGTCCAGCTCAAAAGAAATGAACATTCCTATCAAGCTAAAGAGGGCAGAAAAAATAGAAGATAGCAAAATCATTCTTGATAATTTTTTTGTGAAAATATTTGCTATAGCTGCCGGAAGTGATAGCATGGCGATCACTAAAATAGCTCCGATTACCTGGATGAGAAGCACTACTGTGATGGAGACCAAGGTAAGTAATAAAAAATAATAAAATTGTACAGGTTGTTTCTGCAAATAGGCTTGTTTTTCGTCAAAACAGATCGCAAGAAATCTTCTATGCAATGGCAGTACAAGCAGCAAAATGATGGCATCAAGAGCTAAAAGGGCGTAAATATCGTTTAAGCTTGCCCATAAAATATTTCCAAAAAGAAAACTTATGATTTCCGATTGGTTTGTGGGAGTCATCGACAAAAAGATCACACCCATAGACATTCCAAATGACCAAATGGCAGCAATAACCGTATCTTCTCTTTGTTTATGGTGAAGATGGATCCATCCGATCAAAAAACCTGAAAATATCGCAAATATCATCGCACCAAGAAAAGGGGTGCACCAAGGCCAGTCAAAATAGCTTTGCATAAAAGCAAACAAGCCGATTCCGCCAATCACTGCGTGGGCGATGCTGCCGCTAATAAATACAATTCTTTTAACCACTATGTATGAGCCGATGACTCCGTTTGCAATAGAAGCGGCAAGGCTTGCAAAAAGTGCCATTTGAAGAAACGGGTTCATCTTTACTTCTTTCCTCGTAGTTGGTGATACACGCCTAAAGAAAAATGGTGGCACACATCGTGAACATCCATAAGGGAAACTTGATTTTGGACACAAATAACAAAATCAGCAATGTTCATAACGCTTTCAAGATCGTGTGATACAATCAAAATCATCATATCGTTTTTGAGCTTTTTTAAAAGCGCAATCATCTCTTTGACAACATCAGGATCTAAGCTGGCCGTCGGCTCATCAAGCAATAAAATTTTTGGGTGGTTCATGATGGCCCTTGCGATGTAGGCTCTTTGGATTTGCCCGCCTGAAAGCTCACCTATCGGCTCTTTGGCTTTGTGGATTAGGCCCACAGTTTCAAGAGCTTTTTTCGCTTTTTCTTTGACTTTTTTCGGCCAAAAACCAAAAGGGCTAAGCTCGCTTAGAGCCCCCATCAAAACTAGCTGTTCTACAGTCAAAGGGAAAAGTTTGTCAAATGAGGGGGTTTGTGGTACGTAGCCGATAGAGTTTCTAAATTCAACGGGGGACTTATTGTTGATGCTTATAGACCCAGACTCAGGAGTTAAAAATCCCATAAGGAGCTGTAAAAAGGTTGTTTTACCACCTCCATTTGGCCCTATAATCGCATAGCAATGCTTTTCGTCTAGAGAAAGCTGAACTTTGTCTAAAACTTTTTTTCCATCGTAGCTAAATGAGACATTATTGATCTCTATCACGCATCTCTCCACTTGCGCCAGAAATTAAGTCAGCCAAATCGTGCATCGTCTGTATGTAGTCGAGGGCAATGGAGTTGATTTTTTTGTATGGCAGGTTCGGCAGATTACACACCGATTGGATCGATTTGATGTTGTCATGAGGCTCAATAACAATGGCAAGAACTTCAAATTCTTCCATCATCATGCAAAGATCAGTGAGGTCTTGCGGCTTGACTTGTTCTTGCTCGTCAGCAGATACAGCTAGTTGAACAATGCCATATTGGTAGCAAAAATAGCCAAAAGCAGGGTGAGATACCAAAATAGCTTTATTGTGATAAGGGGCCAGCTGATTTTGTAGCTGTCCGTTGAGAATGTGCAGCTGCTGGTTGAGCTCGT
>Ga0194123_10005621_pt1 | contig 13330 bp, 10 predicted proteins | sample TA2MahsurfametaG_5_FD_155479 | JGI IMG/M metagenome (GOLD analysis project Ga0194123, IMG submission 155479) | Freshwater microbial communities from Lake Tanganyika, Tanzania - TA2015023 Mahale A surface | ecosystem: Environmental > Aquatic > Freshwater > Lake | place: Tanzania: Lake Tanganyika... | reverse complement strand
ACAACAACGACACAACACCCAGCGATGAAACACCGATCCAAGGGCCGCTCTCAGGGACCCATCAGCAGGCCATCAGGTGGACCAGTTTTCGTGTCGCCGGAGGACCAAAAGCGGATGTCGCTTGACACCTTCAGCGGGACCACTGCCGATCGCGATCATCGGGATCAGCGAAGCGGACATCCGGCGCTATGGCTGGCCGATCGACGACAGCCTGGTCTGCCAGGCGATCGACAGGCTGAACACCGGCGGCGCCAGGGCCATCGGCCTCGACCTCTACCGGGACAAAGGCGTAGGCCCCAACCAGGCCTGCCTGCGCCAGCGCGTCGCGACCAACCCGACGCTGGTCTCGATCTTCAACCTGGCCGACGGAATCGGTCCGATCCCGGGCACCCCGGTCGCCCAACGGGGATACAACGACATGATCCTCGACGTCGACGGGGTGGTGCGGCGGGATCTGGTGCACGTGGGCGGCCAGGACGCCGCCACCGTGGCCCTGCCGATGCGGCTGCTCGAGGTGAGCACAGTTAACAGCGCGCTGCGCCGGCAGATCGAAGCCGGCCTGCCTGATTGACACCTGCGTCTGGCTGGCCGTGAGCTTCGAGGCGCATCCCTGCCATCAGCTGACGCGCCAAGCCCTGCTGGAGGCCACGCCGGATCAACCCTGGCTCTGGTGCCGGGCTAGCCAGCAGAGCTTTCTACGCCTGGCCTCAACGCCAACACTGCTCAAGGCCTACGGAGTTCCGAAAGCCACCAACCGCGACGCCTTCCACGCCCTGCAAAGCCTCTCGGCTCTGCCACAGGTGGCTGTTGAAGAGGAACCTCCCAACCTGATGCCGGGCTGGATGAAGCTCGCCTGCCTGGATCAGGCAGCGCCCAAACGTTGGATGGATGCGTATCTGGCGGCCATGGCCATCACGGGAGGATGGAGGCTCGTGACGCTAGATCGAGACTTTCTGGCCTTCAGGAACGACGGGCTGGATCTGCAACTGATGCAGCTCGAAAGTCGTTGAGGAGCCGCCGCTTGGCAAGCAAAACCTCAAAACAGCCTTGCCAAAACTGACTAGTGTCGGATGACTAGGGTTAGAGCCAAGGCCATGCCCGTCACGTCTCGCCAGATCTCCAAGTCACAGTTCAAGGCTCAGGCCCTTGCCCTGTTTCGTGAAATCAAAGCCAGTGGGGAAGTGCTAGTGATCACCGATCACGGCCGACCGGCACTGGAGGTCCGTCCTTACAAACCAAGCGAGAGTGGTGCCACCGACCCCTTACAAGCGCTTCGCGGCTGCGTGAGCCATTACGACGATCCCCTTGAACCGGTGGCCCATGGGGATTGGGAGGCCCTGGCGTGATCGTGCTTGACACCCACGCCCTGATCTGGTGGGTCAATGGCGATCACCACAATCTCTCTGCCACCGCACTGGCCGCGGTCGAAGACCAGGATCAGACCTGCCTGGTGTCAGCGATCAGCTGCTGGGAAGTGGCGATATTGGTGCAGAGGGGCCGCCTCGGCCTCACCATGGACGTGGACCACTGGCTGGAGCTCCTGGAAGCGATTCCAGGGATGCGGCTGCTCCCGCTGACTCCCGCCGTCGCCGTGGCCGCCACTCGCCTGCCCGAACCGTTCCATCCCGACCCTGCTGATCGCTTCCTTGTGGCCCAGGCCCGGGAACTGAACATCCCCCTGGTAACCGCAGACTCCAAAATCAGGGCCTACCCGCACCTCCGCAGCCTGTGGTGACCGCCCCCTCCGCCATCGCAGGCCAGCAGCACTGGAACGTGGCCGACAGCGCCGAGCTCTACGGCCTCAGCCGCTGGGGCGAGCCCTACTTCTCGGTGAACGCACGCGGCCACATCAGCGTGCAGCCCCAAGGCGAACGGGGTGGCAGCCTTGATCTGATGGAGCTGGTGCAGGGGCTGGAGGGGCGCAACCTCGGCCTGCCCCTCCTGATCCGCTTCGACGACATCCTGGAAGATCGGCTCGAGCGCCTGCACGCCGCCTTTGAGCGCGCCATCGCGCAGTACGGCTACGCCGGCCGCTACCAGGGCGTGTTTCCGGTGAAGTGCAACCAGCAGCGCCACGTGGTGGAAGAGCTGGTGGCCTGCGGCAAGCGCTGGCACTTCGGCCTGGAGGCCGGCAGCAAGGCGGAACTGCTGATTGCCCTCTCGCTGATCGACGACCCCGAAGCGCTGTTGATCTGCAACGGCTACAAAGACCAGCGCTACATCGAAACCGCGATCCTGGCCCGCCGCCTCGGCCGTCAGCCGGTGGTGGTGATCGAGCAGGCCGATGAGGTGGAGCGGATCATCAGCGCCAGCAAGGCCCTGGGCGCAGCTCCGTTTATTGGCGTGCGCGCCAAGCTCTCGAGCCGCAGCACTGGCCGCTGGGGAAGCTCCGTGGGCGACAAAGCCAAATTTGGCCTCTCGATCCCCGATCTGCTCGCCACGGTGGAGGCCCTTCGCGCCGCCGATCTGTTGGGTGATCTGCGCCTGCTCCACTTCCACGTGGGCAGCCAGATCAACGACATCGCCGTGCTCAAAGACGCCCTGCAGGAAGCCGGCCAGATTTACGTGGAGCTCACCAAGCAGGGAGCCCCCATGGGTTTCCTGGATGTGGGCGGCGGCCTGGGCATCGACTACGACGGCAGCCGCACCGCCAGCGCCGCCTCCACCAACTACTCGCTGCAGAACTACGCCAACGACGTGGTGGCCACGGTGCGCGAATGCTGCGAACCGCATGGCGTGCGCGTACCCACCCTGGTGAGCGAAAGCGGCCGCGCCATCGCCAGCCACTTCTCGGTGCTGGTGTTCAACGTGCTGGGCAGCGCCGCAATGCCGGGAGCCGTGCCGGCGGAGGAAGCGAGCGAACCGCTCACGGTTCGCAACCTGCGGGAGACGTTGAAGGGAATCACGGCAACAACTCCTGCAGACGAGAGCGTGCTCTCGCGCTTGCAGGAAGCCTGGAACGACGCCATCAAGTTCAAAGACGATGCCCTGGCCGCCTTCCGCCTGGGCTACATCTCCCTGCCGCAGCGGGCGATGGCCGAACAGCTCACCTGGGCCTGCGCCAGCGCCATCGTGGAGCGGCTGCCCCGCAGCGGCGCCGTCCCCGACGACCTCAAAAGCCTGCGGGCGGCCCTGGCGGGCACCTATTACGCCAACCTCTCGGTGTTCCGCTCCGCGCCAGACACCTGGGCGATCGAGCAATTGTTCCCCCTGATGCCGATCCACCGGCTGGATGAGGAACCCACGCAACTGGGCCATTTCGCCGACCTCACCTGCGACTCCGACGGCAAGCTGGCCCGCTTCATCGGCGACGGCCACGCCAAACCCCTGCTGGAGCTGCATGCCCTGCAACCCGGCGAGCCCTATCTGATCGGCATGTTCCTCGGTGGTGCCTACCAGGAGGTGATGGGCAACCTGCACAACCTATTTGGCAGCACCAATGCGGTGCACATTCGCCTGGCCCCCGGTGGCGGTTACCAGGTGGATCATGTGGTGCGTGGCAACACCAACGCCCAGGTGCTGGAAGCCATGGAGCACCAACCGGAACTGCTGCTGGAGCGGCTACGGGTGGCCAGCGAGCGGGCCATCGGCGTGGGGCAGTTACGCATTGATGAGGCCGGGCGGCTGATGGCCCACCTCAAGGCGAGCCTGGAGCAAACCACCTACCTGGAGGGCTAAGCATCGCTTGGTGGACGTTTTTAAACACCAGTACCTAGGCTAGGTCTATACAGACCTATCGGCTGTTGAGCCATGGGTTGCCATTGCCCGCAGCACCATGGCCGCCTCCGCCAAACCAGTTCTGATCCTGAGCGTCGATAGTGGCAGCTCCAGCACCGATCGGATCACCAGCAAGGGCAGCATTGAGGTGCAGGGCCTGCTGCTGGGCAATGGCGCGGTGGATGTCAGCAAGCTGACGGCCGCGAACACCACCATTGATCTGAGCCAGGAGCTGGCCCAGGAAAACCAAAGCCTGACAGCCCCGCCAGGCACGCTGATCGCCTACGGCAAAAAGGGGTACACCGGTTGGGCCTTTCGGGTGGTGCCTGAGAGCGGCCAGCTGGCGATCAACAACAGCACCTTTGGGGATCCGCTCTACGGCGTTGTGAAGGCGGCCTATGTGGCCAGCTCCAGCCTGGCGCCGGCGGCGGCCGCCACCAACAGCTGGGAGTTTTCCACCGATTTCGGCCAAACCTGGAGCGCCCCCATTGCCGTGGGTGCAACCAACCGCTTTGAGGTGCCCGATGGGGCCTATGCCGAAGGACAGGTGCGGGTGCGGCAAACGGTGGTCACCCCGCCGCCGGCAGCGGCCGCCACGGGCAACCTGATTCAGAACGGCAGTTTCGAAACGGGCTGGCGCGGCACCGGCTGGAGCCCGGTGCGCAGCCTGCCCGGCTGGACCGCCGCGGATCAATTCGAAGTCTGGGGCACTGGCATGACCCGCCCCAGCGAGGGCAGCTACCTGCTGAAAATCGATTACAGCTACGCCCAGGATTCGATCACCCAAACCGTGAACACGGTGGCCGGTGGCACCTACCAACTGGAATTCGACCTCAAGTCACGGGGCGGCGGCAGCGAATCGGTGGAGGTGTTCTGGCGCGGCAGCCTGCTCACCACAGTGGCCACCGCCAACCGCGACAGCTGGAAAACCTTTTCCCTGAGCGTGACGGGCAGCGGCGGCAGCGATGCGCTCACCTTCCGCGAGCCGGCCAATGAAAACAATGGCCTCGGCGCCCTGATCGACAACGTGCGCCTCAACGCGGTGAGCCTGCCGCAAACCGCCGTGGACGACGGCAGAAAAACCTACGATTCCGATACGCTGTTTCCCGCCTTCAGCGTGGATCGCAGTGGCCCCCAGGTGAGCCTGGAGACCCCTGGCGGCAGCGATCAGGTGGTGAGCAGCACCACGGTGGATCGCACCGTGAGCGGCAAGGCGGAACCGGGCCAAACCGTGTCGCTGCTCACCATCGTAGCGCGCGTTGAGCGGTTCGACAGCGGGTCCCTGCCCAGTTGGTTGAAGCTGGATGTTCCCAACGCGAGCATCGCCAATATCAAGCTGGATGCGGCCAACGGCGAACTGGATTTCTCCGCCAGCGGCGGCCGCACCAACCTCTGGAACAGCCGCGATAACGCCCCCTTCGCCTGGGCGGCCAGGCCGAGCGTGAACCTGAATGAAACCTGGTACATCGAAACCAAGGTGCGGGTGGATAGCCGCACCCAGGGTGTAACCATCGCTGGCATCACCTTCAGCAATGGCCGCGATGGTGATTTTCAATTTGGTGCCCCGAGCTTCTACCTCGACGCCTGGCACCAGCAGGGCACCCATGTCACCCTGCAGGGCCTCGGCAACAACAACCCCTTCGCCACCGCCGGCGGTGCCACCACGGTGGCCGGCCAGGCCGCCACCACGATGCTGCGGGTGGAGATCACCGAGAAGGGCGCCAACGACGATTACCGCTTCTTCTACCGCCGCAGCGAGGGCGAGAGCTGGATTCGGCTGGGCGATGTCTACAGCTATGGCGTTGATAACGCCAGGGCGGCGCTGTTCTACAAAACCGGCGAAGCCAAGCAGGGCATGGCCGCCTTCGACGACGTGCGGGTGGGCAAGCTCAGCGAGGTGACCCTGGCCAGTGGCATCGCCGTGGATGCCCAGGGCAACTTCAGCCATCGCCTCAGCGATGAGCAATTGGATCTGCTGGGCCAGGGGGGCGAGAAAACCCTGGTGGCGGTGCAGCAAGACCTGGCCGGCAACCTGGGCCGCTCCCAGACGGTGGGCTTTGCGGTGGATAGCGAACAGGGCCCCGTGCGCATCCTGTCGATCGGCGGCGGCGACGGCAAGGTGTCGTCGGAGCTGAAGGAAACCGGCAAAGGCCCCCTGCAGCTGCAGCTCGACCAATACACCGGCTACTGGAGCAGCCGGCTGAGTGACCTGCAGAACTACGTGGCCGCCTTCAACCCCAGCGCCGGCCAAAAGAAATATTCGGTGGTTACCGACGCCATCGATTTCACCGACGACCAGGGGGGCTTCGCCGGCGAACTCAATTTCGACAAGCGCTGGCCCGCCGCTGAGGCCCTCAATGTGTGGGGCACCGGGGGGATCAACAATCAATTTTTCGCGAAGATCAGCGGCGACTTCTTCATCAGCGAGGCCGGCAAGTATCGCTTCCGCACCTACAACGACGACGGCGTGTTTCTGTTGATCAACGGCAAGTTGGTGATCAACGATCCCACGCTCCACCCCGAACAGGTGTTCACGGGCGACATCGAGCTGGCTGCCGGCAACCAGCAGCTGGAGCTGTTCTTCTTCGAAAACGGCGGCGAAGCCTCACTGGAGTTTTCCGTGAGCCGCTTCAACCCCCTCACCAACCAGTGGGGTGGGTACCAACTGGTGGGCAAAGACCCCAGCTTGAAGGCCAAATCCGTGGTGGAGGCCGACAACCAAATCAAGGGCGAGGGCCAACCCAACCAAACCGTAAGCCTGTGGCTGGGCGACACCCTGCTGGGGCGCATCGACAGCGATGCCGCCGGCCGCTTCACCTACAACCTCACCGCCGACAACCTGGCGCTCCTGGCCGCAGCGCCAGCGGGGCTGGCGGTGCATGCCACCCAAACCGATCGGGCAGGGAACACCAGCCGCTCCGAGACGTTGCCGATCACGCTGTCGGAGAAAACACCGGAGGTGGTGATCCTCGCCGTCGGCGGCGCCGATGCGGTGGTGTCCGGCGCCATCGTTTCGGGCACGGCCTCGGATCTGGAGGTGGTGGGCCGCGGTGAGCCCAACCTGCCCACCCGCCTGCTGTTCAACGGCAAGCCGCTGAAGGATCCCATCAACGCCCGCGCTGATGGCAGTTTCAGCTTCAGCCTCAGCCCCGACGACCTGACCAGCATCGGCCAGGGGGCTGGCAAATCCCTGGTGGTGGAACAGCAACAACCCTCGGGGATCAAGGGCCAATCCAATCCCTTCAGCTTCGCGGTCGACACGGTGGCCCCCAGCGTGAGCCTCGACTCGATCGGCTACGGCGATGGCCGGGTGTCGCTCAACAGCGTGGAGCTGGGCCAGGGCCCTCTGAAGCTGCAGGTTGACCAATACACGGGGTACTGGAGCGACCGCCTCTCGGATCTGCAGACCTACAGCACCAACTTCAACCCTGGCCCAAACCGGGCCAAATACTCGATCAGCACCGATGCGATCGACTTCACCGACGACCAGGGGGGCTTCGCCGGCGAACTCAATTTCGACAAGCGCTGGCCCGCCGCTGAGGCCCTCAATGTGTGGGGCACCGGTGGCATCAACAACCAGTTCTTCGTGAAGGTCAGCGGTGATTTCTTCGTAGGCGAAGCGGCTACCTACCGCTTCCGCACCTACAACGACGACGGCGTATTTCTGCTGATCGATGGCGCGCTGGTGATCAGCGATTCCAGCCAGCACCCGGAACAGGTGTTCACAGGCGATGTGTCGCTGGCCGTTGGCAATCACCAACTGGAGCTGTATTTCTTCGAAAACGGCGGTGAGGCCTCACTGGAATTCTCGGTGAGCCGCTTTGATGCCGCCACACAGCAATGGGGTGCTTACCAGCTGGTGGGCCAAGACACCCGGCTCAAGGCCCAATCAATCCTCCGCCAAGACAATGTTATCTCCGGCCAGGGGGAACCCAACGGCACGGTGACCCTGATGCTGGGCAACCGGGAGCTGGGCACGGCCCGCACCGATGCCAAAGGGCTGTTCAGCTTCTCTCTCACAACCGAGCACCTCAGCCAGATCGCCAGCCTGGGCACTGGCGCAGCGATCGTGGCCGTGCAGCTGGATGCGGCGGGCAACCGCGGCGCCTCCGCGCCCGCCAGCATCTCCGCCAAGCTCACGCCACCGAAGGTGGTGATCACCAGCATCGGCGGCAACGACCAGGTGGTGTCGGGTGTGGAGGGGGATGCGGTGATCCAGGGCACCGGCGAACCCGGCCTGCCGGTGAGCATCAGCGTAAATGGCACCCTGCTGGGGGCATCGGATCCGGCCAACAGCGCCGGGGCCTTCAGCTACAGCTTCAGCGCCAAGGATCTGGAGCGCCTGGGCCAGGGGGGGCCCCTGAAAGTGACCGCCAGCCAAACCGATGCCTGGGGCAACGTGGGCACGGTGGAATCGGCGGCCTTCCTGGTTGACACCGTGGCCCCGGCGCTGGTGCTGCCGGCCCGGGGCGAAGCGCTGGCCCTCGGCGGCGTGGATGGGGTGGTGTCCACCCAGGCGGGCGACGCCAGCATCCGCGGCCTGGCGGAGCCCGACCGGGATGTGGTGATCAGCCTGGGCAGCCAGGTGCTGGCCACGGTGCGGGCGGCCAGTGATGGCAGCTTCAGCTTCAGCCTCAGCCCCGACGACCTGACCAGGATCGGCCAGGGGGCGGGCAAACAGTTGCTGCTGAAGCAAAGCGATGGCGCCGGCAACAGCAGCGAGCGCAGCATCAGCTTCGATGTGGATACGGTGGCGCCAGACACCCCCGTGATCACGGATGTGGCTTCCGGCGGGGTGGTGTCGGCCCAACCGAAGGACAACGCCATCAGCGGCCGGGCTGAGGCCGGCGCCGCGGTGAACCTGCTGGTGGGCGGCCGCCCGCTGGCCACGGTGACCGCCAACCGTCAGGGCAGCTTCACCTACCTGCTCAGCGACAGCGACATCGCCGAACTGGGCCAGGGCAACCGGGAGTTGGTGGCCGAACTGGCCGATGCGGCCGGCAACGTGAGCCGCTCCAGCCCCTACAGCTTCCGGATCGACACGCTGGCGCCGGCGGTGCCGCGGGTGAGCTCCGTGGGGGGGGATGACAGCACCGTCTCCACCCAGGGGAGCCTCAATGTCACCGCCACGGTGGACAACCTGGTGAAAGGCCAGGCGGAGCCTGACACCCGCGTGGATCTGTACAACGGCAGCAAACTGCTGGGCTTCGCCAACAGCGACGCCGACGGCCAGTTCAGCTATGCGCTCACGGCGCCGAATCTGGCCAGCATCGGCCAGGGGGAGCGCAAGCTGCTGCATGTGGTGGCGGTGGATGCGGCCGGCAACCCCTCCGGCCCCTCCACGCCGCTCAGCTTCCGGGTGGACACCGTGCCGCCCCAGGCGCCGCGCATCCGCAGCCTCGGGGGCGACGACGGCGTGATCACCGCCCTCGAGGGTGACAGCACCATCAGCGGCAGCGCCGAGGCCAACACCAGCCTGGAGCTGCGGGTGCTCAACGGCAACACCGCCCTGTTCCCGATCCCAAGCCTGAGTGCGGATGCCAAAGGCGCCTGGAGCTACACCTTCTCGGCGGAGCAGCTGCTGGCGATCCAGGCGGCGCAGTTGCTGGGGGGCGCGCCGATCATTCAGGCCATCGCCACCGACGACGCGGGCAACCGCGGTGTGTCGGTGTCGATCGAAGCCAAGCTGGATATCACCCCACCGGCGCTGAGCCTGGAGGCCATCGGCGGCGCCGATGGGGTGGTGAGCAGCCAGGCCAATGACAACCTGATCCGGGGGCGCACGGAGCCCAACGCCAAGGTGAGCCTCAGCGCCAACGGCAAGAGGCTCGGCGAGGTAACTGCCGGCGTGGATGGCCGCTTCAGCTATGCGCTGAGCGCCGCCAACATCAGCGCCCTGGGCCAGGGGGCCAACCGCGAGGTGGTGGCCACCCAGGTGGATCGGGCCGGCAACCGCAGCAGCAGCAGCGCCAGCTTCGCGGTGGATACGGTGGCCCCCAACCGGGCGCTGATCCGCAGCCTGGGGGGCACCGACAAGCTGGTGACCGCCCGCAGCGGCGACCACGTGGTGGTGGGCAGCGCCGAAGCCGGGGCCACGGTTGACCTGATCGCCGTGGCGGGCACCCAGCGCACCACCCTGGCCAGCCTCAGCCTGGGCAGCGACAGCAGCTTCAGCTACACGCTCACGCCCGACGATCTGCAACTGATCCGCCAGGGGGTGGGCAAGAGCCTGGTGGTGTCGAGCCGGGATGCGGCGGGCAACCGCTCCGAATCCAGCCCCTATTCCTTTGCGGTGGAAGCGATCTGGGCCACGGGCGGCAGCGCCAACAATGTGCTCACCTTCCTCTCGGGGGTGGATGCACTCACCGGCGGCGGCGGGGCCGATCGCTTTGTGCTGCCCAGCCTGGCCTCCGGGCTGGTGCGCAGCGGCCAAACGCCGGTGTTCGATCGGATCACCGATTTCCAGATGGGCCAAGATGCCATTGATGCACCGGTGGCCGTGGCCAGCGGCCAGATCAAGGATCTGGGCACGATCCAGGCGCTGAGCACCACCCACCTGGGGAAACTGCTGAGCAGCGCCGCCTTCCCCGCCCTGGGGGCAGCGGTGTTCCGCCAGCAGGATCCGCAGATCGGCGAGCGCACCTTTGTGGCCATCAACGACGGCAAAGCGGGCTACAGCTCCCGCACCGATGCGTTGTTTGAGATCACGGGCTACAGCGGCAGCCTCTCCAGCCTGTCGATCGTGTGAGGTGGCCCCTTGGGAGACGCCGTGCTGCCAAAACGACTGCGGGGCGTGCTGGCGGCGCCGCTGCTGTGGGCGGGTGCGCTCTCAGCCCAGGGCAGCGATGCGGTGGATGGCTTTGTGGCGGCCTGCACCGGCAACCTGGATGGCACCGGCCTGTGCGTGAACCAGGAAAGCGGATTGCGCTACACCTGCATCATCATTCCCGGCCAGGTGATCGACTGCAAATCAAAGGCCAGCCAGGCCTTCCAGTGCGTGTGGATCAGCGGCGTTCAGGCCAATTACGCCGAATTCTGGTGCGATCCGCAGGTGGATGCGCTGCTGCGCAATGAGCTGAGCGCCCGGCAATTGGATCGGCCGTTTAAAGACACCACGATCGACACCATCGTGCCGCTGCCCAGTGGCGCAAGCAGCGCCGACCCCTTCCGCGAGCAGGATGGCGGCGCCCTGAAAGACCGCTTCAAGGACGCACTCAATTAATCCACGCCGCCTGCGGTAGGCGCTGCTGGATAATGGAACCCATAGGCAAGCCAGCCGTTGGCCAACAACAGCGCAACCCCGCCGTCGCGGCCGGAGCGCCGCAGCCGGCGGCCGCAACGGCGTCAGCTGTTCTGCCCGGCCCATCCCGAGCAGCACATCGAAGGCAACGGCCAAAAATATTTCCTGCACCTGCTCACGCCGGAGCAGCTGCAGCAGCGGGGCATGGGCCACCGCAAGGCGCAGCTGGTGATCGAGGCCTACCCGGTGCTGGTGCTCAGCGATGAATGGCTGGAGGAGCTCTTCTGTCCGCGGTGCGGCAACAGCCGCTGGTGCCACATCACCAAACACAGCCGGGTGGAGTACATGGTGCGCTGGGCGCCGCGTGAGCTGTGGCAACAGGTGGCCCATGTGGATCCCTTGGAGCCCAACCCCACGGTGAGCGAGTTCACGCGACGCTCAGCGCGGCGGGCGAGCCCCAAACGGGCCGACGGCCAACGGTTCTTTGATCCCGGCTGAGTCACAGGCCGCAGGAGGCCCGTTTGCGGGCGGCCCATTCGGGGGCCAGCCATGCGCCGGTGCTGCCTGTGGCGCGCCAGAGCTGCAGGCGCAAGGCATCGCGCAGCCGTTTGCGGCATTCGATGGGGCCGGGCGGTGGTGGCGGCGGACCCACCTGGATGCCGCGTGGGCCGAGGGCGATCTGGGCGTTGAGTACGGCGCGTGCTGTGTGGTCTGGGTCGGTGGCGATCCACACCCGTTTGGGCAGGGGGCGCTGCCGCCGTTGCAACCACTGGGCCAGGGCGGTGATCTGCGTGGCCGTATCGAAGCCCTGCAGCAGCTCCGGCATGGCCTTAGCCGGCACAGGCTGGCCAGGGCAGCGGATCAGCAGACGCTGCGGCGCTGCGGGCAGGCCAGCGGCGATGCGCTCAGCTGCAGCCAAGCGGCTTGAAGCGCCATCCAGTACCACCAGCAGATCGGCGCTGCCACTGGGGGGCTGCATGGGCGAGAGGTGGGGCGCCAGCCAGGGCCATGCCAACCAGACGCCGGCGATCAGCAGGGCTGAGATCGGGAGGGGCATCTACGGTGAGCCGCCTGATCGGGAATAGGGCACAGCCCCGAGGGCGTTGAAAAAGCAGCCCAGCCTCAAGATGTTTGGGGATGGGCTGATTCTCCTTGAGCGCGCTGCCACTCGGGCACCAGGGCCGCCAGCACCCCCAGCGCCGCCTCTCTATTCTGGCTCTCAATCGCCGCCTGCAAGGTATGGATCTGGGGCCATAACTGGTCGGGCGGCAGCGCCTGCTCCCGGGCCCGGTAAATCAGCGGGTGCGCTGTGGCCTCGCTTTCGGCATCAATGAGCAACTCACCATAGAGCTTTTCGCCGGGCCGCAGGCCGGTGCAAACAATCTCAATATCGCCGCCTGGATTGGCGGCATCCCGCAGCGAGAGGCCGCTCAGGCGCACCATTTGCTCCGCTAAAAGTTTGTCGCGGATAGAGCTTCCCTCCATCTGACGCCACGAATGCAGTCGATCAGTGGAACGCTTGTGGCTCGCTGGTCTGCATTCGGCGCTCAGTGGTGCCGAGCTCTTCAGCCCTGGTCGCCTATCACCATCAGGGCCAGAGCCCCTCATCCGCTCGCCAGTGCCAGGGTCTGCTGCTGTGATCGCCTGTGCCTGAACAATTTCAGCAGGTTGTGCGTTGTTGCGATCAGGTGCCACTCACCGTCGACTTTCTCCAGGCCCCGCAACAGGAAGCGGCGCAGGCCCCTGGCTTCCTTGATCTGTCCATTCACCGGCTCCACTATTGCCTTGCGCTGGGCGTAGATCGCTGAGCCAGCCTTGCTTCTGATCTTGCGGGCCATCCGAGCTTTCGCATCGGCATCCTTGGGCATCGGTCCGCGTTTCGGTGGCAGGGGCTGGCCATGGGGCAGTCGGCCCGTGGCGATGTAGGCATCGATCCCCTGCTGAGCGCAGAGCTCAGCGTTGGCCTCGCTCCAGTACCCCGCATCCGTCGTCATCACTTCCGGCAGGGCACCAGCCGTGGCAGCGATGCGTTGCAGCATTGGCTCCAGGTGTTCGACGTCGGGCGCTTGGTTGCTCACACCCGTCGCCACGATCACCTGATGGTCGCTGTCGACTGCAAGCTGGCAGTTGTAGCCCTGGATGTAGTGGCCATCTGACTTCATCAGATGACTATCGGCATCGGTGAAATTCCGTTGGGTCTTGGGGGTTGGCGTGCCGTTGGCCTTCCTCGCCAGCCCTCGGCATGGCATCGCTTCAGCCGCCAGCGGTTCCAGATCTGGCGGCTCCAGGCCTGCTTCCTTGGCGGTCTCAATGGCCTTCTCTCGAGCGGCTCTGGCTTTCGCAGCTGCCGCCTCAGCTCTCTTGTTCAGTTCC
>Ga0194123_10005620_pt1 | contig 13331 bp, 10 predicted proteins | sample TA2MahsurfametaG_5_FD_155479 | JGI IMG/M metagenome (GOLD analysis project Ga0194123, IMG submission 155479) | Freshwater microbial communities from Lake Tanganyika, Tanzania - TA2015023 Mahale A surface | ecosystem: Environmental > Aquatic > Freshwater > Lake | place: Tanzania: Lake Tanganyika... | reverse complement strand
TCGGTCGGACTCGTCGAGCCGCCGCGCGATCCGGCGGCGGTCGCGGTCGCGGACGCCTCGTCGCGCGAGCGGGTCGGCTTCACCGTGCGCTGCCGCTGGCAGGTCGATGGCGCGGTCTATCACTGGGGGCACGGGCACTTCCGCACGAACGAGTACGACGGGAGGTTCCTCGTCGTCGCGACCGACCGCGGCTGGCGCATCGCGGGCGACGAGCTCCTCTCGCAGCGCCGCGTCGACGAGCCGCCGCCGGAGGCGCCCGGCCTGCCGGAGGTCGACGAGAACGGGGAGTTCGAGGTGTGATGGGCAACCCGTTGAAGGTGGTCCCCTCCGTCGCCTCGCGTTGCTCGGCGACACCTCCCCCCGTCGGCTTCGCCGCCGCGGGGAGGAGCGTCCCCTCCGTCGCCTCGCGTTGCTCGGCGACACCTCCCCCCGTCGGCTTCGCCGCCGCGGGGAGGAGCGTCCCCTCCGTCGCCTCGCCGCACGAGGCGTCGCATGCCCATGACTTCGTCGACGACCTCGTCCATCACCTCGTCAATCACCTCGTCAATCACCTCGCCCATGACCTCGTCCATGACCTCGTCGACGGACTCGTCGTGTCGGGGCGCGTCGGCGCAGCGCGACTCCTCCCCGGCGGAGCGAAGCGACGCAGGGGAGGTGCCGAGCGAAGCGAGGCGGAGGGGACCGACTGCGACGACACGCGCCCGCCCGCCTGCCTTGCACGACCCACCGCCGATGACTCGCTGACTCCGCCTCGACCGACTCCATGACCTCCCCCCTCGCCCTCCTCCGCGACGTCCGCTTCCGCCATCGCGGCGGGACCTTCGCGATGTCGGTCGCGCGGCTCGAGATCGCCCGCGGCGAGGCGGTCGCCTGCATCGGTCCGAGCGGCTGCGGGAAGACCACGCTCCTCGAGATCCTCGTCGGCATCCGCCGCCCCGACGCGGGCACCGTCGAGGTCGCGGGCGCGGCGCTCCATGCCCTCCCCGACGCGGCGCTCCGCGCGTGGCGCCTCCGCCACGTCGGGCTCGTCTTCCAGGACCTGCGGCTCCTCGAGTCGCTGAGCGCCCTCGAGAACATCCTGCTCCCGCATCACCTCGACCGCTCGCTCGGCGACCTCGCCGCCGCGACCGATCGCGCCCGCTTGCTCGCCCGCTCGATGGGGATCGAGGCGATGCTTCGGCGGAAGCCGCGCCGCCTGAGCCACGGCGAGCGGCAGCGGGTCGCGCTCTGCCGGGCGCTCGTCGCGGAGCCGGTGCTCCTCGCCGCCGACGAGCCGACCGGCAGCCTCGATCCGGACACGGCAGGCGGGGCGATGGACCTTCTCCTCGACGCGGTGCGCTCGCGGGGGCAGGCGCTCTTCATGGTCACCCACGACCACTCGCTCCTCGGTCGCTTCGACCGGGTGATCGAGATGCGGACGCTGCTCGGGGCGGGCGCGGCGGGAGGTGCCGCATGAGGGGTCCCACGCTCCTCGTCGTCCGGCGCCTCCTGCACGAGCTGCCGCAGACGGCGATCCTCGTCGCGTGCCTCGCGGTCGCGTTCCTGCTGCCGATCGGCGGACGGCTGCTCCTTGACCGCTGGAGCACCGAGCTCCGCGCCCGCGCCAACGCGACGCCGCTCGTCGTCGGTCGCGCCGGCAGCCCGATCGAGCTCGTCCTTGCCGCGCTTCACTTCCAGCGCCGCGACCTCCCGCCGATCGAGTTCGGCGAGGTGCTCGCCCTCGACGGTCGCCCGGAGCTCGTCGCGGTGCCGCTCTCCCTCGGCTTCACCGCGCGGGGGCGTCCGATCGTCGGCACGCGGCTCGACTACTTCGAGCGCCGCGGGCTTCGACCCGCCGCGGGCTCGCTGCCGCTTCGCCTCGGCGACTGCGTGCTCGGCGCGACCGTCGCCCGCGAGCTCGACCTCGCGCCGGGCGACTCGCTCTTCTCCGATCCCCGCGAGGCGTACGACCTCGCCACGGCGCCGCCGCTCCGGATGCTCGTCCGCGGCGTGCTTGCCCCGAGCGGCACCTCCGACGACGACGCGGTCTTCGCCGACCTGCGAACCGCGTGGATCCTTGGCGGCCTGCTGCACGGGCACGCGGATCCCGTTCGCCTTCCGGAGGCGGCGATCCTCGGTCGCGACGGCGAGCGGATCGTGGTCGACGAGGGGATCCGCGAGTACTTCGAGGTCACCGACGGGAACCTCGCGGGCTTCCACCTGCACGGCGAGGAGTCGTCGATGCCGGTGAGCGCGATCCTGGTCTTCCCGCAGGACGCCCGGACGAGCGTGATCGAGGAGGGTCGCCTCGATGCGCCGGCGACGCGGCAGGCGGTGCGACCCGCCGAGGTGATCGACGAGCTCCTCGCGACGGTCGCCCGCGTGAAGCGGCTCTTCGACGCGGTGACCGCGGTCCTCGTCGCGACGACGGTGCTGCTCGCCTCGCTCGTGATCGCCCTCTCGCTGCGGGCGCGTCGCGGCGAGATCCTCGTCATGCAGGCGATCGGCGCAAGTCCATGGACCATCCGTCGCGTGCTTGCGGGCGAGATCGCCGTCGTGGCGATCGCCGCGATCGTCGCCGGTGCGCTCGCCGCGTGGGCAATCAGCCACACCGCGCCCGACCTGCTTCGCCTCATGGTCGGCTGAGTAGCGGGCGAGGTCTCGAGGCTGGCGCGGTTGGCAGCGGCCGCAGGCGGTGGCGTCCGGAAACGCCGGATTCCCCGACGAATTCGGGCTCTGTGCAATCCATTCACGTCGTGAATGATTATCAATCACGCCATGAATGATCCGTCACGGCCCCGTCTGGTCGCCGAGGCGATGGAGGCTCGGCTGGCCGCCATGCCGGTCGTCGTGAGAGTGGCTCGCGCCGGATGTGCTCGCGGTGCCAACGGTGGAAGGTCGTGTAGATCCGCGCGGGTCGTGAACAAGCGCTGCATCATCTCTTGAGCCGACCCCCACCGACCGTCACGGTTCCTCAACGTTCGTCGCCGCTCACCCAGCCTTCGATCCACAACCCGCGGGCGGGCACGTCGGGATCCTGCAGCACCCAGGTCCGAAGGCCGCGCTTCTGCAGGCGGCGCGCGACGGCGGCCTCCGACGAGCCGACCTTGACCGCGACCGGTTCGGCGTCGCGATCGACCGCGAAGTGCACGCGATGGATCCGATCGTTGTTGACGGTGGTGTTGGTGCGTTCGACCTTCGTGACGACGCCTTCGACGACGACGCCACGCTGCACGAGCCGCTGCCGCCGCCAGCGATGGCGCGCGACGAACACGTCGATCACCGCGGCGACGAGTCCGAGGGCTCCGAAGATCGCGCCCACGATCCGGTCGTCGCCTCCCGGGGCCGACTGCGTGAGAAGCGCCGCACCCATCGCGATGAATCCAGCGGCGAGTCCGCCGAGGACGAGCATCGGGAAGGTCGTGCCGCGCCACGCGCGGCGTGCGATCGGCCCGGGCACGTCGACCCGCGGCGGCAACTGCTCGCGGATCGAGTCGGCCATGTCGCGCGTGATGAGCAGCCGGCGGATCGCCCGTCCAAGCAGGCCGCCCTGACGCCCGAAGGTGTCCTTCGCTTCGGCCGCGTAGGAGCCCTTGACCGCTTCGGCGGCCCTACGCGCCGCTTGCGGGTCGTCGACGAAGCCTCGGCAGGCGGCGAGCGCGTCCTCGACGAACTGGCGGCGTCCGTCCTCGTCGAGGCGTTCGTCGCGATCGCGGCCATCGGACCACGACGAGCCGATCGCCCGATGCGCCACGATGCCGTCGCGGGCGACCTTCACCCGCAGATCGCCGACGAGGGCGAAGGCGTCGAGCGTGGATCGCGTCAGCAGAGCTCGCACCGATCCGGCGTTCGCGGTGACGATCGTGAAGCGGGAGGCGAACTCGGGGTGATCGTCGATCTCGAGGGTCGGCACGCCGAGCAGCCGCAGGGCGGCCGCGCTGATGCGGTCGCCGAGCGTTCGGCGGGGGACGAGTTCAAACTCGGGCAGCCCATGGTCGGGACGATCGAAGAAGAGGATCGTTTGGCGAACGATCGAGGACCGCGGCGGGACCGAAGCGCCGCGCCCGCTTCCGCCCGACCCTGACGACTGCTCGCGCCAGGCGACATCGACCAGGACTTCGCGGCCGCGTTCATGCGCCTGCACCCTCGCCGCCCCTGGGCCCGTCGTGTCGAACTGGAGGTCGTCCCCGCCCAGCACGGACTCGATCGCGGCGCGGAGGTCGTCCGCAAGCGATGCGGGCGCGAAGGAGTCGATGGGATCGGCGGTCATGCCGAGCGGAGTCTACGGGTGCCTTCACCGATGGGCGTGGCTCAAGGGCGCGGCGGGCGGAGAGGGCGCCTCCCTCCCGCTACGCTTCCGCCCCATGCTCGGCGAGCGTCTTGCGAATCGGATGAAGCATCTCGCGAAGTGGGGGCGGCGGCAGGGGATCTCCTGCTTCCGCCTCTACGAGCGCGACGTGCCGGAGTACCCGGCGATCGTCGACTGGTACGCCGACGTCGATCCGGCGACCGGCGAGCCGGTCGATCTTGCTCGCGCCGGCGACGCGGTCGCGTGGCTCTTCAAGCGGAAGAAGGACGACACCCCGCAGCAGGAGCTCGACCACCGCCGTGACAGCGAGGCGGAGATCCTCGCCGGGCTCGACATTCCGCGCGAGCGACTGTTCGTCAAGCATCGCGGGCGGCAGGTCGCCGACGACGGCGGGCGCGAGCAGTACGAGCGTGTCGGCGAGGCCGGGCGCACCAAGGTGGTCGCCGAGCACGGGCTCAGGTTCGAGGTGAACCTCACGGACTATCTCGACGTGGGGCTCTTCCTCGATCACCGACCCACGCGGCTCTCGGTCCAGCAGCGGTCGAGGGGCAAGCGGGTGCTGAACCTCTTCGCGTACACCGGCGCCTTCAGCGTGCATGCGCGGGCGGGGGGCGCCCTCGCGACGACGACCGTCGACATGTCGCGGACCTATCTCGACTGGTACGCGCGGAACCTGGCGTTGAACGGGTTCACGCTCGACGGCGATCATCGCGCGGTGCACGCCGACTGCCTGCAGTGGCTCGAGGCGGGTCCCGAGTCATCGAAGGACCGCTACGACCTCGTCGTCTGCGACCCGCCGACCTTTTCGAACTCGAAGCGGATGAAGGCGGAGTCGTTCTCGATCGACCGCGATCACCCGCAGCTCCTCGCGTGGATCGCGCGATTCGTGGCGCCCAAGGGCGAGGTCTTCTTCTCGACCAACTCGCGAAGCTTCGAGATGACGCCGGACGCGGTGCCGACCGGCTTCGGCTGCCACGAGATCAGCCACCGCTCGGTGCCGGAGGACTTCCGAAACCGCAGGATCCACCGCTGCTTTCGCCTCGCGGAGGGGTGGGTGGAGAAGGGGAGAGGCTGAGGTTGCCGGAGTGGGGTTCGACTGACTGTGGCAGCGGTGTGGCTTTGCATGAGGTCCAACGGAGGGGTTCCCTCGGGGGTCTTCCATCACGGGTAGCCATCTCCGCTCGCTGCCGATCGCAAGGCTGCGGCTGCGATCACTACACTGCGGGCAGGACCGATGGAGGACACGACGATGACGGGGATGCCGCTCTCGGTGATCGACTGCGAGACGACCGGTCTGGGTCGTTACGATCGAATCATCGAGCTTGCGATCGTCACGCTGGACTCCAACAGCGGCGAGGTGATCGAGGAGTTCGAGACGCTCGTCAATCCGGAGCGCGATGTTGGATCCGTGCAGCTCCACGGGATCACCGCGGAGATGAGCGTGCTCGCGCCGACCTTCGCCGAGATCGCTCCGGTGGTCGTGGCGCGCCTGCATGAGTCGACCGTGGTCGCCCACAACTTGCGGTTCGATGTGCGGATGCTTCAGCAGGAGTTCCAGCGTCTCGGACGTCTGGTTCAGTGGGGTAGCGGACTCTGCACGCTTCGACTCACTGGATTGAAGTTGGGGCATGCCGTCCGCGAACTGGGCTTTGAGCTCAATGATCATCATCGGGCCCTCAGCGATGCGCGGGCTGCAGCGGCGATCCTGCGGAGCCTCGACGAGTGGGAGATCAGCGATCCTTGCAAGGTCGAGGGAGTTGCCCGACGAGAGGCATGCCGAACCCTACGACGTGACGCGTTCGGGACTCCGATCGACCGACCGCTGCGGCGCTGGATCCGATCGGCATGCATCCCTTCGAGCGATGAGGCGTGCGTCGAGTACTTCGAGCTCCTCGATCACACGTTGGCCGACCTCACGCTCAGCGAGGATGAGCACCATGAGCTCGAAGAGTGTCGTCTGCGGGTGGGGCTTCAGCCGCGGCAGGTGAAGTCCATGCACATGGCGTACTTTGAGTCGCTTCGTACGGCGGCTGTCGCGGACGGGGTGGTGACGCCCCTGGAGCGGACGCTGCTTGAGTCGGTCGCACGGTCGCTTGGCATCGACGCGAGCGAGATTCCGGCGGTGCTGGAGCGCTTGCCTCCAACGTCATTGGATCTTGCGACGGGGACTCGGGTGTGCTTCACCGGCAGCGCGATCGACGAGGACGGCCAAGAGATTGCTCGTGAGGCACTCGAGCGGCTGGCGGCGTCGCGCGGACTGCAGCCAGTGTCGTCGGTGACCAAGAAGCGCTGCAACCTCTTGGTTGCGGCCGATCGAGCGAGCCAGTCTGGCAAGGCAAGAAAGGCCCGCGAGTACGAGATCCCGGTCGTCTCCGTCGAGGAGTTTCTCCGGATGATCGGCGTTGCCAAGGAGGCGTGAGCGCGGCGCGGGACTAGCCTCGCAGCGCCGGCGCAAGGCGCTCCCAAGCCTCTTCCGATCGCCTCAGGAACTGGGCAGAGGCATTGAGCCGGAGCAGATCCGGCACGAGCGTGATCGCCGCCTTGACCTGATCTGGGTCAAGAGAGAGATGTTGAAGCCATTGCCGGGGCAGTGTGGCGAAGTCATCCCGATGGCGGCTCGACTTCGATCGACACATCGCCGCAAGCTCCTCAGCAAATCGATGGGTCGAGAGTCGTCGAGAATCACCGAAACGCAGGTGCCGGCAGCGGATCGCGACGATGCGTGACCACAGATAGATCTGGCTCACTTCGGGCGTCCGCGCCGGGCTGGGATGCCATGGACTCGAGTTTGGATCCGGGCTTCCGAGCACGCCGAGGCACTCGCGATCCGCGTTGGTCAGGTGCAGTCCCGTGATGATCAGTCGAGGGGCGCGAGGCAACGGATTGGAGTAGGGCTCGTGAAGCAGGTCGGCGGCTACATGGTCGTCCTCGGACCAACGCCGGTAGATCGTCGTACGAGGTCCGGAGTAGGTCTCGGTGCCCGGCACCGAGAGAAGACGATCGAGGTTCAGAGTTCCCGGCATGGGATCATCGTAGAGCGTCGCGACCATGGAGGTCTCCCCCTTGGTCGCGATGGTGCGTCATGGGAACGATCACGACGCACGTGTCGAGGCGGGGCAGGGCGTCACGGCGGGTCGACAAGCGGTGCGGTGTCCTGCGTCGGAACCGGTTCTTCTCATCGAGAAGACGGGTCAAGCAGGGTCGCAGCAATCACCGTGGCGTGCGGACGCTCGGACTCGGGGAATGCGGATCGCCTAGGAAGGTCGTGGCGGGGGACGGCCGATCGACACGAGACCGCATCGACGGCTTGCGCCGAGGTCCGGTGCCCTCGACGCGCGGACTCCGCCTTCACGACGGGCAGCTACACCGGAGGGAGGACAACATCATGAAGCCGGCATGGCGTGGGCGCCACCGCGCGGAGTCGTCGAGTGCCACGTGGCGACTACGCCGAACTGATCGGAGAAGCGGTCGACGACCTGTTCCGCAAGCGATTGCGCCTGGGTTCGCTCCGCCAGCGCGACCACGCAGCCGCCGAAGCCTGCGCCGGTGAGTCGGGCGCCGAGCGCGCCGGCGTCCATGCTTGCCTCGACGAGGAGGTCGAGCTCGGGCGTCGAGACGCCGAAGTCGTCGCGAAGCGAGGCGTGACCGTCGACGAGGATCCGCCCGAGCACTGCGAGCCGATGGGACGTGGACGTCACGTCAGCGGATCGAGACTCGCACAGCGCGTCGAGGATCGCCGCCGCGCGGCGCACGCGGTCGATCTCGGAGAGGACGTGGCGGGCGCGGCGGCGGACGATCGCATCGAGAGGCGACGAGTCGAGGCGGCCATGCGCGGCGGCGAGATCGCCGCCTTCCGCATCGAGAAGCTCGCGCAGCGTCGGCACGCCGAGCATCGCCGCCGCCTCGCGCACCGCCTGCTGTCGAGAGGCATAGCCGCCCTCGTCGAGCCGGTGGCGGACGCCCGAGTCGAGGATGAGGACCGCGAGCTCCTTCGGCAGCGGGACGTGACGGAAGGAGTCCTCGTCGCGGTCGAGCCGGCAGTCGAGAAGAAGCGCGTGTCCCTCGCGGGCAAGCGAGACGACCGCCGGATCCATCAGTCCGCACGGCACGCCGGCGAAGCGGTGCTCGACTCGGCGGGCAAGCCTCGCGAGGCGCATGCGGTCGAGAGGGTCCGCGTGCGGTCCCATCGACCCAAGCGCCGCGACCGCCGTGGCGACGGTGAGCGCCGCGCTCGAGGAGAGCCCGCCGCCGATCGGGAGGTCGGTCGCGGCGACGAGGTCGAGTGGCGGAGGAGCGAGGACTTCCTCGCGGAGGAGCGCGAGCATGCCGAGCGGGTAGTTCGCCCAACGCTCGGCGAGCGCGACGAGCGGGAGAGGAGCGAGCAGCGGATCGATCGAGACCTCGCCTTGATCGAGCGAGATGATCCTGGAGTCGCGACCGGGTGGAGTCGGACCGACCGCCACGGCGGTGCCGCGATCGATCGCGATCGGAAGGACGAGCCCACCCGCGTAGTCGACGTGCTCGCCGATCAGGTTCACCCGACCGGGCGCGAAGGCGGTGGAGCTCGGTGGGCGACCGAAGCGGCGCATGAACTCCGCGCGGGCGACGCGGGCGGGCGGCGGCTCGGGTAGGGGCAGTTCGGGCGCCATGCGGGCAGTGTCGCGGAAGCCGATCGCGGCAGGGGAACTCCTCCCCACGGCGGAGCCGCGGGGTTGGTGGACTGCGAGCGAAGCGAACAGGACGGAGGGGACCAACTCCTACGGGTTGCGTGCGCGTGCGCTGCGCGAGGTAAGCAACCCGTACATCGGACCTCCCCTCCGTCTCGCTGGCTTCGCCAGCGAGCCACCTCCCCGACGTCGCTTCGCTCCGTCGAGGAGGAGTTCCGGAACACGCCTCCCCTACGTCGCGGCGCTCGGTCGAGGAGGAGTTCCGGAACACGCCTCCCCGACGTCGCGGCGCTCGGTCGAGGAGGAGTTCCGGAACACGCCTCCCCGACGTCGCGGCGCTTGGTCGAGGAGGAGTTCCGGAACACGCCTCCCCGACGTCGCGGCGCTCGGTCGAGGAGGAGTTCCGGAACACGCCTCCCCGACGTCGCGGCGCTCGGTCGAGGAGGAGTTCCGGAACACGCCTCCCCGACGTCGCGGCGCTCGGTCGAGGAGGAGTTCCGGAGTGTCGGAACGCGGGATCTCGACGTGGAGCGCTCCGGAACTCCTCCCCACGGCTCCGCCGTGGGGAGGTGTCGCCTCGCGCGGCGAGGCGACGGAGGGGAGGTACTCCTACGGGTTGCGTGCGAGTTCGCTGTGCGGGGCGAGTCTCGCGCTCGAATTAAGCCCCCGCGGTGGTCCGGCCGGCGAGCTCCGCCGCGAAGGACTTCGCGGCCGCGGCCGCCTGCACGCGGAGCTCGGGGACGGCGGTCGTCTCCCAGAGGTCGCCGCGGCGAAGGGCGCCGATCAGGCGCACGCGGGTCGAGATGGTGCCGTCCCGACCGATGAGGCGACCGTCGTCGTCGACGCGCAGACCGAGCCCGAGCGGATCGACGCTCGCGAGACCAGCGCGGAGGAGCGAGCCGAGCAGCGGATCCACCGTCTCCTCGACGCTCATCGAGGGACCGGCGCAGTTGATCGCCCGGGCGACCTCGATGGTGCGGATCGCCCCGCGAGCCTCATCACCGCCTCGCTCGATGCGGAGACCGATCCGCAGCGACTCCGCGGCTGGCGCCGCGATCGAGGCGACGCTCGCGGCGAGAAGCTCGATCGTGCCCGCACGCAGTTCCTCCTCGAGCCTCGCCAGCAGGTTTGGCGGCACGCGGTGGCGGTGAATCTCCCAGAAGGGTCGGAGCCGCCGGATGAAGAAGCGGCGCTGCGCCGGAGACCACTGGCGCCACGCCCGCGCCGCGTGCGGTCGTACCGCGTCGATCGCGGGCTGCCACTCGGGAGGATGATCGTGATCGCCGCCATGACCGCTCGCGCGACCCGCGCCGTGCCCGTGCGCCGTGGTGATCGACCGCACGAGCGCCCGGATCGCCCGGAACGCCTCGCGCGGTCCCTTCGCGAGGAGATCGCCGTCGAGCGCGGGCGGCGGACCATGCGCCGCCGCGTGCGGGAGCGGGAAGCGCCCGTTCCGCGAGGCGATGACGATGCGGGCGCGGTGCCCGAGCCGGCGCAGGGCGAGCACCATGTCGATCGCGGTGAGTCCGCTGCCGACGAGGAGGACCTCGCGGTCCTTCGGCACGCCCGCGAGCACCTCCGGCTCCCAGGGATCCTCGAGGAGGAGACGCCGCGGGATCGGCTCGCTCGCGCGGTCCTCGGCGCCGCGCCATGGCGCGCGGGCCTGCGGAAGCCCGAGGGCAAGCACTGCCCCCCGCGCCTCGACGACGCGACCGGAGGCGAGCAGGAGCTCGAGTCCGGCGCCCCTCGGCTCGAGGTGGACGACGGCGTCGGCGACGAAGGAGGGCGGGGGCGAGCCTCCCTGCGACGCCCTCGTCACCGCCTCCTGCACGGTCTCGAGGAGGTATCGCGCGTAGAGCGCCCGCGGCGTGAAGTCGCCGGTGCCGTGCCGCCCCGGCGAGCGCCGCTCGAGCCACTCGTGATAGCCGAGGGGTCGGTCGGGAGTCGCGCCCATGCGTCCGGCGGGAACGTTCAGGAGGTGCTCCTCGTCGCACGCGCCGTAGGCGACGCCGGGACCAGGTCGCGGGCGGCGCTCGAAGACCGACGCCCGAAGCGAGGGCGCCTCGACGAGCAGGTTCGCGACGGTCATGAGTCCCGAGAAGCCGCCGCCGATGACGGCGAGGTCGCACTCCGCCTCGCGCAGCGGACCGAAGCGAAGGGGATTGCGCCGGCGATCGCCATCGCCGTCGCGCTCGGCGGCAGGCACCGTCGCCTTGCGGGCGAGCGCGCGGAGGCGACCGCGGGCGTGGTGCCGGATCCGCGCGACGAGCTCGACCGGGTCGGGAAACTTCACGAGGTGGTCGCTTGCGCCACGCTCGAACGCCTCCGCCTTCGTCGAGGCGTCCTCCGCGCTCGTGAGCATCACGACCGGGACCTCGGCGAGCGCCGGCTCGGCGCGGTAGCGCTCGAGGAGCTCGCAGCCGCTCATCTGCGGCATCACGAGGTCCTGCAGGATCACCGTCGGCGCGAAGGCGAGCGCGGTCGAGACCGCCTCCTCGGGTCTCTCGACCACGCGGAGCTCGATCGCCGCGCCGCCGACCGTGGCGATCGCGCGGCGGACGACCTCGCCGACGATCGCCTGATCATCGACGAGGAGGACGCGGATGGGTTCAGTCGATGGCGGGACGGTCACGTGGGGTCGAGGGAAGGGGAGCTCGCGAGGGCGCGGGTGGGGATGGTCCGTCATCCTCGGCATGCCTGCAAGGGTCCCCCTCCCACACGATGCGCCGGTCTGTTCGCCGAGCGGAGATCGCGTCGTTCCGACCTTGTCCGTTCCGACCTTGTTCGTTCCGACTCAGGTCGTGATCGACCCCGCACGGCATTCCTTCTCGCGTCGCCCGCGCGACGTCGGGCATCGGGATCGTCGGAGGCGGGGCGGGACGCCGCGTCGGGACGCGGAGCATCCGCCGCTCGTCCTGCCCGAAGGTCGCATCAGCGAGGTCGCAGGATCGTGACGCAATGGACGTGCCGGGCTCGGTCCGCCGCCTCGCGGGGCGTTAGCATCGCCGCGTCCGATCCAGCCTCAGGAGCCCTGCCATGAGCGTCTCCCGCCGCGTCCTCCTCCGCTCCGTCGCCACCGCCGCGGGAACGCTCGCGGCGGCGTCGCTCCTCGGCTCGACGACGACCGCGCTCGGTGCCCTCGCCGCGCCGAGGCGGCGACGGTCGCGGCTCGAGAAGCTGCAGATCCTGCAGGTCGGCGTCGGCGGAAGCATCGCCCCCTACGACCGGCAGCAGCTGCGGTCGCACCCGGACGTCGCCTTCACCGGGCTCTGCGACGTCGACTCCGACGCCCTCGCGGCGGTCGCGGCGGAGCTGCCGGAGGCGTTCACCTGCCGCGACTTCCGCGAGGCGTTCTCGAGCCACGGCGACCGGTTCGACGCGGTCCTCGTCTGCACGCCGGACCACAACCACGCGACGGTGATGCTCGCGGCGCTGCGGTCGGGCAAGCACTGCTACGGGCAGAAGCCGCTCGTGCAGCAACTCGAGGAGGTCGCGCTGATCGAGCAGGCGGTCGCGGCGAACCCGGGACTCATCACGCAGGTCGGCAACCAGCGGATGGGGAACATCGGTCGCCAGCATGCGGTGGACATCCTGCGGAAGCACCTGCTCGGCAAGGCGGTCGAGGCGCACGTCTGGATCGCGGGTCCTCCCGACGAGGGCAACGGCTACTTCTACTACGGTCCGCTCCCCGAGCCGAGCCCGCCGCCGGCGAACATCGACTGGCCGCTCTGGCTCGGCTGCGCGCAGGACGCGCCCTGCCGCGAAGGTCTGGTCGGTCTCCGCTGGCGCTCGAGCTGGGACTACGGCACCGGGCAGCTCGGCGACTGGTGCACGCACCTCCTCGACGTGCCGACCTTCGCGTACGACCTGCGATCTCCGATCTCGGTGCTCTCCCAGACGCACCATCCCTCCGGCTTCTATCACGCGCTCCAGGTGCAGTCGACGCTCGCCTATCCCGGCGGCGAGCACTTCGCCAACGCCACCTTCCCCGTCCACTACTGCGACAAGGCGCAGGCGCCCTCGCGGGCGGCGCTGGGGCTGCCGCCCGGGAGCTTCGGTTCGACCGGAACGCTCGTCGTCTGCGAGGACGGCGTGCTCAACGTCGCGCCGGAGGGCGAGCTCGAGGTCTGGCGCGACGGCAAGGCGTACGACTGGACGCAGCTCGACGGGCTCGAGGAGCGGTTCCCGCGGAATCACTGGCACTGCTGGGCGGACGCGGTGATGGGCCGACCCGACGCGTTCGTGCAGACGCCCTTCCTCGCGGGCGCCGCGATGGCGGAGGCGGGTCTGCTCTGCGCGAAGGCGGCGCGGTTCCCCAACCAGGAGCTCGTCTGGGACAAGCCGAACCTCCGCTTCACGAACCACGAGGAGGCGAG
>Ga0194123_10005619_pt1 | contig 13337 bp, 13 predicted proteins | sample TA2MahsurfametaG_5_FD_155479 | JGI IMG/M metagenome (GOLD analysis project Ga0194123, IMG submission 155479) | Freshwater microbial communities from Lake Tanganyika, Tanzania - TA2015023 Mahale A surface | ecosystem: Environmental > Aquatic > Freshwater > Lake | place: Tanzania: Lake Tanganyika... | reverse complement strand
CGGCCTGCACGAAGCCCTGCGCCTGCTGCGCCGAGCACCAGTCGTCGCGATCGCCGATGATTACCCGGATCTCTGCGCCGCCAGCGTCCGGATCGACCGGCTGCTGCCCGCACCAGGGATAGGCGGCGAGCACGGCGCGCACGCGGGTGGTATCGCCCCAGACGCCGCGGTTGAGACGCCGCATCGCGGCCATCAGCACCGCCGAGCCGCCGCGGCTATGGCCCTGCAGGCCGATACGCGCAGCGTCGATCTCGGGCAGCGCCGCTAGCGTGCGCACCGCCACCATGACGTCGTAGGCGCTGGCGGCGAAGGAGAACTGCGTCTGGTTGGCGACGGTCGAGGTCACGCCGCGCCCGCCGAAAGGATCGAGCACGAAGCTCGCGAAGCCCAGACCTACGAAGGTCTCGGCGTGCGCCAGATGCGAAGGCGCGACGCTGAGGCTGCCGGGCACGACGATCACCAGCGGCACCTTGCCGGCGCGCTTCGCCGGCAGGAACAGCTTGCCGTCGATCGCCGCCGGCGGCATCGCGCCGGGATCGCCGACGAGCTGGTGGTAGTTCAGCGGATTGGCGCTGGCGATCTCGATGGTGCGGCCCACCGTGCCGTCGGCGAAGACCACGCTACGGTCGCGGAAACGCTGGGTGGCGGTCATGGCTGGCCTCGCTCCTCAAGATATCGCTCGATGTCGCGACGCTGATCATAGCGGGCGCGGGGGCCTTCGTGACCCACCACATCGTCGAGGCCGAGTTGTGCGAAGCTGTCAGCGTCGCGTGGGCCGGAACTCGGGTGACCGCCAGGCTGTGACTCGCAGTGCCAACCCGCCGGTTGGCGCGCCTATCGCAAGCCGGACTGCCACTTTTCAGTGAGCTCTCCGTTCCGAAACGTCAGCGTCATGCCTGAGTCGGCGGAGCTGCCGTCCCAACTGTACTTCGCATATGTGTGCGGCGCGAGTTGACTGAAGACGGGATTCTTGCCTTCGCAGCCCAGGATGCCAACTGCCTGCTGATACGACATGCCCGGTCGAATCTGGTTGTACTGACTGAGCGTGGCCTTGCAGCCAGCCTGCTGCGCGTGCGCGAGCAATGGCGACAAGACCATCAGGCCTGCCACAAGGGCTATGCGCGTCGTCATGGCACCGTCTCCCGCCTGTCCGGCCGACAACTGTAGCTCGGACGAAGCGAGTAGTCGCGTGGAGCGATACCGGACGGGCGGTGGCTCAGAACCCCGCCGGCCGCGCCGTGAACTTCGCCGCCTGCTCCAGCGCGGTCGCCGCCTTGAACACTGTCTCCTCATCGAAGGCGCGGCCGATGAGCTGCAGGCCGAGCGGCAGACCATCCTTGTCGAGGCCGACTGGCACCGAGATGCCCGGCAACCCGGCCATCGAGGTCGGCACGGTGAAAACGTCGTTGAGGTACATCGTCACCGGATCGTCCATCTTTTCGCCCGACGCGAAGGCGGCGGTCGGCGCGGTCGGCGTGAGGATGGCATCGCAGACCTCGAAGGCCCGCTTGAAGTCGCGCGCGATCAGCGCGCGCACGCGCTGCGCCTTCTTGTAGTAGGCGTCGTAGTAGCCGGCCGACAGCACGTAGGTGCCGATCAGCACGCGCCGGCGCACCTCGGCGCCGAAGCCGGCGGCGCGGGTGTTCTCGTACATCTCAGGCAGGTTGCCGCCCGGCACGCGCAGGCCGAAGCGCACGCCGTCGTAGCGCGCGAGGTTCGACGAGGCCTCGGCCGGGGCGATGATGTAGTAGGTCGCCAGCGCGTACTTGGTGTGCGGCAGGGAGATGTCGACGGTGGTGGCCCCTGCCGACTTCAGCATCTCGATGCCGCGCGTCCACAGCGCCTCGATCTCGTCGGACATGCCGTCCATGCGGTACTCGCGCGGGATGCCGATGCGCAAGCCACGCACGTCGCCGGTGCAGGCGGCGGCGAAGTCCGGCACCGGCAATGGCGCCGAGGTCGAGTCCTTGGGATCGTGGCCGGCCATCGCCTGCAAGAGCAGCGCGGTATCTTTGACCGTATGGGCAAAAGGTCCGGCCTGGTCGAGCGAGCTCGCGAATGCCACGACACCCCAGCGCGAGCAGCGCCCGTAGGTGGGCTTGATGCCGACGATGCCGCAGAAGCTCGCCGGCTGGCGGATCGAGCCGCCCGTATCGGTGCCGGTCGAGCCCGGCGCCATGCGCGCGGCGATCACCGCGGCCGAGCCACCCGAGCTGCCGCCGGGCACCAGCGGGCGGTTCTCGCCCTTGCGCTTCCACGGATTCTCGACGCCGCCGAAATAGCTGGTCATGTTCGACGAGCCCATGGCGAACTCGTCCATGTTGGTCTTGCCCAGCATGGTCGCGCCGGCTTTCCACAGGTTGGCCGTGATCGTCGATTCGTAGGTCGGCTTGAAGCCTTCGAGGATCTTCGAGCCGGCCGTGGTCTGCACGCCCTCGGTGCAGAACAGGTCCTTGATCGCCAGCGGAATGCCCTCGAGCAGGCCGACCTCGCCCCGCGCGCGGCGGGCGTCGGAGGCCTTGGCCATCTCGATCGCGCGCTCGGGCGTCTCGACGACATAGGCGTTCAGGCGGCGGTGCTTCTCGGCCTGGGCGATGAACGCCTCGGCGAGCGCGACCGAGCTGGTCTCGCCCTTGGCGAGCGCGGTGCCCATCTCGGCGATGGAGAGGTCGGTGACCGTGGCCATGACCTACTCCACGACCTTGGGGACAGTGAAGAAGCCACCGGCATTGGGTTCGGCCGGGTCGAGGTAGACCGCCCCGCCCGGCGCGTTGGCCAGCACCTTGGCGGCGACGCCGCCATCGGTGATGACGTCCTGGCGCATCGGCAGGGTGACGTCGGACACGCTGGCCAGCGGCTCGACGTCGGCGGTGTCGACCTCGTTGAGTTGCTCGATCCAGCTCAGGATACCTGACAGCTCGCCAGCGAGGCGCGCCTGCTCCTCCGCCGGAACCTTGAGCCGGGCCAGCCGGGCGATTTTCGCCACGGTCGCCGCATCGATCGACATGCATTCACTCCGCCAAAACGGGACGGCCTGCACCTAGCGGTTTTGCAGGCGGGCGTCCAGCCGCCATACGCGGTTGAGAAGATGCATTGCTTATCGTCCATTTTCTCTGTATTTGTATGATCCTAGCGTTTGAATTTGCAGTAAAAAATCAATTTCATACAAGGCTCGGCGATGATCTCCCCGTTCCGCTCCTGCCTGCCGCTGGCGATCGTCGCGGCGCTGACCCTGCCTTCCATCCCGGCCGACGCGCAACAGCGGAAGGTAGCGGCTCAGCCCGCCGCCCAACCCGCCCCGTCGCCGCCGCCGCCCAAGCCCAAGCACGGCCCGACCCCGCCACCGATCGGTTGTGCCAAGCGCCTGGCCGGCGTCGATGCCGCGCAGACCGAGTCCTTCCAGTTCTGGCTACGCGGCCAGGGCCCGGCCGATCAGGTCAAGGTCCAGTTCTCCTGCAAGCTCGACCGCAGCCGGCTGATCGTCGGGCTGGTCCGCACCTCGGCCTCGGCGGATGGCGACGAGGAAGGCCCGGCCAAGCACTCGGTGCACATGCTCGACCTGGCGCTCGATCCGCCGCCAGCGCGCCTGCTGCGCCGCAACCTGATCGAGGGGCCGGTGGTGATCATCCGACCGGGCGGCGGCATGTCGCTGGTGTTCGGCGAGACCACGGTCAAGAGCGGCCTAGCCTACAAGGGCTACCACGCCGTGGATATCGCCACCGGAAAGGCGCAGACCTTCTTCTCCCTGCCGATGGAGCCTACCGGTCTGGGCTGCGTCACGGGGCGCGCCATGGGGCTGGAACGCATCTGGATCTCGTCCGAGGCGACCCTGGTCGATCTCGGCGAGAACGGCCCCTATGGCATTTCCGTCGAGCACGAGGACGGCGACTGCAAAGCCGGCAAGAACGAAAAACGCACCGATTTCTTTATCGCCGTGCCGGATGGATTCGAGCTGTTCAAGTAACATATAGCCTCCATGAGCCGGCTGCTGTTCCTGATCCACGGCATGTGGGCCACGCCGCATGCGTGGCGCCACTGGCGGGGCTATTTCGAGGCGCGTGGCTGGCACGTCGTGGCGCCGCCGCTGCGCCACCACGAGAACGCGCCGCTCGAGCCCGCCCAGGGCCTGGGCACCACCTCGCTGCTCGACTACGCCGCCGACCTCGAGGCGCGCCTGCGGCATTTGCCGGCGCCACCGGTGATCGTCGGCCACGGCATGGGCGGGCTGCTGGCGCAGATCCTGGCGGCGCGCGGGCTCGCCTCGGCCAGCGTGCTGCTCTGCCCGACGCCGCCCGCCGCGCTCGGCCTGCGCCGGCCCAGCGCCTGGCGACCGCTGATCCGCAGCCAGATGCGCTGGGGCTGGTGGCGCTCGCCGCACAGGCCGGCCTTCGCCACGGCGATGCATGGCTTCTTCAACACCTACGCCGACAAGCTGGAGGCCGGCCGCGAGTTCGCGCGCCTGGTCCACGACTCCGGCCGCGCGCTGTTCGAAGTCGCCTATCCCTTCCTCGACAAGGCCGGTCGCGCCGCCCATGTCGATCCTGGCGACATCACCACGCCGATGCTGGTGATCGGTGCCGGGCGCGATCGCTTCCTGCCGCCGGTCATCGCCCGCGTCGTGGCCCGCCGCTACGCGCATGTCGCGGAGCACCACGAGTTCCCCAACCAGGGCCATTGGATGCTCGGCCAGCCCGGCTGGGCCGACGTCGCGGGCATGGTCGAGGACTGGATCGACCGCGCCGTGAGGCCGCCGGAGGTCGAGCTCAACGACCTCGACCGCCGCCGCGCCTGGCGCGCGTCGATGATCAAGCGTTGACCCCACCGCCTCGTCCTGAGCGCAGCGAAGGACCCCGCGGTATCGCGGTCACGCGCCGGCGCCTTGTCCGTTCGCACCACCGCGAGGTCCGTCGCTGCGCCCAGGACGACGGTGAGTGTTGATATGACCACCGATCCCCTTGCCACCTTCATCGCCGCGCTGCCGCGCGAGGGGCGGCTGCTGGGTCTCGATGTCGGCACGAAGACGATCGGGCTGGCGACCTCCGACGCGCTGCGTGGCATGGCCACGCCGCTGTCGACCATCGCGCGCACCAAGTTCACCAAGGACGCGGTCAAGCTGGCCGAGATCATCCGCAAGGAAGCCGTCGTCGGCCTGGTGATCGGCCTGCCGCTGAACATGGACGGCACGGAAGGTCCGCGCTGCCAGTCGACGCGCCAGTTCGTCGCCAACCTCGCGGGCCTGGCGCCGCAAGCCGGCATGCGCTTCGCCGATCTGCCGGTGCTGCTGCAGGACGAGCGGCTGTCGACCGCGGCGGTCGAGCGCACCATGGTCGACGACTACGACATGAGCCGCGCGCGCCGCGCCGAGCGCATCGATGCCGCCGCCGCCGCCTGGATCCTGCAAAGCGCCCTCGATCGCCTGCGTAACGCGTCGCGTCGACCCGAGTAGTTGTATGCTCCGGGCAGGCCACCCGGAGGACGCGACATGACCGACGAGAAACTCAGCGCCATCGCCCAGCAACTGATGCGGCGGCGGGTCGAGGATCTCGACGAGCTGGAGAAGCGCGTCCTGACCCACATCATGCAGGACGCCCACATCAGCCGCGATCCCAACGACGAGGACGATCCGACGCGACGGCCAACGACCGGCGAACGCATCGCCGACAAGGTCGCCACCTTCGGCGGCTCGTGGACCTTCATCCTGCTTTTCCTCGGCTTCCTGCTCGCGTGGTGCGCCCTCAACACACTTCTGCTGAGCCGCGCCACCGCCTTCGATCCCTACCCCTACATCTTCCTCAACCTGATGCTGTCGATGCTGGCGGCGTTGCAGGCGCCGATCATCATGATGTCGCAGAACCGACAGGCGATCAAAGATCGCGCCGCCGCGCGCCACGACTACGAGGTCAACCTCAAGGCCGAGCTCGACCTGATGGCGCTGCACGACAAGCTCGACGACCTGCGCGAGAAGCGCCTGGCGAAGCTGATGGTGCAGCAGGAGGAGCAGCTCGAGATCCTCAAGCGCATGCTCGCCGCCCGGCCCGCCTGAACGCCGGCGCGGCAACACACCGTGACAAGCCGGCGGCCAGTACGATACGACTCGCCCACATGATCAGCCTGATCCCCTCCATCGACACCCTGCTCGCGCTTGTCCTCGGCTACCTGCTGGGTTCGATCCCCTTCGGCCTGCTGCTGACGCGCGCGGCGGGGCTGGGCGACATCCGCCAGGTCGGCTCGGGCAATATCGGCGCCACCAACGTGCTGCGCACCGGCAACAAGGCCGTCGCCGCCGCCACCTTGCTGCTCGACGCGCTCAAGGGCGCCGCGGCGGTGATCATCTCCGCCATGCTCTTCGGCCCGATCGCGCCGCTCGCCGCCGCGCTGGGCGCGGTGCTGGGCCATTGCTTCCCGGTGTGGCTGAAGTTCAAGGGCGGCAAGGGCGTAGCCACGACGCTCGGCGGCATGCTCGCCTTGTCGTGGCCTTTCGGCGTCGCCGCCTGCGTGCTGTGGCTGCTCTTCGCCGTGCTGTTCCGCATCTCCTCGCTCTCGGCCCTGCTGGCGCTGGCGGCCACGGCGCTGCTGGCCTGGATCGAAGCGGCAATCGAATTCGGCCTGCTCGGCCGCTTCTTCTCCGCCGCGTCCTTCGCGATCGCGGTCACCCTGATCGTCGCCCTGGTGATCGCCATGCATCACGAGAACATCAGCCGCCTGCGGGCTGGGACCGAACCCAGGATCGGCGGCTCGAAGAAATAGCCGCCACGGAGCGCCCATGTCCTCGATCGACTCCCTCGCGCTTCAGAAGCGCGTCGACGCCCTGTTCGCCAAGTACGCCCGCGCCGGCTCGCCGGGCGCGGCCGTGGGCATCATGCGCGATGGCCAGGTGATCCTCGCCAAGGGCTACGGCGAGGCCAGCGTCGAGCATGGTGTGCCGATCACGCCACGCACCGTCTTCCGCATCGCCTCGGTGACCAAGCAGTTCACCGTCGCATCCGTGCTAATGCTAGCGCGCGAAGGCAAGCTCGGGCTCGACGACCAGCCCCAGAAGTACCTGCCCGATCTGCCCGATCTGCCGCGTCCGGTCACCATCGACCAGATGATGCGCAACAACAGCGGCTGGCCCGACTTTCTCGAGCTGCTGCGGCTGGGTGGCTCCAACCTCGACCGGCCCGGCCGCATGGAGGAGCTGCTGGGCGCGATCAACAGGAACAAGCACCTCAACTTCGAGCCCGGCAGCCGCTTCCTCTACAGCAATACCAACTTCCTGCTGCTGGGATTGATCGCTGAGAAGGTGAGCGGCAAGCCGCTACCCGAATTCCTGAAGGAACGCATCTTCGCGCCCCTGGGCATGACGAGCACGGCGCTGACCATCGATCCCGACACCGTGGTGCCCGGCCTCGCCACCGCCTATCTCGAGACCACCGAGGGCGGCTTCCGCCGCGCGCGCCAGGGCTACCCGGTCGCCGGCGAAGGCGGCATGACCTCGACCGTCGAGGACCTGCTGATCTGGGCGCAGCATTATCGCCACCCGGTGCTGCCGCCGACCGACCTGTGGGCCGACCTCGCCGACCAGCGGCCGCTGAGCGGCGGCGTGCTCAACCCCTACTGCCGCGGCCTCGCCCGAGGCACCTTGCGCGGCCTGGCGACGATCGGCCATGGCGGGCTGTGGCCGGGATATCGCACCGAGTTCCTGCGCCTGCCCGATGTCGATCTCGACGTCGTGGTGATCGCCAACCTCGCCTCGCTCGACCCGCATCGCCTCGCCCGCGCGGCGGCGGTCGCGACGCTGAGCGGCGACGCGCGCCTCCAACCCGCCTACCCGATCGATCTTGCCGACGTCGCGCGCTGCGCCGGCACCTACGTCAACGAGGCCGAGCTGACACTGTTCGATCTCGCGGTGAAGAACAGCGAGGCGATGCTCACCCAGGGCGGCGTGCCGATGGAGATGATCGCGCGCGGCGACGGCTGGCTCGAGGCCGACCGCGGCGTCTTCGAGTTCGCGCTGCGTCTGCCGGCAGCGCCAGGGCAGCCGATCGATGTCGACCTCGGCGCCGGCCGCGTCTTCCCTTTCCGCAAGCTCGACCCGCGCGGGCCCGTGCCCGCCGATATCGCCGGCACCTATCACTCCGCCGACACCGGCGCGACCTGGCGCATCGACGGCGAGCGCATCCATGTCAGCGGCCCGTACGCCATCGGCACCATGCCGTGGTCGCTGAAGGGCGTTGCCGGCGACGTTGTCGAGATCGAAATGTCCTATGGCTGGGTCACCGTCACTCAGCTCGCGCGGTTGGACCGCGATACGTCGGGCAAGCCGTCCGGCCTGACCGTCTCGACCGCCCGCATCAAGACCATGCGGTTCGACAAGACATCCTCGCCGTCCTGAGCGCAGCGACGGGTGACGAGCGACGGGCGACGGGCTACTTGGAGAACACCATCGCCTCGTCGCGCACCGAGCCGAATCTCAGGCTCAGCAGATCGCGCGCGTAGTTCTGGTGCAGCTTCCACGGCTTGCGTGATCCCTGCCTGGGGAACATGTGAAGCGCGCGCTGGATGTAGCCGGATGAGAAATCGATCCACGGCTCCGTCGACATCGCGGCATCGGTGTTGCGTGGCACGCACTGGCGCATGCCCTCGCGCTTCATGTGGTTGAGCAGGCGGCAGACATAGGCAGCGATCAGGTCGGCCTTCAGGGTCCACGAGGCGTTGGTGTAGCCCGACACGGCCGCGAAGTTGGGCACGTCGCTGAACATCATGCCCTTGTAGCTCAAGGTCTCGTTGAACTTCACGGCGCGGCCGTCGACCGCGACCGACATGCCGCCCAGCGGCAAGAGGTCGAGCCCGGTCGCCATGACGACGATGTCGGCATCGAGCGACGCGCCGGATCTCAGCGTCAACCCGTCGGCGGTGAAGCGCTCGATGGTGTCGGTGACGATCGAGGCCTGCTTCTTGCGCAGCGCGCGGAACAGATCGGCGTCGGGCACCAGGCACAGACGCTGGTCCCACGGATTGTAGCGCGGCGTGAAGGCCGCTTCGGTGGTCGCGTCATAATCCTTGCCCATCATCTGCTTTACGCCGTCGGCGATCAGCTTCTTCACCCGCTGCGGCTTGCGCTTGCACAGGCGGTAGAAATACATACCCAGCAGCACGTTCTTCCACCGCGTCATGCCGTAGGCTAGCTTCGCCGGCAGCCGCTTGCGCAGCCAGTCCGCGATCGCGTCGCGCGACGGACGCGCCACGATGTAGGTCGGCGAGCGCTGCAGCATGGTCACATGCGCCGCCGTGCGCGCCATCTCCGGCACGATGGTCACGGCGGTGGCGCCGCTGCCGATCACCACCACGCGCTTGCCCGAATAGTCGAGATCCTCGGGCCAGAACTGCGGATAGACGATGCGCCCCTTGTAATCGCCGACGCCCTCGAATTCCGGCACGTAGCCGCGCGCGTAGTTGTAGTAGCCGGTGCAGGCGAACAGGAAGTTGCAGGTGATGCTCACCACCTCGCGCGCCTCGCCGTGCTCGACCCGCACCGTCCAGCGCGTCTCGGCGCTCGACCACGACGCATCGAGCACGCGGTGGTGATAGCGGATGTGCTTCTCGACGCCGTATTCCGCCGCGGTCTCCCGGATGTACTTCAGGATCGAGGGCCCGTCGGCGATCGCCTTGGCCTCGCGCCACGGCTTGAAGGCGTAGCCCAAGGTGTACATGTCGGAGTCCGAGCGGATGCCGGGATAGCGGAACAGATCCCACGTCCCGCCGCTCGTCGCGCGGCTTTCGAGAATCGCGTAGCTACGATCCGGGCAATCGCGCTGGAGGTGCACCGCCGCGCCGATGCCGGACAGACCAGCGCCGATGATCAGGACGTCGACATGCTCGCTCATGATGAAAGCCCGCTCACGCCGATCTCGCTGGACTCGAAAATCTCGATGGTTGTCGCCGCGCCGAGCTTGCGTACGGCGCCGATGAAGCCGCGGGCGCCAGCGTCGGGGAAGTGTTTCAGGACCGCGGCTTTGTCGCGCAAGTGCTCGACGAAGACAAGGCGCAGCGGATTCTCAGCGTCGACGTGCACGGCGTGGTGCAGGCAGCCGTCCTCCGTGCGCGAGCGGCGTATATGCGCGAGGCTGGGCGTGCGCACCGCCTCGAGGGTCGCGGCCGAAGCGACGATGCTGCCGGTGATCAGGATCATCAGGCGGCGACGTCGGGCATCTCGTCCCACGAGGCGTCGTTGCCCTGCTGCGAGGTCAGGAACAGCAGCGCGACCGACGGCTTGGGGTTCTGCCGGTGCCAGCATCCGGCCGGCACAACGCAGATCGAGCCGGCCCGAACCGTGCTCACCGCTGCCGCGCCCTGCCTGTCGAGAATGGTGACCTCGACCGCGCCTTCGACGACGTACAGCAGCTCGTCGTCGGGATGGCGCTCCCACGGCGTCAGGCCGGTGAAGCGCACGACGCCGACCATGCACTGGTTGAACGTGGCGAGCTGGCGTATCGCCGCCATGGCTTCCTCGCCCGTTGTCGTGGCGCTGACCTTCAGCTCGGCCAGGTCGACCAGACTGGCGTTGATATCGTGGGCGCTCATGCGTGCCTCCGAAGCTCGGGTGCAATTGTAGCACGGCGGCCGATGCGCATTGAACGGACCGTCACCAGGGTCTTTACTCGCGCTCGACGGTCGTTCGCACGGGGAAGTCGGAATGGCGTTTGGAGGCGAGTTGCGAGTAGGTGGGCCTGCGCGGCGTCCGCGGTGACAATGTGAGCGTGGATCACGACACCCTCGCGAGTCGGCTGAAGGATGCTGTCGCGCATCACCGCCAGGGCGATCTCGCCCAGGCGCTGGCGGGTTACGACGCGATCCTCGCGGTAGCCCCGGATTTCTTCGATGCGCTGCATCTGAAGGGCGTGATCGCCGCCCAGCAGGGTCGCGACCAGGAAGCCGTGTCGCTCATGCGCCGCGCCCTCGCCATCAAGCCCGACCATGCCGGCGCGCACGGCAATCTCGGCAATCTGCTGCTGCGCATGGGCCACGCTGGCGAAGCGCTCGCCTCCATCGATGCGCTGATCGCACAGCGGCCCGAGAACCCAGGCGCGTTGGGCGCGCGCGCCGCGGCACTGCACATGCTGGGCCGGCTCGATGAGGCGGTGGCGGCCTATGACCGCCTGCTGGCACTCGGCGCGGACAACGCCGCGGCCTGGTACAACCGGGGCAACGCACTGCAGGCGCTCGGCCGCGCGAAGGACGCGCTGGCCAGCCACGACAAGGCGGCAGCGTTGCGCCCGGGCGATGTCGACGCGATCTACGGTCAGGGCAACGCGCTGCAAGCGCTGGGTCGCTTCGCCGAGGCCGTCGCGCGCTACGACGCGGTGCTGGCGCTGAAGGACGATCACGCCGAAGCGTTGAGCAGCCGCGGCAACGCGTTGCAGCAGCTCGGCCGGCTCGACGAGGCGCTACAGGGCCATGACAGCGCCATCGCGCTGAAGCCCGCCGGCGTCGACGCGCATTGCAACCGCGGCAACACGCTGGTCGCGCTCGGCCGACTCGACGAGGCGCTTCAGAGCTATGACCGCGCGCTGGCGCTGAAGCCCGACCATGCCCGGGCATCCGCCGGACGCGGCACGGTGCTGCGCGATCTCGGGCGGCTCGACGAGGCACTGCGCAGCTACGACCGCGCGCTCGAGCTGGCGCCGCGTGATGCCGATACCTGGAGCAATCGCGGTATCCTGCTGCAAGGCATGCTGCGGCTCGAAGAGTCGATCGCGAGCTATGATCGCGCCATCGCGCTCAACCCCGACCACACTGGCGCCCAATGGAACCGCGCCAACGCGCTGCTGCTGTCGGGCGATTTCGAGCGGGGATGGCCGGCCTATGAATGGCGCTGGCGTTCGCGTCCGGCGGGCGAAGCGGATCGAAGGTTCGGCGGGCAGCCGGTCAAGGGCCGCCATATTCTTCTGCGCGCCGAGCAAGGCCTGGGCGACACCATCCAGTTCGCGCGCTACGCGCCCCTGCTGCAGGCGCAAGGCGCGCGCGTGACCTTGGCGGTGCAGCCGCCGCTGCGTCGGCTGCTGTCGACGCTGGCACACGGCGTCGAGGTGACCGCCGCGCCGGCCGGCGCCACCGATCCGGGCTGTCCGCTGCTGAGCCTGCCGCTGGTCCTTGGCACGACGCTCGACACGATTCCTGCGCCAGCACGCTATCTCGCCGCTGAAGATGACCGCGTGGCCGCGTGGCGCGTATGCCTTCCGTCGGACTCCAGGCGGCGTATCGGGCTGGTGTGGAGCGGCAATCCAAACCATCGCAACGACCGCAATCGATCGCTGCCGCTGGCCACGCTGGAGCCGCTGCTCGACATCGACGCGCATTGGGTCTCGCTGCAGAAGGACGTGCCCGAACGCGACACCGCGACCATCGAGCGCCTGAAGCTGATGCGCGTCAGCGACGAGCTGCGCGACTTCACCGACACCGCCGCCCTGATCGAGGCGCTCGACCTGGTGATCACGGTCGACACCAGCGTGGCGCATCTCGCCGGCGCGCTGGGCAAGCCGGTGTGGATCCTGCTGCCCTTCAGCCCCGATTGGCGCTGGCTGACCGGCCGCGAAGACAGCCCGTGGTATCCCAGCGCGCGCCTGTTCCGGCAGACGACGCCAGGCGATTGGGACGGTGCGATCCGCCGCGTCTGCGAGGCGCTGGGGCGTTGACCCAGGGCCTCATCGCGAGCGCGGCGAGATGACCGCCTCTGTCGAAGGGCGTCGCCCACCTTCAGCGCCCGCCTGACTTTCGCCCGGTGTCGATGTTGACGCTCGTTGCGGCGGCGAAAGGCCCGCACACGGCGGCGTCGGGGCTCAGCGGCCGAGCACGCCCCTCCTGTCCGTCTTGCCATCGCCCCTCCGTCCGCTCTACGATGAATTCTTCCTCTGCGAAAAAATTGTTGAGACCGGTCGACCGCCCGACGGCGGCGGATTCGCCGGGTTGGGTGTGGTTGGAACTCGATGAACGTTCGCGCTTGGGGACGCGGGGGAAGCCATGATCGAGGCTCGGGTGTTTCGGGGCTTGGCCGTGATCGCCGCCGCGCTCGCGGGCGCGCCCGAGGCGTGGGCGCAGGAGCGGATCGCCAGCGTCCAACGTATCGAGCCACAGGGCACGCGACAGCAGCGATCGGGCACCGCGCAGGCGCTGGCGCTCGGCAGCGGCCTGTTCCACAACGACATCGTCGAGACCTCGCCGCACGGACGGCTCGACGTGGCGTTCACGGACGGCACGCGGCTGGGCGTCGGGCCGTCCAGCCAAGTCACCCTGGACAGCTACGTCTATCGGCCCGGCGGCAGCGGCGCCAGCGCGGCGCTAGGCATGGCCAAGGGCGC
>Ga0194123_10005617_pt1 | contig 13338 bp, 10 predicted proteins | sample TA2MahsurfametaG_5_FD_155479 | JGI IMG/M metagenome (GOLD analysis project Ga0194123, IMG submission 155479) | Freshwater microbial communities from Lake Tanganyika, Tanzania - TA2015023 Mahale A surface | ecosystem: Environmental > Aquatic > Freshwater > Lake | place: Tanzania: Lake Tanganyika... | reverse complement strand
GGGGATCTTGAGGTCGTAGCAGGCAGTAGCCCTGCTCGTGCAGCTGTAGAGCCCGGCCGCTGTGATCTTTGAACACCCCATTGGCCACCAGCTCGAGGCAGTCGCTGCGATCGATCAGGGGTCGGCTGCGATCGGCTCCCAAAGCGCAATCAAGGGCGTGCCTTGAGAATAGAGAGGCCCGCATGCAACGCCTGCGCCATGGCCATCCGCCCATCGGTGTCGGTGTTGATGCCTTGCCTCAACCCCAGGGGCTATCTCGATGAGGCGATCGCCAGCGCCCTGGCGCAGCCGGAGCTCCAGCAGCTGATCGTGGCCGATGGCGGTTCCGATGCCGCCACCTTGGAGCGCCTGGCAGCTTGGGCCAATCGCGATGCGCGGGTGCTGTGGTGGTCGAAGCCCGATCAGGGCCCTGCCGATGCCCTGAATCAGGCCCTCGAGCATGCCGAGGCGGAGTTCATTGGCTGGCTGAATGCGGATGATCGCTATGAGCCCGGTTCCCTGGCGCGCGCGTTACGGGCCTTTCAGCAGCGACCCAGTTGGCAGATGGTGTACGGCCATGGACAGCACATTGATGCGGATGGGCATTTTCTCGAGCTGTATCCCAGCCGCCCCCCGGAGATTGGTTTGCAGGGGTTTCAGGAGGGCTGCTTCATCTGCCAGCCCACTGTGGTGCTGCGCCGCTCGTTGCTTGAGCAGGTCGCTGGCTTCGATCCGCACTGGCGCTGCGCCTTTGATCTAGACCTTTGGCTACGCATCTTCCAGCAGGCCCCAGAGGCCATTGGCTTCATCGATCAGGTGCAAGCCTCTACGCGCTTGCATGCCGCCACGATCACGGCCAACCAGCAGCTGCGGGTGAATCTCGAGTGCGCTCAGTTGCAGGAGCGCACGGCTGGAACGGTTGCTCCCCATTGGCTCTCGAGTGCCGCCCGGGCACTCGTAGTGGCGCATCCCAAGGCCACTGCCAAGCAAGACCGGCGACGCCTTAAGACGTTCACACTTCCCGCTCCACTCGAGCAGGTCTGCTTCGCGAATTGCGAGCACTTCCGTGCCGAACAAAGGCGCTCGCGCGGCCAGGAACGACTGAACCCCAGGCTCCCCCTTGAGGTTCAGACCCTGCTCAGCGGCCGGAGTGATCTGCTGGCTCTGGGTTTCCACCGGCCAGAGCGGGAGCGCCTGCTCTGCAATTGGCTGATTGCCCACGGCACCCGCGAATACCCCCAGCTGTTCAGCGGTGAAGCGCGCTCTTTGGCGCTCTATCGCTGGCTTGCCCGCCCAGGCCGCCGTAACAGTCTTTGCCGCCTGAGCCAGGCCCTCTGGGACCAACGCCCTGAGCATCAGGAGCGCTGGCACCGCCGTAAGGATGCCCAGGCCTATCAGCAATGGCTGCAGCAGCACTGGGATTCGCTCGCCCTCCCGCTGCCCAGCTACAGCGCCATCTTTGATCGGCACCCGCCTCAGAAGTTCAGACGCCTGTGGCCTAAGCGCAAGCCCAAGCCAAGGGGTTCCCCCGGCGTGAACCTGGTGGGTTACGCCAGCTATGCCCTTGGCATCGGCGAGGACCTGCGCACCACCTACGCAGCACTGCAGGCCGCAGATGTACCCGTCGCGGTGCTTGATTTTGCTTCCGGAAGCAGCTTGGACCATCGTCGCGAGTTGTCCCTTGAGGCGGTGATTGAGACGGATGCCCCATTTGCGACAACGCTGGTTTGCCTCACCCCTGAAGAGTTTCTGCGCATGCTCGAATCCGAGCAGGGCCATGCCTCGCTCCCTGGGCGCTACGTGATCGGCTACTGGCCCTGGGAGCTGCCGGCCTGGCCCAGGGCCTGGCTGCCGGCCCTCAAGCATGTGGATGAGGTGTGGGTCTCCACCAACTACATCGCCAACGCCCTGAGGTCCCACACCCGATTGCCGCTGCGGGTGATGCCGCTCTGCGTGGAGCCTCCCGGGCAGTGCCTTGAACCGCTTACACCAGAGCAGCGCTTGGCCGCCAGGCATGAGTACAACTTTGAGCCTGAGGCCACGTTGTTTTGCTTCAGCTTTGATCTCAACTCTCACCTGGAGCGTAAGAACCCCTGGGGCTGCATTCGGGCGTTCCAGCAGGCGTTCCCACCGGCCCTCGCCGGTGGCGAGCGCAGCGATGTGGGCCTGGTGATCAAGACCTACGCCCCGAGCGAAGCCCACCGCGACTGGGAGGAGCTCAAACGCCAGTGCCAACTGGATCCACGCATCCGGCTGATTGAAACCACCCTCAGCCGTGATGCGTTGCTGGCGCTTTACGGCTGCTGTGATGGTTTTCTCTCTCTGCATCGCGCCGAGGGTTTTGGCCGCGGCTTGGCGGAGGCCTTGCAACTCGGTCTGGATGTGGTGGCCACAGGCTGGAGCGGTAATACCGACTTCTGCGATGGCCCCCTGGCCCATCCCGTGCCCTACAGCCTGGTGCCTGTGCCACCAGCTGCCTACCCCCATTGGCCTGATCAACACTGGGCGGAGCCGGATCTGCCGGCAGCGGCCGGCTTGATTCGAGCTGTGGTCGATCGGCGCCAGCGAGAAGGCTTGCCCCCCCGCGCCTGGGCGACTGGCTATCGCGATCGCTTCTCCGCTGATCATTGTGGGAAGCGTTACCGCGCTCGCTTGGAAGAGCTGAAACTGCTCAACGCACCAGGGGCACCCCGCTGCGTAGAGCCAGGCTGAAATCAGGGGCCTCCAGGCTGCAGTGGGGGCTATAGGCCCTGTCTTGCCTGAGTTGAGCTCCCCATCTCTGCTCCATCACCTTCCATTCCCGCCTCCACTGCCGGTAAGCAGCCCCCTCAGGCCGGCCGCGGCTTTTCGATTCATGGTGAATGGCCCGCACCTGCGGCAGATAGAGGTTGCGCAGGCCCACGGCCTGCGCCCTCAGGCCAAGGTCTACATCGTTGTAGTTCACCGCTAGCTGCTGGGCATCCAGCCCCCCCAGCGCATCCCAGGTTGTGCGGGAGATGGCTAAGCAGGCTGCCGTGACCGCACTCACCTCCTGGGCCAGCTGCAGGCGCCTCTGATAGCCGCAGGCGTCTCCCGGGAAATCCTGGTGCGCATGGCCCGCCAGGCCCCCCACCCCCAGCACCACCCCGGCATGCTGAATCGTGTGATCGGGATAGATCAGTTTTGCCCCCACACAGCCGATGCCTGGCCGCAACGCATGAGAGGCCAGCTCATGGCCCCACCCGGCCTGCAGGAACTCCACATCGTTGTTGAGCAGCAGCAGCACCGATCCCTGGCCATGCTGCGCCGCCAGATTGTTGATGGCGGAGTAGTTGAACGGCCCCGGCGCGTTCACCACCACCTGCCGCCGTTCGGTGCTGCTCGCAGTTGCAAACTCCCGCAGCCATTGCAGGGTTTGTGCCTCACAGCTGCCGTTATCGGCAATCAGTAGTTCGAGTTGGCAGCCGGGATCGTGCTTGTCGATGGAGCTCAGGCAGGCCTGCAGTAGCTCCAGCCGATCCCGCGTTGGGATGATCACGCTCAGGCAAGCGGCCTTGGCGAGGGGGAAATGCAGGCGATAGCCGAGGCCCCCGGCCGTGACACTCGCTTGGCCACCCTGGGGCAGGAACGCTTCTAAGTGCTTTCGGTTCAGCTCTTCTGGTGGATGGGCATCCTGACGGTGACTCAGCACCATCGGGATGTGGCCGATCTGTGCCATTGGGTTGCTCAGTTGTGCCTGCAGGGCCAACCCCAAGACATGCCAGCTCGTAGGAGATTGGGCGGGCGCTGAGGCCAGCCATTGGTTCCAAAGCTCTGCGGCAACAATCCAGCAGGAGCTGTAGTGGGGATCGCACCAGCACAGCTCCTGGTTCCAGGCCGGTTTGAACTGGGGGCACTGCCGCTCAACCATTGGGGTGAGTTGGTCTTCATCGCCGTAGAGCAGGAGCGCTCTGGGCATTTGGCGCCGCGCCGCGGCAACGGCCTGAAGGGCCCAGGGCGTAAGAGTCACCCCCGGCTGCGAAGCAAGCAGCCAGTGGCCAGCAGGCAAGGGCAGAAAAGGATCCCCGAAGACATAGGGGTGAAATCTGCCTTGCTCTGCTTCTGGCAGCGGCGGCAGGGCCTCGACCGCAGGCCGCTCAACCAGGCGTTGCCAGCGCTCATAGGGCACAAGTGCATGCCGTCTGGCTTGGCCTGCGAGGAGTCGGTTGTACTGCCGCCAAAGTTCGGTTGTTGTGCCTGAAGTCTTGAGGCGGCGCCTGATCAGGCGCCAGGCATCCCAGGCAGGAATCCGCAGTAGCCAAAGTTCCTCCAGCCGCAGCGGCTGCTGCACCCTCTCGAGTTCCAGCAGCAAATGGGCTGAGCGCCGCAGACGCACAACGCGCCAGCGCCGCCGCACCGGGTACATCGGCCTGCCTTGTCGAAAACCTGGCCGCCCCTCTGGAACCAACCAGCCGGTGCAGCGGCGATTGTCGCCGCGATGGCGGATGCCAAACAGATACCAGCCACGCTTTAAAGGCCGCGTTGTTCGCAGCCAAAGGGTTTGGGTCTCGTCAGCGACAAGAACGCCGCGTTGTTGACTCAGGCCACGCCAGGTTGCTTCTGCCGCACCGGGTGGTGTTGCACACCACTGCCAATCGCGGCGGGATCGCCATGGAGCTAGCTTGCTCAATTGCGATGGCTGTCGGCCATGCCCATCAGAAACTTGGTGAGCGCGAATCCCACCAGCAGTGCCGCCAGGGCCGAGAAAAAGCCCTTGTGGCGCCAGTATTGCCAGGGCTGCTCCGGGGGAAGGGGTTTGGAGAGCACGGCCATGAAGCGTTGCTGCTGCAGGCTGTCGACGCGGGTTTTTTCGGCGGCCGTGAGCGAGGCCTTGTAGAGATCCGTGGCGAAGGTGAGGTTGGCCTCCAGTTCCGCCTGTTTGGCGGCCTTTTGGTTGAGGTTTTTGCCCTGGGGGCTCACCAGGCCGCGGCGCTCCTTCTGGATTTGCCGCTGCAGCTCCTGCACCTGGGCTTGGAGGCTCTCGATCTCAGGGGAGCGTTGATCACGGAATTGGCGCTGCAGGGTGGCCAGTTGCACCCGCTGCTTCGCCAGTTCCCCCTCGAGCGCGGAAATGAAGCCTTCGCTGCCCTGGGCTTCTGCACGCACATCCAGCACCTGGCTGTTCCGCTGAAACACCTGGAGGGCCTGGCTGGCCGTCTGCACGCGTTTGGCATTGATCCCCACCTGTTGCTGGGCAAAGTCGAGTTGTTGGCGGTACACATCCTGGTTGAGGTTGTTCACAAACTGCTCGGCCTGATCGATCAAGAAGCCATTGAGCTTCAAGGCTGTGTTGGGGTCAAACGCCAGGGTGCGAATCCTGAGTTCGCCGGATGTTTCATCGAGCGACACATTGATTTGTTTGCGGAAGGTGTCATACACCCTTTCGCGGCGATCCCACCGCGTCAGGCCTGGATAGAGATCTGGGAATTGCTTGGCATAGGCGCTGCGGAAATTGAATGTTTTCTCCAGATCTTCCAGCACCTGCGGCGATTCCAGGTAGGTGCGCAGATAGCGGGCGTCCTCCAAGGATTGTTGGTTGCCGCCCCCCAGCAGGCTGCCCAGGGAAATGGAATTACCAGTGCTGTCGTTGGCCTTGCGCACCACCACCTCTGAGCTCACGAAGTAACGGTTGCGGCCGATTCCATAAAAATACAGAAACAGCACCATAAAGGGGATGCTGAAGATGGCCAGCAGCTGCTTCTGCCGCCGCCGCCGCTTTCCAGGCAGGCTGGTGAGTGCAGCTCTTGATTCACTTGTGCTGGCTCGCAGCATGCTGCTGATGCCGAAAATATCCTGCATGGTTAGGCAGCGAGCTCCTCGTGGAAGGCAGGTTGCTCAAGCAACTGTTTGTGGGTGGCGATGCCCTCCTCGAGGTCGTCAAATTCCAGCAATTGGCCGTTGTGCAATAGCAGGGCGCGATCGCAATGGAATTGCAGGCCCCAAAGGTTGTGATCCACCATGATGAAATCAGCCCGCTGGTGGCGCTCCTCGAGGATTTTGCGGCTGCGGGCGCGAAATCGCTCATCACCAGCGCTGGTGACCTCATCGATCAGATAGACATCGAAATCGAAGGCCATCGATAGGCCAAAGGTCACACGGCTGCGCATGCCGCTGGAATAGGTCTTAAAGGGGCGATCAAAATAGAGACCCAGCTCAGCAAATTCTTCCACCCGCCGTACTTTCTCCTCGATCAGCTCGCGGTCGTGGCCGGCATAGATTTTGCTCACGAATGTGGTGTTTTCGCGGCCGGTGAGGCTGCCTTGGAAGCCACCCACCAGCCCCACGGGCCAACTCACGGAGCAGTTGGCCAGAATTTGCCCCCGATCGGGCTGGTCAATGCCGCCGATGATCCGCAACAACGTGCTTTTGCCGGCGCCATTGCGCCCCAACAGGGCCACGGATTCCCCTTTGCGGAAGGTGGTGTTCAGATTTTCAAACACTCGCACACGCTTGCCTTTGTGCAGGTAGCTCTTGGTGAGGTCTTGAATCTGAATCATGATGTGTCTTGGTTCAGCGCGTGAGCAGCAGGCGTTCGTTATTGCTGTAAACCCAGAGACTCACGCAACAGCTGGTGGCGGCCAGGCTCAGCAGGTATGGCAAGGAAATAGCTTCCGGGATCGGGTAGTCAGCACTGAGGGCTTGCCGATTGAGCTCCGTGGCTTGAAGCACAGGGTTCCACGTGAGCCAGGGCAGCAACCATTGTGGCATGTGCTGTGTGGAATAAAACGCACCGGAGGTAAACCACAGGGGGCGGATCGCAATCGGTAAAAATTGATGCAGGCTGGGGTAGCGGTGTCCCGCCACCATGAAGAGGAGGCCCACACCCATGGCCGTGAGCACCAGGCCAAGGAAGCTGGCCACGAGCAGCGGGAGATCATGAATCAACCATTGCTCCCGGTACAGGCTAATGGCCAGCAGGATCACGAGATACACAATCGAGAACAGACCCGTTTCAACCAATGTTCTGGCGATCACCGTGTCAACGGGCTTCACAGGTTTGTAGAAAAACAAGGATTCATTGGCCCGCATCGCGTTGAGGGAGCGAATCGCAATTTCGGTGAACAGGGCAAAGGTCACAGCGCCCGGAGCTAGAAACAGCAAGGGATCAATCCCAACCGGGTTGTGGTGCAAGAGGCTGAACAAAATCACAAACACACTCAGCACGCCGAGTGGTTCGATAAACACACCAGCGATGCCAAACCTCACTTCGCTCACACGGGTTTTCAACTCGCGATACACCAGCGCCCCCACCACACGCCGTTGAATCCCCCAGCCTTCTTGAATCCGCCTGCGGAGTGTTGTCATCCGGCCTGCAGTGCTCCTGCCATGGCATCGGCGCTCTGCCCCTGCCTCTGCTGAACCGTGCTCAGCCTCCGCATGAGGGTTCGCTGCAGGCGCTGGTGTGCCTCCTCCAGGAGCTGCTCGGCTACGGCCCCCACCGTGCTCGCCGGTGCCCAAGCCAGTGGGCCCCGGCGCGCCAGGCTGATCTCCAGCCACTGTTCTGCGGTGATCACCAGAGCTTGGGTGCTCAACTGAATCCACCCTTGGAGCCTCACCCACCGCTCCAGCACCCCCAGCCCCTGAAGGCTCACCGCGTGGATGCGAAGCCTGAGCCCAGTGCTGTTGGCATCCAGATCACAGTGCAGCACCGGTTGGATGCCGTAGCCCATGCACACAAAGGGGCGGCTGGCGTAGGTATGGCTGTGCTTCAGCCCTGGCCCGAGCCCGAAGGCTGCCGCATCTTCGGCGCGCAGCGGATGATCTACCCGCCACGGGCACTGGGCCGTGCGGCCACTACTGCGTGTCACCCAGGCCCTTGATCCCATCGGTTTAGAAGGGCACCGCCAGCAGGCGGAACAGGGATGCGCCACTGAGCACGGGCCCGATGGGCTCCAGGGCCGCCTTCACCCCGTCGGTGGTTTTGGCCCATAGGTGCCGATCCACCACCACCACATCGCCATCCCGCAGGGGTGGGTTGGAGGGGTCCCCGAGGGGGGCCCCGGGTTGGTAGACCAATTGCTTCCGCGCGATGGTGCCATTCGGCTCCAGCCTCAGCAGCTCCACGGTGTTGCGGTTGCCCCGTTTGCTCATCCCCCCAGCCGCCAGCACCGCCTGGCTGAGGGGGCTGTTGGCACGCACCTGTTGGGGTCCGGGGCGCTCCACCTCGCCCACCACATTCACGGTGATCGAGGCCGGCGCAAAGCTTGAGCTGGCCACGGTGAGCAGTTCGGATTCGGTTTGCTGCTCAGCCACCGGCACGCGAATGCTGTCGCCATCGTAAACTTGTGGATTGCGCATGGGTGCACCACTGCGCAGGGCTTCCCAGTAGTTCACCTCCAGGGTTTGATTACGGCCTGATCCGCCGATCGGGCGCACCAAGGTGACGCGCCGCAGATCGCCCCGGGCGGTGATCCCGCCGGCTTTCTGAATGGCCTCCACCAAGGTGGGCCAGCCCTGGCTGGCCACGCTCGTGGTTTGTCCACCACCGCTGCTATTGGCGAGCTGGTTGGTTTCCTGCAGCCCCAGGGTGTAGAGCCCTGGCCGTTGCACCTCGCCCGTCACGCTCACTCGAAGCGGCCTCGTGCCCACGAGATCCACGTACACCACGGGTCTACGCAGGATCACGCTGTAGGCCTTGGTGATGGCTTGCCTGGCTTCATCGAGGCTCAGGCCCCACAGCTGGAGTGATCCCACACGTGGCAGGTTCACGGAGCCATCGGGCAGCACGCTCACGCTGCTGTCGAAGCTGTCGAGCTGGAACAGTTTCACCATCAACCGGTCCCCCGGGCCTAACCGGTAACGCGGTGCTTGCACCTGCGCTGTTGTGCCGCTGGCCCATGCCTGGGGCACCAGTGCAGAGCCCATGGCCAAGGCCGTGGCAGCGGCGATCAGCGCGATACGATGGAGACGCATCGCGAGAGTTTAACCACTGCAGAGGCTGAGGGCTCTTGTGCGGCAGGCACTTTTTAGCCGTTCACGGGTTGCTTGGTCGTCGAGCAGGTGGTGGATCGCCTGCAGCCAGGCCGCCGGCTGATCCGGCAGCAACAGACCGTCGTGGTTGTGTTGCACCAAGCTGCTGTAGGGCTCCCGTTGGCTGTACAGCCCAACGGCCTGCAACCGGGCGGCTTCAAACCATTTCACCGCTGAGCGCCCCCCGTTGAAGGGGCCGGGCAGCAGCGGCACCAGCAGCAGATCCACCTGCCGTTGGCTCGTGTCACCCAGGTAGGTGTCCCAATCCATGGGATAGGCGATGCGGGTGCGCGGGATGTGCCGAAACCGCCGCCGCCACTGGGGAGGTAGCACCAGCTCCAGCAGGCAATCGCTCCGTTCCCGCTGCAGCTGCTCCAGCAGTGGCAGGAGCCAGAGCAGTTCGGCTTGATGGGATGCGGTGCCCAGATAGGCCACGCGGTGCATGGGTTTGGGTTCCACCACCGTGCGTGGGGGGTGTAGGGGCAAACAGTGGATCGCTAGGTCGGTTTGCCCGCTCAGTTGCTGCCGGCAGCTCTGGACCAGGCTGTCTTGCGTGACCCACAGTTCACTGATCAAGCCGTTGAGGTGGTGGCGGTGGCGTGTGATGCCGTGCCACAGCCTCCAGCGGTAGGCAAACGGCAGTTCGCGAATCGCGCCGGGTTCCAGCAAGGCGTCGTCGAGCAGCAGCACCACGTTCACCCCCGCCTGCCGCCAGCGCCGCAACACCCCCACCCAACAAGCGGGGATGGTGCGAATCACCACCACCGAGGCCACTGGACAGGGCTGCTGTGCCACAGGGGGACGTTCGGGATCTAGTCGGGTCCAGGTCTGTTCGGCTTGGGCGGAGCTGATTCCACTGGGTAGCCAGTAGGCCATCGTGGGCTCGCCCCCCTGGGCAAGCAGTCCCATGGGTTGGGGCAACCGCTGCAGCGGGTGTAAGACAGGATGCGTAGAGGTGTCCAAAGGGCCTGAAGCCGATGCTGTTGCTTGATCCTGATCAATTTCAGGATTGTTTGCTTGAGCAACGCTCGGATTGCTGGACCTTCCTGCTGCCACCTGGCCGTTTTGATCACATTCTTGAGTGGCTGGGGCAGCACAGAGCCATGGCTTTCGGGCTCTATGCCCCCCTCAACCGCCTGGATTCCGATCTCGATGGGCGTGATCAGGCGTATCATCAACTGCTGCTTTGGGATCCTGTTGCTCGGCAGCTGATCGGTGGTCAACGTCTGCAGTTTTATGCCCAGGATGGGCGACGGCACTGTTTCCGATCAGCCACTGAAGCAACATCGTATTTGGAGCACTGCTATCCAGGCTTCGCGCAGTTAAAGCTCTCTGAGTATGGGGCCTTCGCCGAAGTGGGCCGCACATTCGTGATGCCAGCGTATCAGCGATCCCGCTGGCTATTGGAATTGATCCGCGCTTTCGTGAGGCTGCCTGAGCAACTCGGGATTCATCGTGCTTATGGAATGCTGTCTTTTGATCAACGCGGATTAAATCTGCGAGTGATTGATTTATTTTTTACTGCTTTGTCATGTAGTTTATTCGCCTCTGAAGAGGCTGTGCCGGCACCGCGCTATCTCCGCGATTCTGATGTGAAGCTTGAATGGGATCTCACGTGGGATGGCGTTGATCTAACAGCCCTGGAGATTTTGATGAAGGCTCACGATCAGGCGTTCGTGCTGCCTCCGGTATTGCGTCCCTATCGAGCTTTGTGTTCTGTTGAGTTTTTGGGAGTGTCCATGGCCAAAAGTTATAATCAAATCACGCAGCTTTTATTTTCCGGATCATCAAGCTTGATCACGCCTCAGCAGCGGCGAAGACTGCCCGATTATGGTTTGAGGTTTGAGGTTTGAGGTTTGAGGTTTGAGGTTTGAGGTTTGAGGTTTGATTATCTTGATAAAGTGATTGCAGCGCAGAGGTCATGGCCTGGGTATCGTCGAAGTCGCGAGGATCGACGGGTGCGCATTCCCGACAGATCACGGTGACCGGAGGGCCCAGTAGGCGTTCGCGCAGCACCCGGATGGGGTTGGTGCTGCGCTGGGCGGGATGGTTGCGACTAGGGAAGTGGTAGGTGATCTTCCAAGGGATCACGACGGCATCCTGCTGTTGAGCGAGAAAGGCAACACTTGAACTGAAGCGTTGTTGAATTGGAGTTTGCAGAGAGCCGCTTGGAAAGATAAACAGCTGTTTGAGTTTCGCTAATTGTTGCTTGCTGCGGAGCAAGGTTTTGAGGCGGGACTGAATGCAGCGATGATCCATCAAAATATGGCCGTAGCGCTCAGTGGCATGGCGGAAGCCTGGGATTATCCAGCGCAAGTGCAGCTGGGCTGTGGTGGCTGCCGGCATCTGAAAATGGCCATGAATCAACAAGACATCCAGTGGATGGTCATGGTTGGCGATATGGATTTGAGCCCGTTTGCTCTGCAGCGTGTCATGCCGGTCGATGAGCACAGTCACCCCAAGGGCCTTGAGGCAGGTGCGTGCTGAGCGCTCGAAGAGATGTTGCGATGCTGGATTCAGGCCCACCAACCAGGCCAACCAATGCAGGCCATAGTCCAAATACGCCGCGAACAGTTTGATAGGTCTCGAACAGCCGCTTACGATGGCTCGGTAATGCGCTCGAGTTTTCCTGTTTGGTTGAAGCTTTAGGGCTTTGATCTGATCGGCAATTGGTAGTGTGTTTGTGCGAAAAATTTCGCCGAAAGGGAAATAGCCATCAAAGTTGCCGTTGATCTGGGTGGTTGTCAGGGTGTAGTGGTAAAACTTTCGGAACAGCTCACGGTTTGATCGCTGAGGTTGTTGCCAAAATGTATCCAGTGGTTGCTGATCTGCTAGGCCTTCGATATTGAAGGGTGCTCCGCCTAGGGCCTTGAGTGGAGTGCCATGGAAGAGTGCTTGATAGCCAACGGAGCTGTTAATCAGTACACATCCTTGACAGCTACTTGGAGCCCTGAATACGCGTCCAAGGGGCAGGTCATGAAAGTAGAAGATTCTGCCTTGCTGGTTGTATTGGCTTGTGAGTTCTTGGATCTTGGCCTTGTAATTGTTGTAGCCTCTGTCCCTTGGGTGATGTTTGATAAACAGGGCTGCTGCCCTTGGGGCATGATGAGCAAAGGAGCGGATCGTGGTTTCTAGAAAAGCTTCGATATCGGCAAATGGGGAGCCGTGCTGCAATTGGCTGTCTGAGGAAACCTGAAGGACGACTAGAAAATAAGAAGGATGCGCGAGAATTCTCTGACGTATCGCACGCTCACTGATGGAGTATTGATACTTCCTGAAAAATCCAAGGATTTGAGCGGCAATGTACCAAGGCTGTGGCTGCAGTTTGTGTGGCGTGACGCTGATCCGGTAATTCGTCAGTGCGTGTTGAATAAAGGTAGGGGCTTTCCATCCTTTTCTCCACCGAAAGGCGACTTCCCGTCGCGCCTGTTGAAGTTGATCAACAGTTGGAAGTTGATGGTAAAAGTCCGCCGATTGGTTTAAGCCCGAGTGAACGTTAACGCCATTTTGCTCAAGGGTTACATAGTTGGGTCTGAGGTAGCCCAGTTCAAAAACCCATGCTTCTAGGCCAATGCTGCTGCTTTGATACTCCTTTGCAATTTCAATGGCGATTTTGTGGGGAAGGATGAAGTCGCCATACATCAGGATGTGGCGAATAGCCTTCTCTTCGATGGTGTGTCGGAGGAAGGCGGCGAAGCTCTGCTCGACCGATTCCGTAAAGCTCAAGTACTGTCGAGGCTGGAAGCCTGGCTCCCAGAGCGGCAAGCGCACTTTCCACACCTCAGCACCCTGGCCTTCGAGGTGATGGGCAACCCTGGCGAAAAATGTGCCGATGGGCCCCATCAACAACAGAACAGGCCCTTTGATTTGTATGGACGGAGACATTCTTGGCGCTGCCTCCTTAAGGTCTCGTCAATCTATCATCGCCGCTCTTGGCGGGGTCGCGGGCGCCTCTGCTGGACTCTGCTTGCCAAAGCCCCCCACCAACGGAATATCTGTTGCTCGAGATTTAATCGCTGGGCTGGATTGGCCCTGAGATTCTGGATGCTCCTCATCGTGTCTTCAACACTGCAGCTGCCATCCCCGTTGAGGGATCGATACGTGGGGTAGGCAATCAGGCTGGCGTAGATCAGGGTTTCGAGGTCGACCTGGCGCCTGCGGCGCTCCCGGATCCAGAGATGGTTGCTGAGTGCATCTTGCGTGAGGCCCCAGCCCGCATAGAACGGCAGGCCCCACGTGTGCACCGGTAGGCCCCGGATCAGTGCTTCAAATCCACCCAGTGAGGTGAGCACACAGACGCGATCAACCTGTTCAAACAGTGTCGCCAGGCATGCATCCAGCACCACCTCATCACAGTGATGTGTGATCTGT
>Ga0194123_10005613_pt1 | contig 13344 bp, 9 predicted proteins | sample TA2MahsurfametaG_5_FD_155479 | JGI IMG/M metagenome (GOLD analysis project Ga0194123, IMG submission 155479) | Freshwater microbial communities from Lake Tanganyika, Tanzania - TA2015023 Mahale A surface | ecosystem: Environmental > Aquatic > Freshwater > Lake | place: Tanzania: Lake Tanganyika... | reverse complement strand
CGTCGGGCTCGAGGCGGTAGGTTTCCACCGCGTTGTAGGCCTCCGTCTCGATGAAGGTCGGGATGCAGGCGATGACGTACCACTTGCCCATATAGCGGTTGAGATCGAGGCGCTCCACCGTCGGCAGGGGTGGCAGGCGGGAGGCGCAGCCGGAGAGCAGGAGGGCGAGCGTGGCGGCCGCGAGCGTGGCGAGGCGGTGCTGGTTGCGCGCGGCGGTTGGCTGGGGAAGGAGAGGGCTTCGCATCCAGGGAAGCGGAGGGCGCAGCGGCGCCTTGTCAAAAGCCAGCCGCCGATTGGCCGTGGGTCCTTTGCCCCGGAAATCCGGTATGCCGATGATTTGTTCCCGGCCCGCCCGCGTCTCGACTACCCCGATGATCCCCGCCGCTCCGGCTCCATTCCAACCTTGCGGGTGATGAATGCGGGAGTACGGTTTCAAAACTGGGAGTTCGTCTGGGACCCCGCCAAGGATCTCCGCAACCGTGCGAAGCACGGGCTTGGCCTGTCGGATGCGGTTGCGCTTTGGTCGGGGCCCCTGGTGACTCTGCCCTCGGGACGTCCGGGTGAGGAGCGGCACCTCGCCATCGGGCTGATCGGGGGAAGGTGCTGGACGGTGATCTACGCCCCCCGGGGCGGCGCCTTCCGGCTGATCTCCGCCCGCCGCGCTCGCCCCGATGAAACCGAACTCTTCCGCCAGAAAACCCGCCCGGACGACCGGGCGTAACCTTGAGGCCCGCTTCGCCCGCGGGGAGGCCGTCCTCGATTACTTTGATGCGGCCCGTGCGATCGTGACGCACGGTGGGGCGCGGCCGGGCGCGGGGCGGAAGCCTTCCGGCAAGGTGCGCAAGACGGTGAAGCTTTCCCCCGCCGCGATCCGGCGGGTCCGGGCGTTCGCGCGCCGGGAACAGCTGCCGGATTTCTCCGCCGCGCTTGAGGAGGCGGTGCGGCGGCTTTGAACCAAAGCGCGGCGCCCGCCTCGGCCTGCGGGCTTGCCTCGCGGGACGGAGCGCGGCCAACTCCCCCAGTTGTCTTCGCCCCCGGCCGCCGCCCCTGCGCCGATGTCCCGCCCCGCCCTGCCTTTCGTCCTCGCGCTGCTTGCCGCCCCGACCCTCCCGGGGGCGGTGCCTGACGCCGCGGACCTAGCCTCCTTCGAGCGGGAAGTGCGCCCCGTGCTGGTGCGCCGCTGTGAGGAGTGCCACGGCCCCCAGAAACAGAAGGGCGGCCTGCGCCTCGACTCCGCCGCCGGCTGGCGCGCCGGGGGCGAAGGGGGCGCCGTGATCGTGCCGGGCCGGCCGGAGGAGAGCCCCCTCGTCGCCGCGATCCGCCACGCCACCGAGGACCTGCAGATGCCGCCCAAGGAGCGGCTGCCCGCGACGGAGATCGCCGCCCTCGAGGAGTGGGTCCGCCGCGGCGCGCCCGATCCCCGCACGGAGGCCCCCGCGGGCGTCGCCCGCCGGCGCGCGATGACCCTCGAGCAGGCCCGCGACCACTGGGCCTTCCGCCCCGTCACCCCGCCCCCGCTCCCCGCCGGGGAACCCGGCCTGCACCCCGTCGACGCCCTGCTCCGGCCCCGGCTGCAGGCGGCCGGGATCTCGCCTTCCCCGCCCGCGGACCCGCGCACCCTCGTGCGCCGCGCCTACCACGTGCTCCTGGGCCTGCCGCCGACCTGGGAACGCGTCCAGCGCCTCACCGCTGATCCCTCGACGGCGGCCTGGAATCGCCTCGTGGACGAGCTCCTCGCCCGGCCCGAGCACGGCCAGCGTTGGGCCCGTCACTGGCTCGACGTCGCCCGCTACGCGGACACCACGGACAAGTCCACCGACAGCGAGCGCCGCATCCCCTTCGCCCACGCCTACCGTGACTGGGTGGTCGAGGCCCTGAACCGCGATCTGCCGTTCGACCGCTTCGTGCGCGAGCAGGTCGCGGCCGACCTCCTGCCCGCGGCGGAACAGCCGGACCGCCGCGCCCTCGGGCTGCTCACCGTCGGCCGCCGCTTCGAGGGCAACCTCGATGCCCCCGAGCTGGTGATCGACGACCGGATCGACGTGCTCTCGCGCGGCTTCCTCGGCCTCACCGTGGCCTGCGCCCGCTGCCACGACCACAAGACCGACGCGCTGCCCACGGCGGACTATTATTCCCTCGCGGGCATTCTCGGGAGCGTCGAAGAGCCGCTCGACCTGCCCGAGGTCGGGACGGCGCCCGACACCGAGGCGGTCCGCAAGTACCGGGCGCGCCGGGCGGAACTGCTCGCGGCCCACGAGCGGCACGTGGACGCCTGCGCCGCCAGCGCCCGCCGCCGCCTGCGGGACCTTGCGGCCGAGAACCTCCGCTACCTGGTCGAGGAATCCCCCGGCCACCGCACCGTGGAGGGGTTCATCCCGCTCGACACCCCGCGCGGCCTGCTCACCCGGGGCGGGCCGCCCCGCTGGCGGGCGCTGATCGCGGCCAGCCTCGCGCGCGGGGAACGGTTCTTCGCCCTCTGGCCCGTCCTGCTCGCCCTGCCGCGGGATGAATTCGCCGTCCAGGCCGCGAACGTCCTCGCCGCGGCCCGGCCCGCGGACCACGACCCGGAGGTGCTCGCGGCGCTCCGCCGCCAGGCGCCCGCGACGATGCACGAGGCCGCGGATGCCTTCGGCCGGGCGATCCGCGACGCGCTCGATTGCCCCGAGGGCTCGGCCCTGGCCGCGATGGTCAACGCCCCGGGCAACGCGCTCGACTTCGACCGTGAGGAGATCCGCCGGGACCTCCGGCGCTTTGTCAGCGAGCACGAGCTCGTGCTCCGCCGCGAGGGCGAGGTGGACGGGAAGATTCGCACCGACCTGGCCACCCTTGAGGCCGAGGCGCCCGTCGTGCGGGCCCCGGCGCTCGTCGCGACCGCGGCCCCGGTCGCGGCGCGCATCCTCGTCCGGGGCGACCGCGCGCGGCCCGGGGACCCGGTGCCTCGCCGCCTCCCCCGCGTGCTGGCGATGGTGGACGACGGGGAGTTCGCGGATGACGGGCGCCTGCGGCTGGCCCGCGCCCTCGGCAGCCCGCGCAACCCCCTCACCGCGCGCGTCATCGCCAACCGGGTCTGGCAGCACCACTTCGGCACGGGGCTGGTCGCCACCGCGGATGACTTCGGCGTGACGGGCGAGCCGCCCTCGCACCCGGAACTTCTGGACTACCTCGCGGCCTACCTGATGGCGCACGGCTGGTCGCTCAAGGCGCTCCACCGCCACCTGATGACCTCCGACGCGTGGCGTCAGTCCAGCGCGCCGCGGGCCGACGCGCTCGCCGTGGATCCGGCGAACCGCCTCGGGTGGCGGATGACCCCGCGGCGCCTCGACTTCGAGGCGTTGCGCGACGGGCTCCTGCGGGTGGCGGGGCGGCTCGACCTGACGCCCGGCGGGCGCGGTGCGCCGCTGGGGGAGGAGCACGTCCGGCGGGCGCTCTACGGTTACACCGACCGGTTCCGGATCCCGGCGCTGCTGCGGAACTTCGATGTCGCGAACCCGGACACCTCGATCGCGCGCCGGCCCGAGACGACGCACCCGCTGCAGGCGCTCTATTTCCTGAACGGACCGTTCGTGCGGGCGCAGGCCGAGGCGGTGAACCGCCAGCCGGAGATCGCCGAGGAGCCGGATCCCGCTGCGCGCGTGCGCGCGATCCACCGGCGGGTCCTGTGGCGTGAGCCGGACGCGGCGGAGGCCGCGCTGGCGGCGACGTTCCTCGGGGCGGCGCCGGGCCCCGCCGACTGGGTCCGCTACACCCACACCCTGATGCTCGGCAACGAGTTCTCCTACTGCGACTGAACCCCGTGAACCCTCACCCCGCGTTCCCCGCCCCCTGTTCCCGCCGCGAGATGCTCCGCCGCTGCGGGGCTGGCTTCGGCCTCGTCGGCCTCGCCGCGCTCCTCGGGGACCAGCTCCGCGCGGGTGGCGCCCCGGTGCCCGGCGACCCGCTCGCGCCGCGGGCCCCGCACTTCCGGCCGCGCGCACGGCGGGTGATCCAGATCCTCGCCAACGGCGGGCCCTCGCAGATGGACACCTTCGACCCGAAGCCGGCCCTGACCCGCTATCACGGGAAACGGTTGCCGATCCACCTGGAGACCGAGCGTCCCACCGCGACGGCGCTCGGCTCGCCGTTCACCTTCCGCCGCTACGGGCAGTCGGGCCTCGAGGTGAGCGAGCTCTTCGCGGGCCTGGCGGAGAAGCACGCGGATGACCTGTGCGTGATCCGTTCGCTGCACACGGACACGCCGGTGCACGAGAACTGCCTGCGGCTGATGAACTGCGGGGCCAGCATTATGGCGCGGCCGAGCATCGGCGCGTGGGTGACCTACGGGCTCGGCACCGAGAACCGCGACCTGCCCGGGTTCGTGGTGCTGGTGCCGAAGGGCCTACCGGTCGCGGGGGCCGACAACTGGCAGGCGGCGTTTTTGCCCGGCAGCTACCAGGGCACCTACCTTGAGACGCAGGATCGCGATCCCGCGTCCCTGATCGACCACCTGCGCACGGCGGAGAGCGGCTCCGCGGCCCAGCGGGCCCAGTTGGACCTCGCGGCCGCGCTCAACCGGCGCCACCTCGCCGGGCGGGAGGATCCCGGCCTGGAGGCGCGGATCCACAGTTTCGAGACGGCCTTCCGGATGCAGGCCGCGGCCACCGACGCGTTCGACCTGCAGCGGGAGCCGGAGCACATCCGGGCCCTTTACGGCGACACCCCCCAGGCGCGGCAGATGCTGCTCGCCCGCCGCCTCGTCGAGCGCGGCGTCCGTTACGTGCAGGTCTGGCACGGCACGCTGCAGCCGTGGGACAGCCACGACCGCATCGAGGATGCGCACCGCCGCCTCGCGCGGGAGAGCTGCCAGGGCCTCACCGCGCTGCTCACGGATTTGAAGCAACGGGGGTTGCTGGAGGACACGCTGGTCATCTGGGGGGGCGAGTTCGGGCGCACGCCGACCGTCGAGCTCTCGCAGGGTGAGCGGGTGGGGCCGACGCTGGGCCGGGACCACAACCACCACGGGTTCACGATGTGGCTGGCGGGCGGGGGCGTGCGGGGAGGGCACGTGCACGGGGCGACGGACGACTTCGGGTTTCGGGCGGTGGAGGACCGGGTGCACGTCCACGACCTGCAGGCGACGGTGCTGCACCTGCTGGGTCTGGACCACGAGCGCCTGACCTACCGCCACAGTGGCCGCGACTTCCGGCTGACGGACGTCCACGGCCACGTCGTGCGCCGCCTGCTGGCCTGAGCCCGCCGCGGGAAACGGGACTTGCCATCGCCCCGGAGGCGGGGCTAGCCCGACCTCCGATGTGTCCTGCCGACCCCGAGACCGAACGCTGGTTTGCCACGCACGTCCTGCCCCACGAGGCCGGGCTCCGCGCGTGGCTGGCGCGCGGGTTCGGTCCGCGTCTGGCCGTCGATGACGTGGTCCAGGAGGCGTTCCTGCGGGTGTTGCGTGCGCGCGCGGCGGGAGCCCTCCAAGCGCCGAAGGCGTTCCTGTTCGCTTCGGCGCGCAACCTTGCCGTCGACCAGTTCCGTCGGCACGCGGTCTCGCGCACGGATTCCTTAGTGGAGTCGGACCTCTCGGACGTCTTGGATGACCGTGAGGGCATCCCCGAAAGCATTGCCCGCGGGCAGGAGGTCGCGCTTCTGACCGCGGCCGTCCAGTCCCTTCCTGACCGTTGCCGGCAGGTGATGACCCTGCGTCTGGCCTACGGACTCACGCAGCGGGAGATCGGGGCCAGGCTGGGGATCTCCGACCGCACGGTGGCGGCGCAACTCGCGATCGGGACCCGCAAGTGCACGGAGCACGTACTGCGGCGACTGGCTCATCCGGGGGGCCACCCGTGAGACGGCCAGAGCCGGATTCCGCGGCGGCCCGGCGCCGGTCCCGCGCCGCCGCCGAGTGGCTGGTGCGGCGCGACCGCGGCCTGACCGGGGCGGAGCAGGACGAGTTCCTCCAGTGGCTGGCGCTGGACCCTCGGCATGGCGAGTGGCTGGCGCTGCACCGGCGGACCGTCGCGGACTTCACCGCCCTGGCCGACTGGAGGCCGGAGCACAGCGGGGAGCCTAATCCCGACCTGCTGGCGTTCCCGCGTCGCCGGGTCTTGCGGTCACCGTGGGTGGTGGTTGCGGCCGCCGTGGTCGTCGCCGCCTGCGTCGCCATCTGGCCCCGCCCCACGTCGCCGGCCGCCGGGGCCGGGGATGAGCCGCGTCGGCGGTTGCTCGAGGACGGCTCGGTCGTGGAACTCAACCGGGGTGCGATGGTGACGGCGGTGTTCTCCACCTCCGAGCGCCGCGCGGTGCTGGAGCGGGGAGAGGCTTTCTTTGCCGTGGAAAAGGACCCCCGCCGCCCCTTTGTCGTGCGCGCCGGGGGGGTTGACGTCCGCGCGGTGGGCACGGCGTTCAGCGTCCGCCTCGCGCCGGCGGGCGTGGAGGTCCTCGTGGCGGAGGGTCGGGTCGCGGTCGTGCCGCCCCCGGCGCCGGCCGGGCCCGTCCAGGACGTGGCGCTGGTGGACGCGGGACATCGGGCGACCGTGGGGGTCGTGCCCGGCGCCGTGCCGGAGATCCTGCCGGTGGCCCCCGGGGAGATCGCGCGGGCGCTCGACTGGCAGCCGCGGCTGCTCGACTTCGCCTCGGCCCCCCTGGGGCTGGTGGTGGCCGAGTTCAACCGCCGCAATGCGGTCCAGTTCACGCTCGCCGATCCCGGCCTCGCCGCGTTGCCGGTCGTCGCTGCAATCCGTTCCGATAACACCGAGGGCCTGGCCCGTTTCCTGGCGGCCGCGCCGGGGGTGGTCGTAGAGCGGCGCGGACCCGCCGAGATAGTGGTCCGTCGCCGCGAGTGACCACCGCCGGGCCGTGCCGCGCCACCGCGCAGTTTCCTTTAGTGAATCCCGGGGCCCCGGACGTCTAGTTTCCGTTGCCCCCTTGCCCTGCCGTTTCCCTTTTCCACGCCCGCTGTGGTCCGTCCTGCTCGCCGTCGTGCTCGGCGGGTCCGTGGCCGTGGCGGCCGTCAGCCGGCGGGCCTTTGACGTGCCCGCGGGCGAGGCTGCGGAAACGTTGCGCCTCGCCGCGCACCAGGGTGGGGTCGAGATTGTCCTGTTCGCCGAAACGGTGCGCGCTGTGCGCACCGCGGCGCGGCGGGGTGAATTCGTCCCGCGCGAGGCGCTTGAACGCCTGCTGGCCGGCACGGGTCTCGAGATCGCGGAGGCCGGCGACCCCGGCACCCTCACGGTGCGGCGCCGCCTCCCGCCGGCCGCGAGTGCCTCGCCCGCCCCGGACGCTCCCTCTCCCCCGATGAAACCCCGCCATCCCCTCGCCGCCCTAGGCGCCTGGTTCGCCCTTGCCCTCGCCCCCGTTCCCGCCGCCCCGGCGGCGGAGGGCGCGGCCCCGCCCGCGGGCGTGATCGCGGGACGCGTGCTCAACGTGGGCTCCGGGGTCTACGTCAACAATGCCCGCGTCACCGTCGAGGGCACGCGGCTGGAGGCCTTCACCGACGAGTTCGGCGCCTTTGCCCTCGCGGGGGTCCCGGCGGGCGCGGCAACCCTGCGTGTGACCTACACCGGCCTCGCGGCCGAGACCCTCGTGGTCCGCGTGGAGGCCGGCCGCCAGGTCGAGGCCGAGGTTCGCCTGCGGGGAAGCCAGGGCGGCGACACGGTGCTGCTCGACGCCTACACCGTGGCCGCCAAGCGCGATATGGCGGCATCGGATGTCGCCGTGAACGAGCAGCGGTTCTCGCCGGCGATCAAAAACGTCGTCTCGACCGACTCCTTCGCGGACATCGCCGACGGGAACGTGGGCGAGTTCGCCAAGTACCTTCCGGGGGTCACCCTCAACCGCAGCGGCAGCGACGGGCTGTCGCTCTCGATCGGCGGCGTGCCTCCGGGCGGGACCCCGGTCACCCTCGACGGCAATGGCATCGCCAGCGCCACCGGCTCGAACGCGAACCGGCAGGTGGAGTTCGAGAACATCGCCGTGAGCAGCCTCGCGCGCGTGGAGGTCTCGCGTTCGCCGACGCCGGACGCCCCGGCCAACGCGATCGGCGGCTCGGTGAACCTCATCAGCCGCAGCAGCTTTGAGCGCTCGCGTCCGGCGTACATGATCAAGTCGCACCTCTCGTTTCGCGGCGACGACTTCAGCTTCCGCAAGGAGCCGGGCCCCTTCCAGCACAAGGAGTACATCTTCCTCCCGAACCTCGAGTTCAGCGCGGTGGTCCCGTTGAGCCGGGATTTTGGATTCACCTTCTCCGGCCTGGCGTCCCGGACCTACAACAACGGTCCCGGCATCGTGCAGAACTGGGTGCCGACCGGCATCGCGCAGTCCGCGAGTTTCCCGGCCACCACCCCGGACCAGCCCTACCTCGCCCGCTACCGCCTGCAGGAGCGCCCGAAGCTCACCGCCCGGAACACCCTCAGCCTGTCCGCCGACTGGCGCGTCCGCCCGGGTGGCGTGCTGACGGTCGGCTTCCAGTACGCGTATTTCAGCGCCGAGTTCTGGGTGCGCCAGCTCAGCTTCGAGCCCGGCCGAGTAGAATCTTTCGGCCCAGGCTTTACCCAGGGCGCGTCGGGGGCGGGATTCGTCCAGATCCTCACCGACGCCCGGGAGAAGAACAACACCTCCTGGGCGCCCAGTTTCCGCTACAAGCACGACGGTCCGGTCTGGCGCTGGCAGGTGGGCGGCGCCTACTCCGCGGCCTCCAACAATTATTCCAACGAGGGCTACTTCCTCGGGAACAACGCCTTCCTGCGCAACGTGACCGTCCGGTTCGAGGGCCTGACCGTCGATCATCCCACGGGGGTCTCGGTGCGGGACACGGCCGGGCGCCCTGTGGACCCGTACCAGCTCGCCAACTACCGGCTCGAATCCGTCTCCGGCAACAACTTCACGAGCGCCGCGATTGTCCGCACCCTGAACGCGCACGCGCGGCGGGAGTTCCAGGCCGGGCTTCCGTTCACCGCCAAGGCGGGGGTAGACCTGCGCTCCGAGCACCGCGACCTCCGCCGGCCCAGTTACAGCTACGGGTTCGTGGGCGCCGACCGGATCGCCCGGTCCGCGGATGACAGCGCCGCGCAGTGGTTCGACCCGAGTTACTCCCAGCGTGACCTGATCTTCGGGCCCCGGATGCAGTGGTTCGACCTCGACCAGATCGGGGACACTTACCGCCGGAACCCTGAGTATTTCACCAACACCGAGGCCGAGGCCGTTTCCGCCTTCCGGGCCGCGGTCACCTCCTCGCAGGTCATCACCGAGACGATCCTCGCCCCTTACCTGCGGCTCGACACCTCGCTCCTCGACGGGCGGCTGCAGCTCACCGGGGGCGTGCGTTACGAGCGGACCGACGATGACGGCACGGGTCCGCTGATCGATCCCACCCGCATCTACCAGCGGAACGCCGCGGGCCAGATTGTCCGCGATGCCGCCGGTCGTCCCGTGGTCAGCGCCCCGCTCTCCGGCCTCGCGGGCAGCCGCCTCGCCTACCTCGAGCGCGGCGCCCGGGCCACCAAGACCTACGACGACTTCTTCCCGTCGTTCAACGCGACCCTCCAAGTCCGCCCTGACCTGCTCGCGCGGGTCTCCTACGGGCGCTCCTTCAATCGGCCCGACTTCGGGAACATCCTTCCGTCGATGAACCTCCCCGACACGGAGTCCACCAGCCGGACCATCACCGCCACCAATCCTTCCCTGAAGCCGTGGTACGCGGACAGCTACGGCGTCTCGCTGGAGTACTATTTCCGCGAGCCCGGCACGGGCGTCGCGTCCCTCCGCGGCTATCGCCGCGACGTGCGCGACTTCTGGGGCACCTCCCTGCTGCCGGCCTCCGATGAGATCCTTGCCCCCTACGGGGTCGATCCGCGGGTCTACGGGGAGGCGCTCGGCTACTTTGTCAGCACGACGCGCAACGTGGGTTCCGCCCGGGTTTCGGGTCTGGAGCTCGATTACCGCCAGAACCTCGCCTTCCTTCCGGCCTGGGCCCGCGGGCTGACGGTTTTCGGCAACCTCACGCTGCAGCGCGCGGAGGGGGTGCAGCAGGCGAGCTTCACCGGGCTCGTGCGCCGCACCTACAACTGGGGCATCAGCTACAGCCGGGAGCGGCTCTCGCTGCGCCTCGCGGTGAACCATCGCGGACGGATCGAGCAGGGCAGGGTCACCCTCGCGGGGGCCGAGCCGGGCACCGTGACCTACCTCCAGGCCCGGGCCATCGCGGACGTCACCGCCGAATATCGCCTCACGCGCCGGTACGCGGTCTACGCGACCGGGCGCAACGTGAATGCGGCCAATGAGGACACGGTGGTGCTCGGACCTTCCACCCCCGCCGATCGCAGTGTGCAGGGTCGAATCAACTATGGGGCCACCTGGTATGTGGGTTTCAAGGCCACGTTCTGAGCGTCGCGTCGCCTCGCGTCCGGCCCGCCGGGAGGCCCGGCCGTGACCCGCCGCGACCTCTTGCGCGGTGCGGGGGTGTTTGCCGGCACGGCCGTCCTCGGGCGGGCGGCGGCGCGGCCGCCCGCCCTGACGCGCTTTCCTCTGGCGACGGAGGTCGAATCCCTCGTCCCGGTTCACCGCATCGCGGCCGGCCGCGTCATCCATCGCTTCTTCGATACCTCCCCGATCAGCCCTTCCGGCCGCTATGCCGCCCTGTTCCGGCTGCCCCAGGAGACCCGCACCCCGCGACCCGGGGAGGCGGGAGAGGTGGTGGTGGTGGATCTGGAAAGGGGCGGGGAGCGGACCGTAGCCAGTTCCCGCGGCTGGGAGGTGCAGATGGGCGCGAATGTCCAATGGGGGCGCACGGACGCGGACCTGTTCTTCAACGATGTCGACCCTGCCGATTGGACGCCGTTTGCCGTCCGCCTGGATCCGCGGACCGGCGACCGGCAGCGCCTCGGGGGCACGGTATTCACCGTATCCCCGGACGGAGCACTCCTGACCTCCTACAACCTGGTGGCCTCGCGCCTCATCCAGGTGGGCTACGGCGTGGTCCTGCCCGAGGAGCGGACCCGCCGCAACCGCGGCCCGGTAGCCGATGACGGCATTTTCGTCACGGATCTCGCTTCCGGCCGGACGCGGATGATCGCCTCGATCCGCGACCTGTGGTTGCAGGCGGTCCCCCGGCTGGAGATTCCCCACGCCGAGCGGTGCGAATTTTACTGCTTCCAGGTGCGCTGGAATCCCCAGGGCACCCGGTTGATGACGTTCCTGCGCTGGCACGACCCGACGGAGCCCAAGGGCGGTCCCCGCCGACTCACGCTCCTCACGCTCCGCGGCGACGGGTCGGACATCCGGGTCGCCGTCTCCCCGGCGCAGTACGCGCGAGGCGGACATCACCCGATGTGGACGCCGGAGGGCGATGAGCTGACGCTCAACCTGAACGTCCGCGATGGCACCCGCGCGCTGGACCTGGTGCGGGTGCGGCACGACGGTGCCGGCCTCCGTTCGATCCACCCGGTCGGCTCCGGCCACCCCTCGATGCACCCGCGCCTGCCTTTCCTCATCACCGACGCCTATACCCACGAGCCCTTGGCGCGCCCGGACGGCCGCGTGCCCCTGCGCCTGATCGACCTGCGCGATGGATCCGAGACCGCGCTCGCGTGGGTTCCTGCCCGGCGCCGGGACAGCGCGTCGCTGAGCACGGAGTTCCGCATCGACCAGCATCCGGTGTGGGCGGAGGGTGGCCGCCGTATCGTGTTCAATGGGGTGCACGACGACAGCCGCGCCGTTTAAGTTGCCGAGGTGGGGGATTGGCTGGATCGCGCGATGGCCCGAATCTGACCCACCCGATGCGCCACCGCTTCCTCGCCGCCAGCGCCGTGCTTCCCGCACGCGTTTGAACCCTGCCCCTTTCCCCCTTATGAACCGCCGCCGCTTCCTCCTCCGTTCCGCCGCCGCCTCGGCCGCCGCCTGCACGCCCCGGCTCCTCCGCGCCGCCGCCCCCGCCCGGCCCCCGCGCATCCTCCTCCGCTCCTCCTGGCAGAGCGTCAATATCGGCGACATCGGCCACACGCCCGGCGCCCTCTCGCTCCTGTACAAGCACTTCCCGGAGGTCGAGGTCACGCTCTGGCCCGGCAACCTCGGCCACGGCTCCCGCGAACTGCTCACCCGCGGCTATCCCCAGCTGAAGATCGTCGAGGGCTCCCTCGGGGCGGATAACCGGCCCCGCACCCCCGAGCTGGCCCGCGCCTGGGCCGAGACCGACCTCTACCTCAGCGGCTCCGGGTCCGGCTTCCCCGCCAGCGCCCACGCGGTCGCCTTCCGCCAGGCCACCGGCAAGCCCGTTGGCGTCTTCGGGGTCAGCACCGACCCCGTCTCGGGCTTCGGCGCCGGCCGCGACCCGGAGGGCGGCACCCTCGCCAGCCTCCGCGAACGCGCCCTGCGGCTCCCGCCCACCCACCTGCCCGCCGATCTCCGCTTCATCATCGATCAGTCCGCCTTTTTCTTCTGCCGCGACACGATCTCGCGCGATTACCTGCGGGCCCAGGGCGTGAAGACCCCCGTGCTCGAGTTCGGGCCCGACGCCCAGCTCGGGATGCACCTGCGCGACGACGCCAAGGGCCTGCCCTGGCTCCGGGAGCGCGGCCTCGAGGCCGGCAAGTTCATCTGCGTCATCCCCCGCCTGCGCTACACCCCCTATTACAGGATCCGCAACACCGCGCGGACCAAGGACGATGAGCACAAGGACGCCATCAACGACCGCACCACCGAGCGCGATCACGCGAAGCTCCGGGAAATGATGGTCTCCTACGTCCGGGCCACCGGCGGCAAGGTGATGGTCTGCGCCGAGATGACCTACCAGGTCGAGATGGGCCGGGACGTCCTCGTCAATCCCCTGCCCGATGACGTGAAGCGGAACGTGGTCTGGCGCGACAGCTACTGGCTGCCCGACGAGGCGGCGTCCATTTACGCGCAGGCGCTGGCGGTGGTGAGCGTGGAGTGCCATTCGCCGCTCATCGCCTACCACCAGGGCACGCCGGCGTTCTACGTCCGGCAGCCGACCGACACCTGCAAGGGGCAGATGTACCGCGATTTCGGGGCGGGGGACTGGTTCTTTGAGATGGACGAGACCGACGGCGCGCGGCTCTGGGCGCGGTTGGCGGCGATCCACCGGGATCCGGCGGGGGCGCGGGCGCAGGTGCGGGTGATCCAAGGGCTGGTGGGGGCGCGGCAGGAGCGGATGGTGGCCGCGGCACGGGAGGCGATCGCGGCCGCCCGCCGCGGCTGAGCCGCCGCCACTATTGGCTGGCGCGGCGGGCGGGCCGGGGTCAGGGTTTTGGGTTTCCGCCCGGAGCGGCGATCGCCCGGGCTCGTTCAACCCACGCGCAACCTCTGATGATCCCGAGATTCCCCGCCCCTTGGGCGGCGGCGGCCTTTGCC
>Ga0194123_10005608_pt1 | contig 13348 bp, 15 predicted proteins | sample TA2MahsurfametaG_5_FD_155479 | JGI IMG/M metagenome (GOLD analysis project Ga0194123, IMG submission 155479) | Freshwater microbial communities from Lake Tanganyika, Tanzania - TA2015023 Mahale A surface | ecosystem: Environmental > Aquatic > Freshwater > Lake | place: Tanzania: Lake Tanganyika... | reverse complement strand
TAGTTCAAGATTCTTCAAGAGAGACAAGAAAAGCTATTTACGATGTTGCGGTGCGTGGTTTGTCGTATATGGATGTACCACCGTACAACTGTCAGGCACCAATGATGATGCCAATGATGCAAAAACTATTTAATATCCCCTCAACATTTGTTTTAATGAGTGGTTTCACAATGTATGATAAAAACGGTGAACCATATATCCCGGCACAAGGGGGATCACCTGGAACATAATGCCTGAATTCGGTGATATCGTTGACGGAACCTTCTTCTTGTCATCCGAACAAGTCGATGTTCGGCAATATGGCTTTAGTCCAATTAAGGCCAGTGGTATTCCCACCGTGTATCACGTTGGCGATGTAATTAATCTTCCTTATGCATCGGGGGAGATCTCCACGATAGAAGCCATTGGTTTGGCATGGGGCGCTTTCGCTAGCGGCGTAGTGCCCGAATAATATAAAAAATCTTAATATTGTATACTTCTAATAAGTCTCACGAGACTTATTAAGGTTTCTTTTATCCCTTGCCAGCTGGTAGCCCGCGTGTATATGGTCGGGTTATTCCAGCTCATATCACCCATGACTCACGAGCCGCCTGTGGATCAGCGGATAGTGGACGAGTTCTTCAAGCTGATCTCAAACCCAAAAACCAAAGATGTTGGATGGCTTTATGCCATGGTCGCAACCTATGGTTTAAAACCAGATGAACTAATGGATTTTGTGTGGGGTGATAACTCCACGATTTATGTGAAAGACAAAAAGCGACCCGTTCCCCCACTACATCCTCAGTGGGTTTTGCTTTTTCAACTCAAAGAAAAACAGCCCCGCACAATGCGACGCTGTTGGAAGTCCCTTCATTCAGCCCTTTGCCAGGCCATGGCATATCAACATGTTTCCTTAAACATGACTGATTTGTTCTTGGCGCATCGCCTCAGGAAAGGCCACTACCGCAACTTCAAGCGCAAGCAGGCATCAACCCCTGTTTTTGCAGGTGTTTCCTAATCTTCTCGGTATTCCACCGATAGGTGTTCCGACAACGTGTCTCAGGAAATGCTGCGTAATGCGGACCCAGTTTCAGGGTGCTATTGTCGCGATACTTAAAGAGGGTTTTGCGATCGATGCCCAGGAGTTCCTCGGCTCGCTGGACGGAGACCCATCCTCTGATTTTGGTCATGGCGCGGAAAAACGCTTGCCTTCGTACAGTATCGACCCACTTGCCTAAGTCAAGGTTCTTAAGACTGTTTTTGGATTTGTGTTGTGTTTGGATACAAGCGAGGTGAAATTAAAATAAGATAACGGCAACTAAAGAGTATGTTCAGTTGTGAGCAGGAACCCCTCTCTCTACTGATTGAATTAACTCCAAAGTTAGCAAAGAAACGTTATCGACAATCCATCTACGAAGCCTGGGGTCATAAATGCGGTTACTGCAATGACTGCGCCACGTCATTGGATCACATTGTCCCTCGGTTTCGCTCTGGCTCCAGTTATCGAAACAACTTAATTCCAGCTTGTCGTCGCTGCAACACGAATAAGGCAAGCGCCAAGATGGAAGATTGGTACAGGCAGCAGACTTACTTTAGCGAAGAGCGTTTACTTTTAATTCAAAATTGGATGTCCGAAGATCTGATAAGTCTTTTTTCTTATAATGTTGATACTGTGGTCCCAGGTTTTGCGGCAGGATAATGCCAATTAAAAATCTTTATTATTACAACGGTCAATGGCAAGTTTCTCAAGAAGATTACTTGCCGACAGACTATAAAACCGATTACCCAACCACTAAACAAGTAGCAGCCGGGATAGTTTATAATCCAAAGACGGGTAAATATGAAGCTGCTTACAAAACTGTTAAAGATCCGGACAATATTTCTTTAAATAAAATTAACAAACAAAAAAACGAAGACAACGCTGCGGCCAACGATAAGTTGGCCAAAAAGAATGCTGTATATACAAAGATTTTAGAGACCGCCTCAGCTGCGCAAAAAGCAGGCGCTGGTAGTTATCTAAGTCAAAAAAATACACTCCAAAGTCTTAAGGACCAGGCCAATCAGGCCGGTATTTCGGATACTCAATTTAACGACGCTTTTGAAAGTTATAACGATTTTTACAAAAAAGAAATCGTTGGTAGTGGTTGGAGCATTGATCTTGGTGCAAAGCCGCCAGCGGGGGGTTTTGATCCTAAGTATTACGTCGGTGAAAACCCTGCCGTACAAGCAACGTGGGAACAAGCAGAAAAACAAGGAGATTTAGATATTCTGGCACAGTACAAAAGTCCAGAAATCTTTGCCCTTTACAATTACACAACAGTTGGTAAGCCTTCTGGCAAGCGGGGAAATAAAGCAGAAGAGCTTTTAGCCTCTAAAGAATATCTTGAAAAGAAGCCAACAGATTCAGACATTGCTGGCATTAAGGACCAACAACTTGGCATTGGTTATGAAGCAGTCAAAGAAACAAAACCTGGAACTAAGTTAGAAGAAGCCGTCAGCGAAGCTATTGGCGCAGACGCTATTAAGAAGACCAAGCAGTTCGGTGCTTTAACGCAGGATGTGTTAAAAAACACAATCAGCGAAATGCAAAAAGCGAAAGCAAAAGAACAAATGCTGTCCATGATGGGCGGTCTACCGGGATTCCAAGAAATACTCAATATCAATCAAACACTCAGCAATTCCATCCTTGGTGATTCTGGCGTTGGTGGTATTCTTGCGTTTAGCGGAGCAGAGGGAAATAAAGCTCAAGAAAGTCTTGAGAAGTCTCTTCAGAATATGACTGGCGTAAACACCAGTAGCATTTATAACTGGCAACAATGGTTTGATACGAGCCTTAAAAAACAATACAAACAAGATCTTGAGCTGGGCCTAACCAAAAAAGATGCAGAAGAAAAAATTCAAGTTGAAGCCGATTTTGCCAAAAAATTTATTGAGCAATACTTAATTCCACGCTTCAATGAATCTAAAACAGTTAGCGAATTCATAGAATACGTTAACGTCAAAGACGAAGAGCAGAACCCGTTTCAAACGCAGGACATGGTTAACGCTGCGGTGGACGCTGCCAGCTTGAAATCACAGGCCTATTTGGATCAGCTCAAACAACTTCAGGATGCTTACTTTGATCCAAAGTTTTATTTTGATCCCAATGCAAATTTAAAATCTGAGCAAGCAAAAAGTTTGGCTGGCGCGACACAGCAACAAGCTAATTACAAACTGCAAGCCGAAACAGTAGCTAAAGATTGGGAAGAAGCCAAAAAACAAGTGAATGCCCAAAACGGTGATTGGTTCGAGCAGGCATATAAATATGGTGTAGACGTAAATGATAAAGATGCGTTTGCGAAGTTACATTTTCAGGTGCAGGGCCAATTCAAAGGCTTTGATGCAGCAGAGGATCTTTGGACCACTGCCAAAGTTCAAGACTATATCTACACCACCATTTTGCCTGCTGTTAAAAGCGAAACAGATAAAATGACTGTCTTTGGCAATTTCATAAAGCCAGATGAATTTGCTGATAATTTACTAAGCAATTACAACGTTAAACCTGACGACAAATCCACATGGAGCAAAGTGCTTGATACATTCAAGCTTAAAAAATTCCAAGGTTCTTATGATGAATTAAAAAGTTATATTGCAGACACTTTTAAAACGGTTTCTGCGGTGGAACTGCAACCACAATTAAAAGAGCTTAAGAAAAAGGGCATTAAACCTACGCAGAAAAATTTGGGTGTTTTTTATATTGAAAAACCAACCGACACAGCTGGTGCCGCAGAAGGCGAAACCGCTTTATACAAAGCATTTAAAGGTGCAGGATACGGTGGAACAGAGGATGATTTCTATCAGAACTTTTTCCCAGATCTTGACATTGAAGAACAAAAAATATTAACGCAGGCAGGAAGCAAGTCGGGCGGTCTGAAGTTTATCGAGTTTGATACCAAAGATCCGTTTGCAGCTCTTGGCACTGTTGAAAAACTAACGGGTGGAGATAAAGGAGAATTCTCGAATATCTTCTCTGTGCCAACAGCGGATGATGAGACGGATACAAAAAAAGATTTCTTTAATCTAGGATTAGATGATGAAAAGGATTACAAATCCAAGACAGGCGCTTCAATCCTTGGCGAGTTCACATCTTTCCTTAAAGGTTTCTAATGTCAGATAAACATAAAAAAGCTGCCTCGGCCGCAAAGCGTTATCAGAAAGACAAGATGCCTTGCAACAAGCCCCAGCGGGCGCCAAAGGGGGACAAGCATAAGTATGTCGTCAAGGCTTGTCAAAACGGAGAAGAAAAAATTGTACGGTTTGGAGCAAGGGGATACGAAGATTATCTTCAGCACAAAGACAAGGGAAGACGTGCTAACTTCAAGGCGCGTCACAACTGCTCCGAGAAAAAAGACAAACTGACTCCCGGATGGTGGGCGTGTAATTACAACTGGTAACCACAATGGCCAAACCCAAATCCAGCACTGCAATTAAAATCGAATCCAAACCAAAACGCACTAAGCAAGGGCAAGGATTACATTCCAAGCCTAGCCATGGACGGAAAAAACTTCGCGGCCAGGGTAAATAATTTGTGTATGATTGGGGGTAACAGGTGTTATCCCCATGTCCGACATTACTCGTGCGATTAATTTAATCCGCAAGTACGAAGGCTTTAACGAAAAGGCGTACCCTGATCCTTACACTGGGGTCGAGCCTTATACGTTTGGGTATGGCACTCAATTTTATCCAGACGGTTCTCCCGTAAAACAAGGGCAGCGCTGCTCAAAAGAAAAAGCACTGGAATATTTATTTCATGAAGCTCATATTATTGAAGGTCAGCTACACAAGTTAAATCTTGGCTTGGATAACAGCATGCTTCAGGCCTTGATTTCTTTTGTTCATTCTGTCGGCTGGGAAGCTTTCTTATACAGCGAGATTGTTGACTGTCTTGACCGAGAAGATTTCTTTAGCGTCACCCAGGAGATGGGTAACTGGATCTTTGATCCATACCACAAAGTTGTTGGCGGCCTCATTGATCGACGGCGAGAAGAAATTGATTTGTTCTTGGAGGAGATTGATGCAAATCCCTGGGCGTCTACAGAAGTTTTATTGCGTGCTTTTCGGAATTACACCGCAGCTCCACACGAAGTGCGTGCAATTCGCAAGCTAGAAGAAAACATCAGCCCTTATGTCCTGTCAGAATTTGCCAATGAATTTGACGTAGATCGAAATCCATGGCAAGAGTTCTCCCAAGAGGAGCTTGACGCCATGTTTGCCATGTAGTCTTAGAATAATTAAATCTAAGGCTGAGAATTACATGGAGCGTTTAGTCGAACCCAGGGAGTTTCAACTTCCTTTGGAACTGCAATTCTCCATGCGTAAGGCTGAGCTTGCAGCCCAAGAGATGACTTGGGATCAGCTGTATTCTGCGTTACTCAACCTATACCACCAACGTCTCATGGAATGGTACGCGGTTAAATCTTTGATGGCAGACGAAAATATTGATCTTGACTGGGATATCCCCACTGATCTTGAATTAGTCGAACTCGCCGCCAGCTGTATGGTTGGCGACGATGACGACGAAGAAGAAGAGTATCAGCCGTTTTGAGCTTCGTCCAAAGCAATTAAACGATCAAGATACCACCGTGCCTTCTTCAGTGATTCTGTCCCGCCTTTATGCTTCTCACGCCACACATACTTAGCGATGTTTCCCTTTAGGTACCCGCGAAACTCTTCTGCGGTTAATTGGGCTTCAATGGCTTCGATGCATTCGATTCCGCCGTCAGTGTAATGAGACGGGTGATTAACTACATCGACCTGGATCACCGGAGCCTCTTCTTTTGTTAACCAAGGTACCGGGCAAACACCACCGGGACAATCACTGACAAAGTCGTCGGTCTCGGTGGTTTTGTTATGCGGATCTACCGGGTTAAACCACGGCGCTTTCGTGACATCTCGAGCATCTCCTCGGTCGGTTCCCCCAGCTCCAATACCAGAGTCTTGGGACGAGGCGCTGCTCCCGCCTGGACGGCTTCCTCCATCGACGGAATGTAACCCGTTAGCCCCGGCCTGTCCATCCCTTCGATATTCAGTGGGTTCCGCTCCAGCCCTTGCTCGCATGCCACAAGTCCACGATTGTACATATCGTACAGCGGAACGTCGTTTTCTGCGTTGTCAATTGGCTGACCGAAGTCTTCTTCTAAGTCCAAACACCGGCACTTAACTTCGTCCTGTACAAAGCTATCCAGGAATCCTGCCGCGCTGTGGTACATGATATTAAAGGCTTGATTTATTCCTTTTACAATAATACTATGGCAAAATTTTTTGATCCCACCTACGATCCTCGCCTGGATTCAGGTTCGTCAGGTGTTGAGGTAACTGATTTAAATCCAGAGAAAATATATGATACGGATCTTCGTCGCATTGAGCCGGACGAACGTTTATCGGTAGAAAGTATTAACAATCCACAGGAAAGAATCGGTCAATACATGAGGGCGGTCAAAACCGCTGGTGCGTATAAAACAAGAGCAGGCATTGCCGAACCCACAATCCGTGGTGAAACGCCACGGAATCCAGCGGTCATCGACGTTTCTTCTTTTGGCACACCTTTTGGCGGCACCGTTCTTCCATCGATGGGAGATACAGCGGGCACCGCAGGCAGTACAAACTACGCTAATAAACCGCAGCCAAGATTTGGCAAGCCGTTTATTTAATCAGACCTGAGAGAACACCACGTTCGGCGGCTGGTCTTGATACTTGCCTTTCCGATCTTGGTAGCTGACTTCGCAAGGAGCGCCTTGGTAAAACAACAGTTGAGTAATACCCTCGTTGGCGTAAATTCGATTAAAGAGTCCAGTGCAGTTACTGATCTCTAACGTCAGGTAACCTTCCCATCCGCTTTCGGCAGGCGTGATGTTGACCAGGATTCCAGAGCGTGCGTACGTTGACTTTCCAACGGCCACCACAGTGACATCCCTGGGGAGCTTCAGTCGTTCTTTGGCAACGCCCAGGCAATATCCGTACGGCGGTAGCAGGAAGTATTGTCCGCGTTCGTCCTCAAGCAGCTCAGCGGGTTTTAAGATTTCAGGATCAAAGTCCTTTGGGTCACAATCTCCCGCCTGTACCTTGCCAAAAATCAAGCACTGCGTTGGAGATAAACGGATGTCATAACCGTACGAACTAAGACCGTAGCTCAAAAGGCGCCGACCCTCTTCTTCGCTTACGATATGGTCGACAAATGGAGCAATCATCTCTTGCTCTTTTGCCAGTACACGAATCTGCCAGTCTGCAAGTACCGTCATTTCTTTGTTCAATCGTTACTCAGTATACGAAATTCAGTAGAGAATACGGCCCTTTTCTGCGTAGATATCCGCGAATCTTTCAGTGGCTTCCGTGGCGTTTTCCATTGGTGGCAAATAGACCAAAAACGAGGTGCAGGTTTTATGTTTTCCAACCCCCTCACTGGTATTTTTCAACAAGGTTGGCGCAATTTTTAATATGCACATCGGAAAGTCAAAGATTTTCTGTTCATACCGAATCATGTCCGGGCAGTTGGTAAAGTACAAACCTTGCTTTACATCACCGGCCATCCAGCTTCTATACAGTTTTCGAAACCAGACCGCATGGGAAGAGGTCAAAGTAGGAGAAGAAGAGCGGGTCATCTTCCACCGCTGGTTTTTCTTGTCCCAAAAGTAAGCACCACTTGGGGGAAACAAGTAAACATTCCCGTGCCACTGCTGGCAATTCAACCCATCATCCGAAGGAGTAAAGAATTCTTTTGCTTCCACATATTGATTAGCCACCTTGGAGCTGGCGACATCCAAATCAATGCCTCCAAGCACGGCATGAGCCGCTGACACCAAGTCGTAGTTTGTAATTAACTCCCGGTCCTCAACGTGGGAGTGAATACTTGGGATCGGCATCAGTCCTTAATCATTTTGTTATAATCAACTTCACAATACCGAAGACCTTCTTGATCGTTAATCAAGTAACCAGCCTTTTCGGTGGGGTCGATTTTCTGTGCGGCGTTCAAGATACGCCTAAAAGTCTCGGCCATGTCTCCATCATCGGTCCGTTCGCAGTCTTCCTTGGCCGCATGCAACTCTTTCAATGTCATAAAGAACATTGATCGCTCTTTGTTTTCTGGCTGGAACACCATAATTCCAGGCCCTTCGTGTTCCCAGAATTTGCAGTACTGTTGCCCCATGTCACCAAGAATCAACTTTACGGTGGCATCAAGCATCTTGGTTTTTGTATCGTCCAGCTCAGGGCCGACCACAGATGCGATCAATTTTTCTCGACGATTCATACTTCTAATAGCCCCTGACGGGCCAACGATTCAATCAGTTTATCTGTCGGCTGGTATAGAACGACCATTTTGCCAAGAACACCACGTTTTTTTGTGAGCTTTCCATTTTCATCCCGTACTTTATCCAACTCTCCAGACCGGATAAGATATTCAGCTACACAACGCAGCCTTCGTTTAAGTGGCAGTTCTGCTTGCGGGAATTTACCGCAGATTGTATCGGCTTTCAAATCACGAAACGCCAGGCGCAAACGATTTGCCAGAGTCATGCCAGAATTAGCGTCTTCTTCTTCATAGTTTTTTAAGTTTTGCAGGTACCTTCTTAGGCAGCCGGCATCAAAAGACCCCTCTGGTGGCAGAAACATTTCAATCTGCAACGCCAGAGATTCCGGGAGAAGGTCTTGATAGTTCTCAAGATCTACGTCATCTACTTCAAAGCCCTTAAATCGGTGCGCCATCACTCAAGTGGATCATACGCCTTGGTCCTGTAAAGATTTGACTTTGGTTTCCGGTAGTCCTCTGACTTCAGTTCAGGGTTTCTGCCAAAAGAGCGCACCAGATTGTTCCAGGGAATCCGAATGACAGCCTTTTTGTTGGGATTGGGAGAAGCATTGACGTAATGCAGGCCTTCCACCCAGCCCTTCGATGGTTCCTTCCGGCCAATGGCCATCCAATTACGCAACGTTTGATCTGAAACGTTCAGGCGCCTGGCGCATTCTTCCGTAGAAATGTATTCATCGGCATAAGCCTCAGGATTAAGAACGTCTGTTTCGCCATTCTCGTAACGACTGTGCCACATGGAAGCCAAGATGTTGCGAATGCCCTTGAGTTCAAACGCAATGTCTTCTAAACCCTTTCTTAAGCCGTAGTTCATAACAACAAATGTTTCAGTTAGATGCTAACGTGTTGGAAAATGGTTTGCCCTAATGGAAGAACAGATTCCCCCCAGCCAAGCGCCCCTGCCTCCGCAGATCACGCCCGAACAACTGGAGGTTATGAAGGCGCGTGCCCGTGAGCTGGCGATTCAACAAACCATGGCTCAACAAACCGCCGCTCCTCAACAACAACCTCGTGTTGTTTATGTGCGTCGCAACTTTACAGTTGCAGAATTGCTGTTAGTAATCCTTCTATCTTGTGGGATTGTAACAGGAATTCAATGGACTTGGAACTTTGCTTCCAATCTTTTGCCCAAGATTGAAATTAAAGTTCGATAGACAAAGAGATTTATAATTAAAGGTAAGAATATGGCGTAATCGTAGGTGGCAAACAGACGAATCTCGGAATTCCCGTCGATTGACGGGCTTGCCATTAATGAGCAGGACCTACTTACGCTCGTCCACGTCTTCGAAGTGGACCCGACGCTTCGTAATAAGAAAATTACTTTTACTCAGTTTCGGAATTATTTAGATCAATATTACGTCAACATCAGTGGTGAAACCATTTTCGGTAACATCACGATTACTGGAGATCTAACCGTTAGTGGTGCGACCTCCCTCAATACTGTCACCAGTTCTGGCCTTGCCACCTTTAGTGGTGTCATTGTTCAAAACAATCTGACAACCACCGGTACGATCAGTGGTAATACGGTGACCGGGGTCTCTGGTCTCTTCACAGACCTCAAGAGCGTTACTGGTACATTCACCACATCTCTCTCCGGCGCCACCATTACCGGAGATACGGTTCGTGTATCCAATATCACAGGTGTCTCTGGCGTATTTACCACTGCTTTAAGCGGAGCAACTGTCACTGGTGATACGGTTCGCGTCAGTAATTTAACTGGTGTTTCCGGTGCTTTTACGAGTCAGCTTTCCGGTGCCACCATTACCGGCGATACGGTTCGGGTGTCAAACATTACCGGTGTTTCCGGTGTGTTTACCAGTAATTTATCCGGGGAAACGGTCACTGGAACCACCGCAAACTTTACATCTGGTGTTTTTCAAAACCTAACGGCAGGCACTCACACCATTACTGGGAATCAAACGATTTCCGGCAACCTGTCAGTCCTTGGTTCGGGTTTCTTTAGTTCTGGCGTACAGATCACAGGAACCCTTAGCGGCACCACGATTACTGGAACGGCAGCTCAGTTCACATCCGGAACATTTACCAATCTGAGCGGCACGTTAATCAGTGGTGTTAGCGGTGTCTTTACAACGCAGCTTTCTGGCGCCACCATTACTGGTGACACGGTTCGCGTCAGTTCCCTTACGGGAATATCTGGCACCTTCACCAACACGCTCAGTGGGGCCACCATTACTGGTAACACCGTTCGGGTAAATTCCTTAACCGGAGTCTCCGGTGCCTTTACGTCTCAACTTTCCGGAGCAACGATTACAGGAAATACGGTTCTTCTTACATCTCTTACAGGAGTAAGCGGCGTCTTTACTTCTCAAATCTCCGGTGCCACTGTTACCGGAAATACTGCTCAATTCATCAACCTCACTGGTGTAAGCGGTGTATTCACCTCTCAACTGTCCGGCACAACAATCACTGGAAACACAATCCAGGGAAGTTCGATCACTGGTGTTTCTGGCGTATTCACCACGCAGTTGTCAGGTGCGCTGATCACGGGTGACACTGCAAACTTCACCACACTGACAGCTGAAACAGCAACAATTACAACTGGAATTGTTAAACAAAATATTACAGTCACCGGCAATATTGCAACCAGTGGCACTCTTTTTGTTGGCCAGACGGCAAACATTACTTCTGGACTTACGGTTTCCACTGGAACCATCAGTGGTGTTACGGTTACTGGCACGACAGCTCGCTTCACTGAAATTACTGGGGTCAGTGGTGTCTTTACCAGCCAAGTTTCTGGGGCCACTGTCACAGGTAACTTCATTCAAGGAAGTTCGATCACTGGTGTCAGCGGCGTATTTACAACGCAGTTATCAGGAGCAACCATCACCGGCGATACGGTACGAGTCACTAATATCACAGGCGTTAACGGACGCTTCACCACAGAAGTCTCTGGTGCTGTTGTCACAGGAGATACGGGTCGGTTCACAAACCTCACTGGTGTATCAGGTGTCTTTACCAGTACGCTTTCCGGTACAACAATTACAGGTCAGTCAGCCCAGTTCTTATCTGGTGTTTTTGTTAACTTAACTGCAATTAACCAAACATTTTCTGGTGACCAGACAATCAGTGGTAATTTCACCATTCTGTCCGGTTTGTTTATTTCCGGTCAAGCCTTCTTTAATAACAACGTCAGCATTACCGGCAACATTAGCGGGCAAACAATTACCGGGACTGCGGTTCAAGCAACCAACATTACTGGCGTTAATGTTGTCGGCACAACCAGTGTTTCTGGTGCAACCGTTACAGGAAACGTTGCTCAGTTCACCACACTGACTGGTGGTACAGCTGGATTTACCACCGTCACCGGTACAACTGTTACTGGTAACACCGGTTTATTCACAAATATAACTGGCAGTACACTTGCTATTACAACACCTTCGGGTGCAACTCCGGCAATTGTATGTTCCGGTGTTGTTTCGGGTAGTACGGCTGGCTTTGTTATTCAAGGTCCATTGATTATTCTCCCGTAAGTTTTTCGGTTAAAATAAGAAAAAAGCGTTGGGCAAATGCCGTACGGTACGATAAAAGTTGACACGATTACGTTTACTTCTGGTTCGAGTGACGTAAGTGTTGCTATTTCTGGTTTAGTTCAGAATCCCACGTTTAGTGGAAACGTAACTGTCACCGGCACTGTCTCCGGAACCGTGGTGCGAGGGAATACTGTATCTGGGGCCACGGTTACCGGAACTGCGGGTCAGTTTGGAACATTAACAGGAAATACTGCAGGCTTTACTACTGTTACCGGAACTACTGTTACAGGTACAACAGCCAACTTTGCAACGCTTTCAGGCACCACGATTACAGGGACAACTCTTAATGTTGCTTCTGGTACTTTTACTAATAATTCAACTGCTGCCGCATTTATTCCAACTGGTAGCACGGCCCCTGCCAATGGGGTTTATCTACCTGACGAAAACAGCGTAGGCATCAGCACTAATGGTCAAGGCAGGTTATTCATCAACTCCAGTGGCAATATTGGTGTAGGTACGGCTTCGCAAGAATCATTTACAAACCAAACTCGTATTACCGTTAACGGCACAAATTACGGAGGAGTGTCATTTTTTAGCGGTGGATCAAGACGTGGCCAAGTTGTTGGAAGCTCCACAGAATTTCAAATTTCAAGTACCGGCGCTATTCCGCTGATACTAGGTGCAAACGATCTTGAACACTTACGCATCACCTCCACTGGCCAGCTAAATCACATCGGTGCAGGCAGTAGCAATTCCCCTGCAGTTTCATTTAACGGTAGCGCACCATCCAACAGCCTCGTTATTGACTCCTCAGGGCGTCTAGGCGTGGGGACTAGCAGCCCCTCCGAAGCATTACACGTTGTTGGAAAAATTGCTGTTAGCGGAACAAATCCATCCATTAAACAAACTGTTCAGACCTCAAATCTTGATTTGTGTGGTGGAACAACTGTTGGCACTGATTCTTCTATACAGCTTTACGCCAGTTCAAGCCCTTCCGACGCAAACCATACTTTCTACAACAGCAATGTTCATATTTGGCGCAATGCCGCTGGCTCTACTCAGTACGGACGTTTTGATTCTTCAGGACGCCTGTTAGTTGGCACGTCTACTAGCCGTACTGTGGGTGGACCTAATGAACGGCAAGTTCAAATAGAAGGTGTTAGCAATCTTGGACAAAGCATTGTTAGAAACTCAAACGATGACACCGGAGCAATTCTTGCTTTAGGCAAGAGCCGTGGCACAGCCATAGGTTCAAATACCGTGGTGCAAAACGGTGACATGCTTGGGCTTATTACATTTGCCGGAGCAGATGGAACAGATTTAGAAACTCAAGGTGCACATATTGCCGCTCATGTGGATGCAACACCTGGAAGCAATGACCTCCCAACAAGGTTAGTGTTCTCGGTTACCGCCGACGGGGCGAGTTCTCCGACGGAGCGGATGAGGATTGCTCAAGATGGTCGCGTTACCACTAGGGGAGGCGGAACAGGTGCCACTATTGCGTTTAACGTTACAAACAGCGCGGATACTGCACTTT
>Ga0194123_10005607_pt1 | contig 13350 bp, 14 predicted proteins | sample TA2MahsurfametaG_5_FD_155479 | JGI IMG/M metagenome (GOLD analysis project Ga0194123, IMG submission 155479) | Freshwater microbial communities from Lake Tanganyika, Tanzania - TA2015023 Mahale A surface | ecosystem: Environmental > Aquatic > Freshwater > Lake | place: Tanzania: Lake Tanganyika... | reverse complement strand
AACGCCGGTGCCGGGTAGAGGCTGGTGAGCTCCTCCAGCACCGCCACCACGTCCTTGGCCTTGCAGCGCCTTCCCACCCGGATCGCCAGGCAGAGGCGGCTGTGCTCGTCGATCACGTTCAAGAACTTCAGTCTGCGGCCGTCGGCGGTGGTAGGTCGGCTGCGCCACCTCGATGACGCGGCAGACGTCGATGACGGTCTAACCCTGGGCGATCAGCTGCTCGGCGGTCTTGAGCTTGCGGATGATTTGCTCCGCCGTGTGCCTGGTGCATTTCATGGTCGAGTCCCCGGCCCAGTCTGGCCAGATGAGGACTCTCATTCACCCTGGACCGATCTCCGGGGTCCACGTCACTCAAACGCGATGGTATAGTGACACCGGGGCTAGAGACAGAGTTATCATTCTACGGACTGTCAGCAAGACTTAAGTTTTGAGACCACAATAGTAAGGCTTTTTAGCCGAAAATATTGAGTATGTTTTGAGCCACTCTGTAATAGGTGTAATGTGAAGAGACTCTAAGTCCTTCGAGATGTAGCCGATCCCAAACTGTACTTGAAGATAACACAGACTCGATCTGCCGAGCAAGGTTCTGAACGGAGAAGGGATTGAAGTATACAGGCGCACTGAGTAGAACTTCCGGTATGCAAGAAGATTCAGAAGCAATCACTGGGCATCCGCATGACATTGCCTCTAAGGGAGGTGATCCAAAACCTTCAAAAATGGAGGGGAATACCATTAGCTGAGCACTGGCGTATAGTTCTTTTAGTGCTTGGTCAGAGAGGTTAGAAACAATTTTAATGCGCCCAGGTGGAACTTTAAGTAAGCTTTTTTTAATCGAGTCACCTGAGATTAGTTTACGCTTGTTAGCAACTAGTATAAGTGTATGGGGCAGTTTGCTGCATATCTGTGCGAAGGCTTCGATTAAAACTGGAACATTTTTATGTTTATCTAGAGATGCTACTGCTACTATGGTATTTGTTCGTTCATGGAGTCTTTTGTAGACGATATCCTGTTTGTTGTTAAGTCCAAATATAGCGCCAATTCCAGCTGACACTACTGACACTTTGCTCCAGGAGCCAGGGAAGAGAGTGCATACTTGGTCTCGGACATACTTGGTGGTCACGCCAATATGGGTTGATGCGTTAAGGATAAGTGGTATATTTATCTTATAGTAATTAACAAACCAAGTCGAGTAGTAATGTGGGTACAGGAGGAAATTAAGATCATGGATAATCGTCAGTGTTGGCACTCCTGTTGGCCTGAGGGGTGCGTTCATGACTGGACAGATCAGTGCATCTGGCTTGGCTGACTGAACTGCCTGATAGAGGACAGAGTTGATCCAAATAGCTTTATATAGTCGATTAAAGAATCGCTTGTTCTTTGGTTTAATAGCTTCGACTTCAGCCAAGTCTTGAAGCTCCTTAAACAACTCAGTCGAATAACGTGTTACACCTGTATGCTTTTGACCGTCTAGGAGTAAATGAGAACCTTCGTATAAGAGTTTCATTGGGATTCATTCAGGAGATTAGAATTCATACAGAGATGCTGTGTCTTGCTTATCTGGACTCAACGGCAAGGACAGAATAAGTTGATTAAGATGGGAAGCCTCAGATTGAGGGGTGTGTATGGTTAGTGGCTGATGTGTGGAAGTGCAACCATTAACACCCCTCAAAATAGCCCCTTCTATGCAAGAGAGTGTTGCATCTAGCCCTTTTTGGTCTGGGGTAAAATAATATGCTTGGCCATACGATGACTCTCTAAGTTCTGGTGTATCTGAGCAGTAGACTCTGCAGCCAGACTCTACTGCATGTAATGCTGGCATACCATAGCCTTCGTACAACGAAGGTATGATTGTGCCTTGACTACCATTCATGAGGGAGCAAACCTCATGATCAGTTAGGTTGCTAAAGACAGACAAGGCTCGTACGCGCAGTGAATGCGAGATTTCTCTTTTAATCGAGGAGGACTTCCAACCATATGAAGTACAGACAACCAACCGAAAAGAGATTTTTCCTTCTACAAAAAGTCTTCGATGCCTATTGATTAGTAGAGCAAGATTCTTGCGGGGCTCTGAGCTCCCGACAAAAAATATGTAAGGGTCTGAGAGACCGTGATGCCTTAAGAACGACCGGACATATTCGCCATTAAGTTTTGAGAATTGATATCCAGACGTGGGCCTTACAACAGACATCTGGCTGGGCACTATTTTCTTAGTCAGCCTACTGGCTGTCGAATAGGAGTTGCATATAATTAGGCTGGCTCTGCGTACACTCCTTAGAAAGAATATCTTATAGACAAGGAATGTTTTAAATGGCATTGTAAGCGGATGAAGCAGATAGTTCAGGTCATGTACTGTCATGATAGTCTGCATTCGCGAATGAAGAAATAGAGGGAGGACGGATACGGGACTCCAGTAATAGTCAGGATTAGCTGCATTTACTAAACGTCCAGAGAAAAAGATCACCCAGAGCAAGTGTGGGAGTCTGGCAAAAAAAGAGTTAGGTTCAGTTATTATATCGCTATGCGTAACAAGGTTAGAGTTTATTGTGTTTTTTGATATGAGCTTTACTTCGACATTTGATAGGCTGATTAGCTCATTTATCAAAGGCAAAAGATATTTAGAAGTACCGTTATAGCCAATCGAGATAGAAGTGGCTTCAATTAGTAGGATGGGCTTGTAGGACCTGGCAAGAATTGTCATTAAAGAGCATTAATTTTTTGGTAGTCTAGCATTGACTTTTTAGTCACTTTTCCATTGTCAACAAGCAAGACAGAGTCAAAGAATTTGAGTATCTTGGTATCGTGAGTTATGACTATAAATGTAGTTGTGGGATAGTTAGCAAACAAATTTCTTATCGTATGTGTTGATATTGCTTGATCTAAAGCGCTAGTTGGTTCATCCAGGCATACAATTGGTCTCATTCTAAAAAGGGTACGTGCTAGAGCTATTCGCTGTTGTTGGCCGCCACTTAAATGAGTTGCAATGGTATCAAGTGTAATGTTCGGGTTATCAAGGCGGTTCGTGCCTAAATGGATTCCTGCATCTTTTAGGGATTGATAGATGGCCTCGGATTCATGATATGACAAAGATTGACTATCCCAATCTAGAAGAATGTTTGAAGAAATCGTGTCATTCATTACAGATACTTGCTGTGGCATGTAACTTATAAGATCTCTAGAGTTTGATACATAGTTAGAGAGATTATCGTCGGGATTAAAAGTTATCTGACCGGATGACGGATTCTTGAATCCCAAGATTATATCTAACAATGTTGACTTTCCAGAACCAGAGCTGCCGCAAATCGCAATCCTTTCTCCATGCTTAATATCAGCCGAAAAGGAGTTAAGTATAGTTGTACTATCAATTGAATATGAGATATCTTCGAGTACAATAAGTGCTGAATGATGATTGCTTGTTTCTGTAATGACTGTACATGCTGTGGCCTTTTTAACGTCAGTAGCAGAGAGGGCTTTTTTTAGTAGTTCATGAAGCTTTGGTATGTTAGTTCTAATAAATGCAGACGAGGCGTATACTTGCTGAAAGCTTGGAAGAATCTTCTGCAGCGCAATAATGAAGAAACCACCCGTTGTAATCAGCTGATCCTCGCTAGAAGTTGAGGTAAATATAGTAAGAGACAAGATTATCCAGGTGAATACCGCTGACTCAAGAATTGGCTTCACTGAATTGCCTACAACATACGAGTCTGCGTAATATGATCTTTTTTTTCGTAATATTTCAGAATACTTTTTGGTGAATGGTCTTTCGAGTCCGTAAATAACTATTTCCCTGTTGAGATTAAAGCTATCAGTGGCAAATTGCGCTTCAAGTATCGAGTTCCTATTGATTTGCTTCCCATTGGCTGATAGTCTTTTGTTTGTTATACTTCCAAGTACTATATACAAGATACCAGTAAAGAAAAGAGCGGCCGTGGTTGAGGCAGGGTCGAGAACAGAAAACGCTGCAATTATAGAGAGGATAGTAAAAAGTGATGAGATAACTACCAGGGTGGAATATATAGAATCGACAAGAGTGTCTATGTATGATGTAAGCATAACAACGGAGTCGCCAATTTCCTCAGCGGGATCGAACCTTGTAATTGACTTCTTGTATACAAGGCTCGCAACCTCGCTTCCTGAGTTCGCTGCAACCGAGGCATATGTTTTCACAGCCAATATTTTTATAGTTGCGTAGATAATGATGAAGACTATGTAAGCTAAGGCCAAGTGATTAGGGCTTAGTGAGTGAAAGAATGGAAGAATCTTTGAATATTGAATAGTATCGTCATCCAGCTTCGCCAAAAGTGAAAGCTTTACAATAACTAAGGTTGCCACTGCAAATATCATGTCTAACAATCCGCTTGCAGCAGCAACAAGGATTGCCATACAGAGTCTAAACAGAATTCTCTTAGAGAATAGCTGTGGTGCAGACAAGTAGAGTGTGCTACTTTTAATTGACTTCATTGTGCTCTTGCCAGATCAAAGAGAGCTCATTCAAGAATCCTTTAGCGCTATGTTTTTGTGACCATGTAGGTGCTCGAACAACAGCTTGTTGCTTGAGTTCAACATAGTCTTGAGCGATTACATTAAAGGTTTTGAGTATAGAGTCTTGTTTATCAAAGTCACAAGCAAGGCCTCCACCATATGCGTTGACTTCTTCATGAAGCCAAGTGTCTTTTTGTACAAGAACGACTTTACCCAAGGCTCGAGCTTCTGAAAAAACACCAGAGGTTTGAAATCGATATTGACCAGGATCGTAAGGAAATAATACAATATCAGTTGAATTAAGATATATGTAATAATCTGCGCTTGACAAGTCATTTCGTAGAAGGTCAACCGAATGAATCGCTGACAATTCATTGGCAGCTTTTACGAGTTTGTCATTGCTTACATCAATATTGGCTTGCAGAATGAAGTTAGTAGACTTAAGTAGACTCTCTTTGCTGATAGCGACTATTAGGGGTAGCTTATGGAACCCTTTCGCTTCATTCCCTAATCCAAAGAATCCAATACTGTAGTGGGAATGATCAGAAGCATCTGAGGTGGTGAGCATGTCTTGATTATGAACGTGGGGTATTGGGAGAACATAAATAGGATGATGATAAATATTTTGCATCGAAATAGCTAGAGACCTTGAATCTGTGGCAATGACCAGTGATCTTGATTTGTACGAAGACAGACAAGCGTATACTAGGCTTGCAAGCCATGAACTCAGATAGTCACATCCACTTCCGACCTGATAACTATAGTGGTTGACTGCAACAAGCAACCTTTCTCCCTTAAAGGGTAGCAATGTATACAGATATATTCCAAGTATTTCGGTGAGCCGGAATGTCGGCACAAGAAATAATATATTATCATCAACGCAAGCGAAGTCTCTGAGCTTGACAAGCTCGCAAAAAATAGAGTAATTCTTCGTTAGAAATGAAAGTGCTTTGCGCAGCGGCTCGACTATCTTGGCACAATTAATAGTAGCGATTGGTTTTGATCGGAAGCGGGAAGTATCCAGATATATTGTCGAAAAATGAGGTTTGATATTATCTTTTATACTTTGAGTGAACTCTTTTGAGGCGAATATGTAAGCCTGTACATCTTGCTCCTCTGCAGCATCAGAAATTGAACAGGCATAGTTGAAGTCATGACCAGCCTGACTGGCCAGATTCTGTGAAATGATTATTATCTTACTGAAGGATTTGGTGAAGTTTTTGAGAGTCTGCATTTATTTAGCCAAACGTGAGTCGACAAACCATTCGATGGTTTTTTCGAGACCAGATCGTATATCTAGTGTTGAGCGAGTAGGCAGTATCTTATCTAGTTTTCTTGTATCAAGAATTTTAGAGCGAGCTCCAACATACTTCGTTGTGTCATACTTTATCATATTGTGGTCATATCCAACTATATCGCATATTATTTGCGCGAAATCACGTATTGAATAGTCAGAGCCGGCGCCAATATTCACAATCTCATTGTTTTTAATCTGTAGAAGACTGATCATTGAGTCGAGAAAGTCATCGATGTAAACGATCTCTCTTCTCTGGTGACCATCACCCCAAAGAACTACGTCTTTTTGGGGATCTTTTTTTGCTTCACATATTTTACGAATTAGATCAAAGATAAAGTGAAGCTGGCGTTCATCCTGATGATAATCGGGACCATACAAGGTGGAGGGGATGAAGCAGTTGTACTGAAGATTGAACTGCTTTGATAGAGCATCAGCGCCAATTAATAACATCCGCTTAGTATGAGCGTATGTATATAGACTATCAATGGGCTTTCCTTCAAGATAGTACGACTCTTCCAGGGGGTATTCTGGAGCGTAAGAACAACTTGTCCCCATGAATACTAATTTTGCTGCTTGCTGGTACTCTGCCCACCAACGCAAGACGTTCGTATTGATTAATTGGTTATTTATCCATTGCTCACCCGGGTGATAAAGACAAAAATCACCTGCCTGAGTCCACGCAGCCAAATGAAAGATATAGTCATACTTTATGTCACATAATTGCTCATTTATGGATGGTTTGAGTAAGTCAAGTTCCTTTCTTGACGGAGCCGTCATCTGGCAGGCAGGCCATTCGTTTTGAAGTCTGCGGATTAGATGGCGTCCCAAAAAACCAGCGCCACCTGTGATAAATATATTCATCGGCAGTCACCAGCATCAATCGGAAAGTAAAACTCAATACCGCGCTCTAGCAACTCCTTGTTATTAGCTAGAATCTCAGCCTTGAAATTCCACGCGAGCACGTAATAGATATCGGGCAATGTAGATATTTCATCTTCCATAATGACTGGGATATGACTCCCCGGTGCATAAAGTCCCTTACGTAGTTGATTCTTTTCTACTAAACAATCGAAAATATCAGTACCTTGTTCAAAATAGTTCAGCAGTGTATTACCTTTAACTGGGGCACCAAATCCATATATACGTTTTCCTGCCTCTTTCGCACTTCGAAGGAAGCTCTGATTCTTGACTTTAAGTTGCTCTACTTTTTCGGCAAAGATCTGATAGTATTCAAGTGTATTGCATCCCGATTCTTCCTCTTCATTTAATAGCTCTATCAGATCTCCTGTTCGCTCTCTAGATCCTTCATGAGACGCAAATGCAATGATTGTCCCGCCGTGGATAGGAGCCAGCTCTGCATGGTAAAGTTCTAATCCATGTCGAGTAAGCAGTGTAGAGAGTGTCTTTAAGTTGTAAAATAGCAGATGCTCGTGATAGATTTGATCAAAAGCAATATTTTCTACTATTTTTTTCATGTAAAGAAACTGAATGCAGAAGACGCCGTCATCTTTCAAGGCATTCTTGATTCCCTTGGCTACAGAATGAAGCTCTTCGAGATGAAAGAAGACGCCAGCAGCATTGATTATGTCGAAGCTCTGAGCCATCTCGATAGTGAGATCATAGTTGAAAAATCTATTAAGGGTCGGGATTTCATTTTTAATTGCAATCTCAGCTGTAGTTTTAGACGATTCTACTCCAAGCACATCGCAGCCATGATCAATATAGTGCCTTAATTGAGTTCCGTCATTGGAGCCTATGTCCAATACATTACAGCGATCAGGAGGCCTCGAAACTTGTTGCAGTGAAAGCTCAGCAACCTTTTTAAAGTGATCGCTCAAGGATCTTGTAATACCTGAAAGATATGTGTGATCACCAAACATGATTTCTTTAGGTACAGTATGATCAAGCTGTACAGTTCCACAATCACTGCACCAAACTACACGTAGTGGATATTTGGGTTCTTGGCCTACGCGCTCTTTAGTCAGAAAGTCATTGCACCAAGGATGCATTCCAAGGTCTAAGAAAAGAACAAGATGTCGCGAATCACAAACTCGGCAAATTGGCACTTAGGTTGCTTTCAAATCATCCTGAATTTTAGCATGCTCTTTCGGCTATCCAAATTTTTTGAACTCGGCGGCAAGTTGCGATTGTTTTGACAGCATTCATCCGTCAACAAGAGCAACGCGACAATGCATAAGTCCGATAGGTACTCCAACTGTCAACTGACTGATCAAGAGGTCGTCTTCTTCCAAAAAAAACTACAAGCCCAGTCATTTCTCTTGAAGCTTCTGTCGACTATTCAGCTCTACTGACATATTCAAGGGATCATATTTCTTTTCTCGATGTTTATTTCTATCACTCAGAAACGTCCCAATGGCTTCAGATATTGTCGACTGATCAGCGCCTCTCTACCTATATATACATAGTCTTTTTATTCAAGGCTGTTAAGTCATTTATATTATACGCATAAGCATAAAGCAGATTGGTATTGGTCTATCAAGAATCCGAAACTGAACCATCTGAGATGCACTATGCTGAGATTATCATATGTTTATTGGTCGTTTTCTTACTTTGTATCTTTGGATCAAGTGTGATGCCATCGAACCCAACCAATTCATTAGGTTGATCACGGATAAGCGGCTTATTTGATTGTTTTTGCAAGTAATAGACTGTGTTCTAATGTGTTAGAATCAGATTGATAGAGACCGTTGAGCCATAGGCGTGTGTATTTCTTATGGGGCTAGGTACTATCGCTTGGTCTCGTGTTTATTACGTATATTGACCCTGAAGGGTTTATCCTACAAATAGATTCTAGCATTTCGCTATGTTATAGTGCTACTGAACGTCTAACGGGGGGATTGCATTCTTTCAAATTAATTCTAATTGCCTTAATAGAGTATATGTCAACACAGACTAACGTTGAGTCAACGCATTGATCGAAACCATCATCGACATACTTTATATACCAGTTATTTAGGGATGAAGGGCCCAGCAATTTAGCAAGTATGCAACCGGCATCGATACATTAAGAATTTGAGTAATACTATATCCTCAAATCTGCGACATTCATTATATCTAGAAGGTATTATCAAAAAACTAGAAGGTCTTGGGTTGGGACAAATCCTTATTTACACTGTTTATGAGTATCTCTTTGATACTTTTGCCTCGATCTGATAGTGAAAGAGGAGATTCACTTGAGGTAAGGGCATAGTGAAAGCTTGCAGTAGCATTTCTATTACCAACAGAATGGCTGTCCAGCCTGAGTAGATCAGTGCCAAGATAATCAAGAACCCATGGATTATTGATAAATCCGTATTCTTTAATCTTTTTGTCCCACCAGGACTTGGGCTTAATTGTCTGATGGAGTTCAACCCCATCTACAACGTCAGATATAGGTGAAACCGACAAAATAAAGATGCCTCCAGGAGAAAGGTGTTTCTTGACATTTTGAAAGACATCAATGAGTTTGGATTGTTTAATATGTTCAATAACTTCCCACATTGTCACTCTGGAAAATAAGAAGGCTGAACTTTGAGTGTCAGACTTTTTCTTGATGTTAACGTAGAATGGGCTCGTTATATCGGCTGTAAAAAGAAACTCAGGTATCTGACTCCATTCAGCACGATTAAACTTCTGTGAATAATCGCTACCTTCTATCCCAACTGCTGGATAGCCAAAGTCAATAAAGCTTCGTACCTGTCCACCTCCAGAGCAGCCTAAATCAAGAAGGGAGATCGTATCAGACTGAAGTAATCTGATTATCTTGAGAGTAAAGTCATCATTTCTAGAGTTATCCCTAGATGTTCCCCACGGAGTATTGTGGTCCGGCGAATCAAATGCAACTGCCTTTGCAGTTTTTACATTAAAAAACCTTATTCTTTAAATAAGAACTGCCTTGTTAAGGTTGGCGAGGTTGAATTAATATAAGTAACGTTACCTCTGTCAAAGTATTCTTGATACATATGCTTCATGCGATTCCGCGTAGTATGGATAATTGCTTTGGCGTAGTCTTTAGGGCTCATTTGTTTAATCTTAATAACTCCCTTACATTAGCTTGATGGCAACGGTTTTGTCAATCAGTTGTTGTATTTCTTTTACAGAATATCTGATAAATTTTCTTGGTCAGTGCATAGCGCGAGCAGAAGTTTCGAACGAGGGGTTGCTCAGCACTTTTTCTGATTTACAGCATATTCTATTTGTGTGTTCCATAGCCTCGACAGTACTCTGCTGAAAGTAGAATCAGGCGAAATTCTAGGGGATTTAGTCTAAAGCTTTTGATTGCTTTTTACATGGTTTTATGATTATGCTTATTCTGCGAAATACAGGACCCAGCTTCAAAGCTTCAATTCAGGTAGCCTTTCTGAATGGTGATAAGCTTAGTCCTCTACAGGTTTCCTCGACTCGTCATGAATAACGCGAAGGTACTAATAAACAGCCACCCAATGTCTGACTGACTTTGTATTACACCTGAGTCGGACCTTGCGCAGCTTAAGCTTAACGCATAAAAGACGGTCACTCTGTGCTAAAATTTTAAATATACCGCTAAGAGCTCTTTAAGTTCCCCACATACTTATTCCTACAGAGAGATACAGCGTCACCAGTGAACAGTAGGCATGAGTCCGATCATTATTCAGGGAAACGCATTTCTTAGCAGTTTCGTGACTACATATGGTGCGCTCATTAGTAAATTGTTTAGTTCGCAAGACTGCCACGGAGAACATGGGAATTCGAATACGACCCTTGTTATTTTGATCAACTGCCGAGTGTAATAGGCATTTGCTTAGCCTGTTTGGCGAGATTGGCACGTTCCTTTCTCGATTCTTTGACGATATCCGCACTGCACAAAGCATTACATAGTTATCTGAATTGGTTGCTATTCAGGTCACGCGTAAGCAAGCTGTCAGTGCCGGCGGCGGCAGGATCCGTACCAAGCTCGACTTCCTCTCCCTAATCACAGAGGGGGACGAGTCCCAGAACATCCGCCTCTTTGACGGGGATGTTGTCAGCGTCGGCAAGAGCGATGTCGTTCTGCGCGAGCAACTGCTCAAGGCAGGCCAGACCAACCTCAGCCCACAGTTCATTCAGGTCTATGTCAGTGGCCGCGTCGTCACCCCCGGCGGCGTGACCCTGCCCCAGGGCTCAGCCCTCAACCAAGCCATCAACGTCGCCGGCGGCGCACGCCTACTCAAAGACAAGGTCGAATTCATCCGCTTCACACGTGAGGGCGAAGTGGACCGGCGCGTCTTCAGCTACAACCCCAACGCCGCCAGCACCAGCTACAACAATCCGATCCTGATGGCCGGCGACATCGTCCGCGTGCGCGAGTCTGCCCTCTCCGCCGGGATCGGCCTCCTCAACGAAGTCGCCACACCCTTCGTCGGCCTCTACGGCCTCTACTCGGCTGGGCTGGGCTGATGAGCAGGGCTCATTAAAAGTCAAGCAGAGCTCAGTGCCTGAGGCGGTTTTTGCGGTCCAAGTACTTCCCCGACTTCATGAACTGGTGCTGGCGGTGATCAGGGTGGTTTTGGGCGGGGGCGCGGGGGTTTTTGGAGCCTTAGCTGTGGGAGGTCAGCCAGGCGGTTGGGGGGATCGTTCGAAAGCACTAGAGCGGCACAAAGGAGGCTGCGGACTGGGATGGCACGAGCGCGACCATGCCGCTCATGCGTTTGAATTCGGTGCGATCAGCAAAAGGAATCAGGCAATCCAGCCGGATTGAGCGCCCTCTACCGATAGACCTCGCGACGATGACCGATCCGCACCACAAGAATCACCAACTCGCTGCGCTGCCACTCGTACACTACCCGGAGACGGCCAACACGCAACCGCCGCAGCCCTTCAAATTCGCCCTTGAGAGCCGAACCGGCAGCAGGTGAGTCGCACAACAGATCAATCGCAGCAACGATGAGTTGACGGACGGCCTTGGGAATGGCGGCAAGCGCTTTGGCAGCAGAACGCTTAGTCCGCAGCGAGCAGCGCATCGCGCACCTCAGCCCAGTCGAGAACCGGATCGGCTGGATCCTTCAAAGCTTCAACGCCGCGACGCAGATCCTCGATGTCGTCCAAGTAGTACTCGATGGCCGAACGAATCACATCAGCGCGACATCGGTTGAGCTGCTGAGCCGCCGCATCAAGTTCAGCCCCAAGGGCATCGGGCAGGCGAGCTGTGATCTGCACCATCAACCTCCTGAGCTCTCAGAGATGTCAATGACATCACCCTAGGACGGTCAGTGGGCTTTGGGCCACTGACAGGCGTGAGCGGAGAAGCAGCTGCAGCTTGTGAGAGCGTTGCAGGGGTCAGCTTTCGCGGGCAACTGGAGGCCCAGTGCATCGTTCCGGCGAAGTCGCCTCGAGGCAGAGGCAGACCAAGTCATTCCACCGCCTGTTTTCCAGTTCTGTACGGACTGCACAGAAATGTGAACACTCCTGGTGGAGTCCCCAGCAGAGCTCTTGTCGCGGGCGTGGCCCCAGTCGCGCAGCGAGTCGAGATTGCCCATGTAGAGGCAGTCTTCGAGCCCGGCATCCACCCGCGCCAGGCCGCGCGTGATCTTGCGCGTCACAAACGTTTCACCCCGCCGCGGACTCTCGTGGTTGAACAGCACGCCATTGCAGGCGTACATGCCATAGCTCTCGCGGTAGTTCACCGTGATCCAGTAGGCATAGAGCTTCGCCACGCCGTAGGGGCTGCGCGGATAGAAGGGTGTGCTCTCCTTCTGCGGGATCTCCTGCACCAGGCCGTAGAGCTCACTTGTGCTCGCCTGGTAGATCCGCGTTTTTTGGGTGAGCCCCAGGATCCGCACTGCCTCCAGGATCCGCAGCGTGCCCAGTGCGTCGCTGTTGGCGGTGTACTCCGGACTCTCAAAACTCACCGCCACATGACTCTGGGCGCCGAGGTTGTAGATCTCATCCGGCTGCACCTGCTGGATGATCCGGATTAGGTTGGTGCTGTCCGTCAAATCTCCGTAATGCAGCACCAGCCGGGGATCCAGCTCGTGGGGATCCTCGTAAAGGTGATCGATCCGGGTGGTGTTGAAGCTGCTGGCGCGGCGTTTGATGCCGTGCACGGCGTAGCCCTTCTCCAGGAGCAGTTCGGCCAGATAGCTGCCGTCCTGGCCGGTGATGCCGGTGATCAGGGCGGTTTTGGCTGAAACGAGGCCAGCAGAGGTGGGCAGATTTGACATCAACGTACGATGCAAAGGGGCGCGGGCCAGGGCACCCAGGGCGGCCCTGCAGCAGACACAACAAGCCTGCTGCAGAGGCTGCGGGCGGGAAACGCGCTCTACCACCTCAACAGGCTTCTCAGGTTCGCACAAAGCCAACCAACCAGTGCCTCAGCCGCTCAGGGGCATGCACGTTCTGCCTGGGCAGCCAGTCTCCTCAGAGCCCCCATGGGGCCGGCCCCTCTGGCCTGGGGCGATATGTTGATGCTCGACATGAACGAAGAAGCGTTGCGGCACGGCCGATCCCAATTCACGCATTGGCTTTTGGCTGGCTGTCTGGCGGCTTTCAGCCTGGGTGACTCCGCTCCAGCAGCCCTCGCCCGAATCCCAGCTAGCGCCACCGAGGTCAGTGCGACC
>Ga0194123_10005604_pt1 | contig 13355 bp, 14 predicted proteins | sample TA2MahsurfametaG_5_FD_155479 | JGI IMG/M metagenome (GOLD analysis project Ga0194123, IMG submission 155479) | Freshwater microbial communities from Lake Tanganyika, Tanzania - TA2015023 Mahale A surface | ecosystem: Environmental > Aquatic > Freshwater > Lake | place: Tanzania: Lake Tanganyika... | reverse complement strand
AAGACGAGCAGCACCAAGGTGCGAGTGCCTCCACCGAAGGAAGAGGTCTACTCGGAAGTCGAGGAGGAGGAGGCCGAGGACATCGAGGACGAGGACTACACACCGGAGTCGGGCGACGATCAGTCGGAGACTGATGAGCCATCTGAGGACTGCAGTGGGTCCGAAGCAGAGGAGGATGTCCCGCCGGCTCCGACTCCTAAGGTAAGCCCAGCAAAGGCCCTAGCTGGGCAAAAGAGGAAGATGGAGACCAAAAAGACCCAAGCACCTAAAAGGCCTGCATCCCCTCCTTCCAACCCACCACCACCTAAGAAGAAGCAAAAAACCAGCTCCAAGCCTGCTTCTTCCTCGGTCAAGGAGACTGAGACAGAGGTGAAGAAGGCCCCCTACAAGGAGCCGGGCATCTTCAACGACAAAAATGTGGATCTTGATCTCTACCACTCTTCGCCCACAAATGTTGTCGCCAAGAAGATCAAGATCTCACCCAGCCTGATCGTGTCCTGCAGGAACATCGATCAGTCGGATGGTGCAAAGGCCAACGGTCAGATGTATGACTTTGCAGCTCTGACCTTCCAGCGAAAGTGCAACAACGGTAAGATGTTCGAGTTCGTCATCCCTCTCGGGCTTGCCCCCAAGTCCATCGTGGCCATCCAGCACATTGTGAAGGCCAATGAGAAGTTCTTCAAACCCCAAGATCTTTAACTTGACTATATTTATTGTTCTATTTTCTTCCTAGGGAATGACCTGTGTGAAATCTGTGGAAAGGAAGAGAAGGAAGATGATAAATATTGTTCGAGCTGTTTTGAGGAGCTGTATCGATGCAAAGGCAATTTGGCAGATCTTTAATTTTAATTTTCTTATTCTTAGGCAAAGACTTGTGTGAGTTCTGTGGAGAGGAAGAGCAGGAAAAGAATAATAAATATTGCTTGAGTTGTTATCACAATCTGTATCAATCGCAGTGGAAAATGTATGCATACCCACCATTTAAAAAATAACAGCATCGGCAGCTAATTATTTCATCAATGCACATTCGCACATTTGCTATTTCATTTATTATGGTTTCTTGTTTATATTTTAATGAGGCACATTTGCACATTTTGTTGTTTTTATTTTTGCTTTTTATTTTGTTTTAAATAAATTCTAAACATCTTTTTATTTTCTTATTTCATTCGTACGTTAATTATTCTTGCAGACGGTGACACCCTGTTCACACTCGAAGTACACCTAAGCGCGCGCAAGTAGGTTAGTGGGTAGGTAGGTAGGTAAGTAGGCAGCCAGGTGAAAATATTAGTCTTCGGCAAACCATCGAGCAAAAATGCCGCCAAAAGAAAAAAGGTTAACGAGGAAGGAGCGACAATCAGACGAAGTTAAAAGTTCGGTCTGTTCAGAAAAACAAAAGTCCACCAAAGATATTATTGGCCGGCATCAGTCAATAATAAGTTCGTGTTATTTTGAGTGGTCACTCGAATCTCAACCAACTCGAAAAAGACGACTTCACGATAAAATCGTAACGCTTCGGGGGATGGAAGCCAAACTACAAGAGGGTGGCCTTTCAGCTACAGAAAAATTTCAACTTCGTCAGCAATTCGATCAGCATAGCATCATGTCGGATGATAGCGATGCTGAAGGAGAGGAGGCCACACCAAAACAACGAGGCATTCGCCATGCCATACGAAACAGCAGCAGGTCAAATGACGTGAATATTACAGATGCCGAACAAGACCAGATGAATCAATATATTCAAAAATACCTACTTGACTACTGTTGTCTTGAGGATAAAGAGAAGTTTGTGTTTTTTAGAAATGGGTATGTTGTTGTTTGTGCTCCAAAAGTATTTATTTTTAGTCCTCTACGATCATTCTCATTTGTTGCTGCCTCTTGCATTCTTAGGCAAATACCTCTCGCGTTATCACAGCTAATAACCTGTCCTTTTACTTCCACTTCAATGCTAGAGAAAATGTGCCGTTGGCTTGGGGTTCAAGCTTGTCAGGATGCTCATTCAAATTTTCTCTTTGAATTTGCGAGTCTAGTTCTTAGTCTGGATACGAATTTTAACAAACTCTTCAAGCTATTTCGCTGGCCGGGAGGCATTGTAGGTACTAGGTTAAGAGTTGATCCTAATCCAAACTTCCAGAGAGATGCTCGATCGCAAGGCCAAAAACCCTCTTATATTATTTTAGTGCAAAGTGTAAGAGGCTGGGAAGGTAGAGAAGTCATTGACAACTTCATAATAGAAATAACTGAGTTATACCAAATGTTGTCTCAATTAGATACCTGCATTCAATACATGGAGATGGGTAGAGTGGCAGAGAGGATAGTTTTGGATAACCTTCGCTACCCGGCACAAACGAAAACAATTCCCTTGAGGCCTAGCATAGGTTCCACCGACATGAAGAGTGTATTTCGCGACTATATAACCCAAAATGTTAACAATTTCATGTTTCCTAATGGTCAAGTTCATGAAATGCGAATTGTCAATGAGAAAATACAATTTATTTATCAAACCAGTGTGACAGGAATCGGCATGCAGACATTGCTGCAAGCATTAAGCGAAAATGAACTTAAATGTGAGCAGTGATAAAATCCACAATTTTTTTATTATTTTCTTGATTATTTGCCACATTAAAGTTCCTTGAAAATGTTGTAATTTTTTTGTATTTACTTAATAAGAATGCAATGCAGAAAAAACCACAGTATGTTGAGTTTTCATGTTGAATTTGTTTCTTCCAAACAATAAAACGTTTGTGTTTCTGATTTAAAATAAATTTTATAATATTTTCGTCATTTGGTTTCTCCCCGAGTGGGTCGAAGTAAAACAGGGTTTCATTCTGAAGGTATAGAGCCACAAAGTGCTCGCCAGGTGTTTCACTATCACCAGTATTAAAAATGAGAGAGAATTTTCTGCGTTTTGATGTTGGATGTATATCACATGGAAATACACCTAGAAACGAACTTCCAAAAATATTTTTACACACCCAACTCACATAATTATTAGACAACCCCTTTGCCATTTTAGTTGCTGATGACCACCTGTCGATTTTTGTCGATTGCAACGAGCTCGTCGTAAGTAGCATACAGTAAACAATACGTATTGTCGGTTAATGCTGTTTTAAAGCTGACATGGATTGTCAACTCACCGCTTTCTGCATCATGTCTGTAAAAAGAGTTACAGAGATCTGGTGACAGGTCATAGGCAAAGAGACACGTATTGGACTTGTAGTCCTCAATCGATATACCATTTGTATGACTCTGGTGAAGTCCAATGTTATTTAGGAATCGGACGTACTCTTGAACACATCCATTGTCATCCCATACAGGCCGAATAGCATTTGCATGAAGTGGCTCACCATTAAGGTATACTTGGAGACTAGTGATATCATGGTTGTTAAAGACAAAGCCATTTTGACTGACGGCACCGTCATATGCCTCAGCCTTTACAAAACCAAACACGAAGCTTCGGGGGAGTTTTCCGCGGATAATTTGTGGGATGTGTGCTGTAGTGATGCCCTTATTTATTAGATAAGTCTTCACTTTTGACATTGCAATAGGATATTTCGCCGGCTCTATGGCCAAGTTCTTCTCAACCGCTTCATAAATTGCGGGTTGGGTGACAATGCGTCTCACATTCAACTCCAACTTTTTAAAGTGTACCTTGTACTTATCGTCCTTCGAGATAATGGAGAAAGTATCTGAATTTCGGATGAGACGAACTTTGATCTCCACCCCAGGAATGAGATACCTCATCGAACCCAGAAAGTCCACATGCAACTTCATACAAAAATAAATGGTTTTTGTTGCATATGCAGCACGCTTGCCGATGCCGGCCTCAGCATTTGTAGTAATATAGTCATCGACGGTAGGACCTTCTTTACCAGCTGTGTCAGCCAAGTACAGTTCTCTAGGTAAAAGTGTAAAGTCTTTCATATCCTTTTCATATGAAAGGTGATTCTCGAGATATGCCTTATAAGCATAGGTAGGTGTGGATAAGTCACTAACACAAACACCATTCAGATATAGCTCAACCTGCTTGAATAGAGTTTGAGGAAAGTTATTAATGATGCTCGCAGTTTTGTCGGTTGCCTTCAGCATGTTTTCCGGTTTGGCCTTTTCAACAATCTGCACTTCTCCGTAAAGGTAGTGCTGATCAAGTTGTATAAAGTCGGTGCTTTCATTGTTCATTATAAACTCATATGGCCCATCATCAGTTAGCGGTGTTGTCATGTAGATTGTGTGCTCGCGGCCTGCCACTTGTGTGGCCTCGATAGGTGGCATTGAAAAAAGGTCTAGGGCAATTGTGCCAACCTCGTGCTCCTCTTGCACAAAACTTCCAAGTCCGCTCTTATTTGCCATTTTGCTCTCAGTCGTTTCTTGACAATGATCGAGACAAGAAATGTCAAAATCAGTCTTAAAACAAGTTCTATATCCTTAAATAATGCTTCAGTTTGCCTCGATACTGCCAACATCAATCACAAGTGCTATAATAATTTCATAACTTTTAAATCTGAATTTGCATTTGTACTTTTCAAGCCAAGCAAGAACAACATAAACCACATCAACGTGTCAAAATTAAAAACAAAGCAAGACATCGAACAGTCTGTCTCTATAATTAAAAAAGTTTTTGCAGTCAAGGTAATATCCGCCAAGGTTGATAACATTGTCGCAACAACAAATCTAAATAAGAAACTAGACCTTTGCCGGATAGTCAAAGCAAATATTTTCAAGAAGGCTAAATACAACCCAGAACAATTCCCCGGTCTATTTGTGGGCTTGACAAAAGGTTCAGCCATTCTCTTTCACTCAGGAAAGACGGTAATTGTTGGCTGCAAAAGAAATAAAGACGTGCGATGGGTTGTGAAGGAAATAATTGCTACTTTGAAGACTTAGTTGAAGACACTAGGTCGGGTTGCTTTGTGTGTGTTAAATGTGGGCTGGTGCAAGGAACAATCTATGAACCTACACCTACATGCCCCGATTTTGAATACAACGACGATCTTTTGGTGGAGATGAAGGACATCTTAGATAGAATGCATTTTCCAACCTCGTATGCATCTTTTTGTCATTCATACTACAGAAAACACTATAAAGGCCACAACTTAAAGGCTATTATATTTTCCATCTATAAAATACTAAATGAACATTCGTTTAATATATCTCTCAAAGACCTACTTAATGCAAATGGGTTAAACGGAGAGAGCACATTTAAGACACAGGGAACTAATGAAAATGTTATACTTGACATTGGTGAGATGGCTGAAAAATATTGCAATGCTCTCAACTGTAGTTTCAAGGAGTCATCAGTAATTAAAGAAATTGTTAGGTGTCAGCCAGTGTCTGGACATACCCCACTGACAATAATTGCAGGTAGCATTTACCTCTACTGCAAAGAACAGAAGAAGAAAATATCAGTAAAAAAAGTAGCTGAGATTACACAGGTTAGCTGCATATCAATTCAGCGATATATAAAGTTTAAAAATGGCCATGCTCCTACACAGGGGTGATAGATATCAGGCAGGTCGAGGAATCGGGAGTATATTTTCGTTTCTTTTTAGAGGTTTGAAACCTTTAGTATCTATGGGTCTTAAAGCCGGGAAAAAGGTTTTGACGAGTGACTTAGCAAAGCAGGTGGGTTCCACCGCTATGGATATTGGTAAGAGCACGCTAAAAAATGTGGTTGCAGACGTAATTGAAGGTACTAGCCCAAACGACTCACTTAACAAAGGACTTGAAACGGCCAAAAGTTCAATTGCTAACCAAATTCGAGGTTCGGGACGCAAGAGAAGACGAAAGCGAAGCCGCTGCAAGCCACACAAGACATCTAAAAGAGTTAAATTTAGCTTACTTGACAACGCCAGCGAAAGTGACGAATGAATCGTGTAGATCCTAATGACATTAATATAACATATGGATCCATGTGTGCAGATAAGGCTGCATGCATTGAAGATCTAAAACGTTCATACATAAGCCCCGGACACCCAATTTCTTTTAGTGCTACCAATAACATTTATAAATATTATTACCCACATTTAAGTATTGACGACATTGAAAAGGTCTTATCCGAAGTTGAAAGTTTTACACTTCATAAAGAGTTCCATCGACACCCAAGGAATCCGTCTTATTCACACTATCCTCGTTACCAATTTCAACTTGACCTGTTGGACATACAATCTTTAGCACAATTTAACAATGGAGTTAGATTCCTTCTCATGTGTATTGATACTTATACTCGCTATGCATTTGTTCGTCCGCTTCAAAACAAAAATGGTCGGACTGTGTTGGATGCTTTTAAATCTATTTTACAAGAAGCTTCTGTTATTAATGGGCCGCCGCGTATGGTTGTTGTTGACAGAGGTACTGAGTTCCAAAATGAACATTTTATTCGGTTTCTTAGAGATAACAATATACAGTTATTCATGCCTGATACGAGCATACATGCTGCTTATGTTGAGAGGTTTAATAGAACGTTTCAACAGATTATCTACAAGTATATGACTGAAAACGAAACACGACGATACATATCTCGAAGAAATCCGTCAAGTGGTGAAGAACAGCTTCTTCTTCCTTTATTTGTAAATTCATACAATAATAGGTACCACCGAATGATTGGCACAACTCCGTACATTGCTGAGACGAGACCAGAATCGCATATTGGTATAAGCACTCGGATGTCTAAATACTACGAGACAATTAAGCCCGAAAAAGTTCGTTTTGCTATAGGTGACACTGTTCGAATTCAAAGACTTAAGGGAAAATTTAATCGTGGTTACAACGAACGTGCAAAGCAAGAAATTTTTAAAGTCTCTAATATAAAAACAAACATGAAGCGTCCTCTCATCGAACTCACCGACTATTCAGGAAGGGAAACAATTAAAGGAAAATTTTACCAAAATGAATTGACTAAAGTCGGTGGGGATGTTTTTAGGGTAGAAAAAGTAATTAAGAAGCGAAGACTTCGCGGTCGAGACCAGCTGCTCGTCAGATGGAGGGGCTTCAGTGATGCGTACAATTCGTGGATAGACGCCGACCAAGTCACTCAAATTTTTGATGTTTAAACGAGTGTCCGTAATAAATTTGAAATTTTAACTCCTTTTTTATTGCTTTCGCGTTCTGGGAGACGAGCATGCGGTTGTTTAACGTTGTTGGACTCAGATGGCATCCTTTTTTAAGTAACATATGTGTATGGGAACAGCATGAAACGTGCGTTCCTATGAGAACACCAAAAAAATGAATACGACAGATTGTTTTTATGTTTTTTCAAACGGGGGCAAAGACTCTTTCCCGTCAAATACCCTCACAAATTTCATAAATAAATTTCCTGCGCCTTTAAATGTTGGCAAAAACTATGAAATCGGTGTGTCGAGTATAGGTTTTTCATCTTCATTCAAAAATATCATGACACCGCCAAAAGACATACCTAGTTTGATTATCACCAATTGCAATAATTCGCATAGGTATTATCAACGAAAGGCCTTCTCAAGTAATCCTGACGCAACTGAAGGTCCAGTCAAATTTGACTTTACCGAAGACTCTCAAGAATCATGTCTTCAATTTGATGATTCTCCTAAACAGTGTGCGTATCAGCAATGCTTTGTAAGCACTTTTACACTAAAAGACAAAGACTATAGTGAGTTAGACGTACAGAAACTTTGTCTCCATATCTCCAACAGGACGCTTTTATCAGTTGAGTTTAAAGACAAGCGCATGAGTTTTAAAATAGGGGATCGATGGATAAACAAGTATGGTTATAAGCGCTGTTATGTTATGATGCATGAAACATTCGCAAAGTCTTTTAAATTTGATCGTACGCTTGTTAGTTCCTATTATGCTTCAAGCCGTGGTCAGGACTATTCAGCCTTAATACGAAAGATGCTTGTTGGGGCCATCACACAACGTATAGCATATGTTAGAAGCACAGTTTATCAAAATGAACCTTTTGAGGTATTCTATTTGGATAATACACCCGATGTGACGGATCCTGTATTGACTGCTAAGTATGGTACAACAATAATAACTGAGTATGGTACAGATGTCAGTCTAATCTCAAATAATATCGACCTATCTAAACCGGCATTTCCTAAAACAATCAAGATAGTGTGCGAAAACATTGAACCACAAATTTACAATACAGAATACTCAAAAAATGTTCTTGTTTACACACCGGACTTTAACACACTAAAAAGTTATACAACACAAGAAATTCAAAGTGTGGACTACATGCCATTGCTGAACACTTTACTAACAGATATTCGTTTTAAGCTACTTGATGAAGACAATCAACAGATTCAACTTCTACCAGGCGCTGCAACTTGGATTAAAATGTCTCTAAGAATGAAGCCAGCAGAGAAAAAGTCTTTCAATGCAGTTTTAACTTCTGGCGTGTCAGATTACTACTCTAACAACACACAGTCAGCATTTCGTGTAAAACTTCCAAGTCCTCTTAACTTAGACCGACAATGGAAGGTGTGTGTGAGTAGTTTAAGTCACCCCACGCTATTTTCAACATTTCTTAGTGCTGAAAATGAGGGGGAGAAGGACAGGTTTATTGCCGAACGAAGTTTTGGTTTTGTAAAAAAGGGGGAAGGACAAGAAGAAACTGAAGTTTACACTGTGCTAAATGAGAATCAAACTTATGATGAATATACTCTGGTCAAACAACTAAACAATTTTTTGTCAAAAGAAGGCATTGGAAATATGTCTATTGTAAACAATTACGTCAACCTACAGACATCAATAACCGGTAAATTTATAATGGGGGAGTCTCTCGCACATGTGCTTGGTCACAAAGGTCCGCTCTTTTTATACAACGACATGCAGGTTGCCACTATTGATGCTCCAACTGCCACAACAATTGTGTTTCAATCAAAGGTTAATCTTGAATACCTCCATCCAAAATATATAATGGTTTATACTAATGTCATTCAGCCTATACCGGTCGCTGGTGAATACAGGAAATTATTAAGAATATCCCCAATCGAAAGGCAGGAAGTTTCATATATAACAAACTATTTCCGTCATAAGGAATTTACTGGTCTTGAAAGTACATATATCGATAGTGTTGAAATTATTCTTGCGTCACATGATGGGAGAAAAATTTGTTTTGGATCAACACAAGATGTCGTCATTAATCTAGAGTTTTCTAATCATTCTAGCGACTAACCCGAAGGTATAAAAGACCAAGAATAATATATATAAGTTCAGTGTGTTGGCTAAATTCAAAGTGAAAACATGTCTTCTATAACCTCACTTGAAAATGTGGTGACCGAGCTTTTTGAAGCGAAACTAGCCTTAGGCGCCATTAACTGCCGAGCCCTTTTTCAACATCTACAACCGGTGGATCCTACTTTGGGGGAGGAGCTTGACAAAGCATTGAGTCACCTGACTACCGCACGCTCTCAGCTTTTCAGCTACATGGAAGCAATGAGGAATGACAGAAGAGCGAAGAGGCAAAGAAACAGGAGAAACAGACAACTACATAAACAGACGTCCTACGAAAAGCGTCTGTCAGAATTGGAGTCGCTCATACCACAATTGTAAATGTTGCTAATAAAAAACAAATAAAGAATTTTATAAATATTTTATTGTCATTTAATCATTTCCATTGGGTAAAAGAACCCGAACCTGATTGGCTGGGGTCTCTAACAACTCTTGAAACTTTTTTAGGATTGGATGTCTTTATTCCGGCTTTTGTCAAATCTCTTTTAACACCTTGAGGTTGATCTGGGTCAGCAATCCCCCAACGACGGTAGGATCCTTCAGGCTCCACATCATGCTTTTGCAATAAGTGTCTCTTAAGATCCCAATTTCTACTATAGGAAATACCGCAGTACTCACAAACATATCTATTTCCCGTTTTTGAAGTTCTGACATTAGTCCTACCGACACCACATATTTGTCCACGTTTTGTCGTCACACAAGTAGGCATCCCCTCGGCAGGAAGATTTGGTTGAACTTGTGGGAAATATATACTTGTTGGATCTTGAGGGACCTGAAGTGGCGGATGCCACTGAGGTTGAGGCGGAACAATAGGCATTGTAGGTGCTGGCCTAGCCGTCGGATCCTTACGAAGTCTTTGAAGCATTGATAAGGGAATGTTCTCATCAAAAGGCACAATAGATAAACCTTTTTTTCCCTTTTTCCTAAATGGATCTTTATTACCTCTAAGGCCCTTAGTTCTGCCATGTGTAATTGAAGGCATAATTATGTCATAATTAGGTATTGGTGGTGCCTGAATAATAGGAATATTAGCCGGCTGAGCTGCAGGAGGTAGATCAACTAGAGCATCTTGTAAAGCCTGAGGTGTAATAATTGGCTGAGATGGTTGTGATGGTAGTGGCTGAGATGGTTGTGATGGTGGTGGTGGATCAATTGGATTCATTTCTTCTTCTTGAATTTGTTCTAAAATTTGCTCTGACGGCCGCCTTTCTTCGTGAGGCACATCAGACTCGGGAGGGTTCAGTGACTCCGCCATTGCCCGATCTCTTTCATCCAGGCAAGACAAAAGTTTTGAATAAATGGCCGGAGACACCAAAAACATTTTAGAAAACGGTGATTGCCTTGCGGACATTATTATTTTTTTGGCATGAACAAATTAGCTAAGAATGGAATAACTGAAGCAAGTAGCAAAGGAAGGGCTCCTCCTTCCTGCTTCAATGCTTTTCTCCTCTTAAGTAATGAAGTTTTTTTGTTCGCTATCATCTTAAGCCTCTTCCTATTCATATTTTTCTTAACATGAGTTCTTAACTTGCTGACTTGCTGTTTAGACAATTTCATATCGGTGTTTAGGACATTAAACACACACTCACAAATGTGGTCAATGCTCTTGTCGTTAAGATAGTCGACCAAAGTCTCAAATTCCTCCTTCTTCATTCCTTTAATGGCGCGGAGCAAGTGCAAAAAATTTCTGCTAATCATTTTTCAAGATAAACACACAGTGGAAACTCGTCAGGAAATATATTCGACCGAACACGAGTTGTGGGGGGCGTGTCAACTTTAAAGTCCAATAGTATGTATGAGTACGGCTTTTTTGTAGCGTCGTTATACGACTCAATGATGTATTTTGCATTCCCAGGGCAAACTTGTCTTGCTAAAGTACTGATCTGATCCAAATTCCGCCCGTTTTTCATTAATACTATGTAATGCGTGTTAAGAGATATAGTCCTAAACTCCTTTGCCTTGTAGAATAAGTTCTGTGTTAGCAATATTATGGATGCAGATTCGTGATGTGATAAATTACAAAAAATCCTCACAAAATCTGGGGTCAGATTGGTCATCATATCGTCAAATATCACCAAACAACCACCTTGATCCTTGTAAGCATGAACTTTTTCTGTGAGACTATCGTAGGTAGGAAACTCCCGATTCGTATCTATAGATTCATCTATAAGTCCTTCCTGCTCCATTTGTAGGTAAAGCTCTTGGTTTAACTGGTAATATAAAAATACCTTCTTCGGTGGTATGTCAAACATGAGATCTTTCACTTTCAGCAAATTCCGAACAAAAGTTGTCTTCCCAGACCCACTAGGTCCATTAACAATGCAATTAAAACTAGCTTTAAGTCGAACATCAAAAGGCATGGCGGCAAATTTCACACAATTTTATTGTCAAAGCAAAAACATGCGTGATGTAACTTTAAATAGTGCAAAATTCCGAAAAGGGAACTGTCCCATTAAATGCAAGGTCAATACAGGGCAGTACCTCAGTAAAATTGGGATAATTAAAGTGAACTGCGGGGTGAAATGTGAAAATGTCAATAGGTCTATTGACTAAGTCTGTCAAGAGGGTTTTGAAGGTGTTGCCATAGCCCTGATCAAAGTTGACCAACAGTGCCTGGAAGAATGTCAAAGTTTGAAGATTTTTTGATATTTTTAGGTAAAGATGAACTCGAGTGCTAAAGGGGTAATCTTGACAACAAACGATAAATGAGGTCATTCTGCGACCAACCAAATGTCTAAAATAGACATATTCGGACGCACCTAAAAGTCTAATAAAAGCAATGCGATATTTCAAAATTAATTTCTCATATCGCAGCTGTCTGCGGGGGCCAATATTATAAACACTAGAATTGTAGCGGGGTCGACGGTATTTGGTAACTAACTTGTCTGATTTGTGCAAGAATTGAAACAAAAATACACTTCTTTTATGTGAGCGAATCATTTTTGCGAAATAAGAATCTTATAGAGATGAACTAATGCAGCTATGCTTAATAGAAAATATGCAAGGGACCTCCACCACAGCACGCTCAGGTGACCCTCATGAAGGTAGTTCTCGTGGGACTCACTCCGCCGGTGGGTGCCACACATTTGGCACAGGCAGGCCATCGGGTTGATCCAACGGTGTTCGTGGTCTCGGCCAAAGCCTCATTTGATTACGACTCTGTGAATTAGGGATGGAATAAAAAAACGGTTCCTTTGTTAATGTACAGCAGCTAAGGTATTTGATTATACCTGCAACCCGAGGGAATTCAGGCAAGGTAATATCCGAATTCGGTCTTCATATACGATGAATTGTGAAAATGAAGGCCAATCAAGGTCTGCAATTTTCCGTTCCAGGTCGGTTTTAGATCGTGCGTCAAGATTCCCAATATCTATGTGATTCATCATTTGAGATCGTACTTCGATGTTTAGGAAAATTGTTACTCCTGGGTTATTTGAGAGCGTCTGTCCGACAAATCCCATGACGTCCTGGCAAAATATTGACATCATAACTGGGTCCATTTCACTAGAATAGTAAAATACAAAGCATCAATCTGCATACATATTAAAGTCTTCGCGCAATCTTTGGTCAAAGTTTTCGTCAATGTAAGAAATTTTTCTAGTATAACAAAAGACCGCACTACGAATTCGGCGCAAACCTCGTCTAGGAATATTTAAATGTAATTCGCCACATCTCTGCAAACAGTCTATCAAAAAATTAAGTTTGGTTGGATTTGCGTATCGGGTATACACTCCGTAATAAGCATTAAAACCCCATTCATCCATTTCAGCTGGTGTCATAACACGTTCTGCAAAAAATTGATTGGTCATTTTGATGATGAAAGGTGCTTCACTGTCAGAATGGAGTATGATCGCAAGACCCATGTCCTATAAAAATAATATTTTACTTTTGATATGTTGATAGGGAATGTAAGAATGTTTATATGTTTGGTAACAGAAGTAGGAAATTTCACTCACATAAGTTTTCAGTCAAATAAAAATTTAATGAATACCTTTGGGTGTGTGTGCTGTCTCACCGTAGTGATGTTTCAGTCTCGCCGAAGCGATATTTCAGTCTCGCCAAAGCGATAATATTTAGCCGATTGGCTGAAAAAGAACATTTTCCCGCCCTATTTATACCGGCAACGGACCGGCAACAGGTAAAGTTTC
>Ga0194123_10005599_pt1 | contig 13365 bp, 9 predicted proteins | sample TA2MahsurfametaG_5_FD_155479 | JGI IMG/M metagenome (GOLD analysis project Ga0194123, IMG submission 155479) | Freshwater microbial communities from Lake Tanganyika, Tanzania - TA2015023 Mahale A surface | ecosystem: Environmental > Aquatic > Freshwater > Lake | place: Tanzania: Lake Tanganyika... | reverse complement strand
GACCGGAATCCGTGGATGCTCGAGCGGGCCGGGATTGAAGAAGGGATTGATCAGCCGGAATTGGTAGAAAGGCCCCTGGTAATCCGGCTTGCTGTCGTTCTGGAAGGTGTCCCAGATCGCGCGCACGCAGCGGATGTAGTCGGTAACCCTGGCGGCTGGATGCTCGAAGGGCGCCGAGAAACGGCGCTCCACATGCGCCCGCACCTGGGTACCGAGTCCGAGGTGGAAACGCCCCGCGGAATAGCGCTGCATGTCCCATGCCGTCTGGGCCATGGAGAATGGCGTGCGCGCAAAGGCCACCGCAATATTGGTCCCCAGTTCCAGACGCCGGGTGTTCGCGACGGCATAGGCCAGCGGAAAGAAGGCATCGTTGGCCGCCTCGAAGGTCCACACCCCATCGAACCCAAGCGCTTCGATTTCGAGCGCACGCGCGGCGATATCGGCCGGCATGGCCGCCGGCAACAGGCAATCAATCTTCATCGGTCTCCGCTCTCCGGCCCGGTGCCGGTTGTTGTGTTCAGAATGCTTCCGCCGCGAGCGCCATCAATGGCTCGGCGCCGACTTCCACACGGGCGCGGTGCACGGCCGTCTCCGGCAGGGCATGCCGGAAGAAGTAGTGGGCGGTGATGCGCTTGTTGGCGTGAAACTCACTCTCCCCCTGAGCCAGCGCATGCTCCGCCAAGACCAGCATGCGCAGCCAGAGGTGGCCCATCGCAACCAGTGCCATCAGGCAGAGATACGGGGTGGATGCAGCGCCTGCATGCTCAGGGCGCGTCATGGCATTGCGCATCAGCCAGTTCGTTGCCGCCTGCAGATCAGCCAGGGCGCAGCCCAGGGTTTCCGCCGCCTGCGGGGTCGTCGCATTCTTGCGTGCGTCCTCGATACCGGCACCCACCTCACGCATGAAGAGCCGCAAGCCGCGCCCGCCATTGGCGGCGAGCTTGCGTCCCACGAGATCCAGCGCCTGTACCCCATTGGTGCCCTCATAGACCATGGCGATACGCGCATCACGCACGAACTGCTCCATGCCCCAGTCGCGAACATACCCGTGCCCGCCGAAACACTGCTGGGCATTGGTGGCATTCAGATATCCCTGATCGGTGAACCAGGCCTTGATCACCGGCGTCAGCAAACCGATGAGATCGTCCGCGTCCTGGCGTGCTTCCGGCGTTGGCGCCAGATGCGCGAGATCCACCTGCAGCGCACCCCACAGGGCGAGCGCACGCGCGCCTTCGTTGAAGGCGCGGGCCGTCATGAGCATGCGCCGCACATCGGGATGCACGATGATGGGATCCGCAGGGCCGCCGGGATTCTTTGGCCCGCCCAGCGCACGCCCCTGGAGGCGCTCGCGCGCATAGGCGGCGGCGTTCTGGGTTGCGACTTCGGAAATGGCGAGCCCCTGCAGCCCGACGCCCAAGCGTGCCGCATTCATCATGATGAACATGGCGCGCAAGCCCTTGTCGCGTTCGCCGACGAGATAGCCCGTGGCACCCTCGTAATTCATCACGCAGGTGGCATTGCCGTGGATCCCCATCTTCTCCTCGATGGCGCCACAGCTGACGCCATTGCGCGCGCCAAGGCTGCCGTCGGCATTGACGAGGAACTTCGGCACGATGAAGAGCGAAATCCCCTTCACCGACTCGGGCGAGCCCGGGATGCGCGCGAGCACCAGATGGATGATGTTCTCGGCGAGATCATGCTCGCCGGCCGAGATGAAGATCTTGGTTCCCGTGAGCCTGTAGCTGCCATCGCCCGCGGGTTCGGCGCGCGTGCGCAGCAGTCCGAGATCTGTCCCGCAGTGTGATTCGGTGAGATTCATCGTGCCGGTCCAGCGACCCGCAACCATGGGCGGCAGGTACAGCGCTTTCTGGTCCTCGGAACCCACCGCCGTGATCGCAGCGATCGCGCCCAGGGTGAGCCCCGGGTACATGGAGAAAGCCATGTTGGAGGCGATCAGGTATTCCTCGAAGGCAGTGGAAATCACATGCGGCAGGCCCTGGCCGCCGTAGGCAGGGTCTCCGGACAGCCCGCCCCAGCCCGCTTCCACGAACTGCTGGTAGGCCTGCTTGAAACCCGGAGGCGTGGAGACCGTGTGGTCTGCATGACGCGTGCAACCCACCCTGTCACCCGTCTGGTTGAGGGGCTGGAGCACCTCCTCGGTAAAACGCGCCCCCTCTTCGAGGATGGAATTGACCAGTTCGGGAGTGAGGTCACCAAAGCCGGGGAGCGCTGCGTACCGGCCAAGCTCCAGCACTTCTTCGAGTACGAAGCGCGTGTCGCGCACCGGCGCCTTGTAGGTCGGCATGGTCAATCTCCCGGGGGTTCTGCTGAAGGTGGCGATTATGCGCGTGACCCGCGTCGGGATCATTCGCCCACGGCCGCGGTTTTGCGGCATCATGGGCGGGCGGGCGCAGTCTGTCATCAAGAACGGTAGGACCCTCATGCAAGCCAACCCCTCCATCGGCCAGTATCTGATCGAACGCCTGCAGGCGCAGGGCATCCGCGATGTCTTTGGCATCCCGGGGGATTTCGTGCTCGGCTTCTACCAGATGCTGGAACAAAGCCCGATGCGGGTCATCGGCACCTGCAACGAACTGAATGCCGGTTACGCGGCAGACGCCTATGCGCGACTGAACGGCATGGGCGCAGTGTGCGTGACCTACAACGTCGGTGGACTCAGCCTGGTCAACGCCGTGGCCGGGGCCTATGCCGAGAAAAGCGCCTTGGTGGTGATCACGGGCTCACCCGGCATGGCCGAACGTCGCGGCAACCCGCTCTTGCATCATCGGGTGGGCGCCTTCTCGACCCAGCGCGACATTTTTGAGAAGGTGACCGTGGCGGCCGTGGTGTTGGATGATCCGGAGACCGCCTTCCGTGAAATCGACCGTTGCCTCGAACTCGCGCGTCTGCATCAACGCCCGGTCTATATCGAGATTCCGCGGGACATGGTGGACGTCGTTCCGCCACACCCGTACAGGTCACTCACCTTGACGCGGGAGAGTGAGCCCGAAGCCTTGCGTGAGGCGCTGGCCGAAGCGCGCGAGCTCCTGGCCAAGGCCAGGCGCCCGGTGATTCTGGCTGGGCTGGAAGTCCATCGCTGCCGTCTGGGCGACACGGTGATGGCGTTCGCCGAGCGTCACCGCATTCCGCTCTGTTCGACCATCCTCAGCAAATCGGTGATCGACGAGCGCCACCCGCTCTATCTCGGCGTGTATGAGGGCGCCATGAGTCGCGAAGCGGTCCAGCGTTATGTGGAGGACAGCGACTGCCTCATCCTGCTCGGCGTGTTCATGACCGACATGGAGCTCGGGATCTACACGGCCGCCCTCAATCCCGAAAACTGGATCTTCGCGAGCCTGGAGGATCTCAGGATTCGCCACCACCATTTTCACCAGGTGCAGTTCGTCGATTTCGTGCAGGGCCTCGCGGCCGCCGAATTGCCTGTCCGCAGCTTGCCGGAACCCCTGCCCTCCCACCCGCCGCGCGCAGCTTGGGCGCCGATCGCCGCGGCGCCGGTCACCAATCGGCGACTGTTCGAGAAGCTGGACGGGATTCTCGATGAACGGATGGTGGTGGTCTGCGACGTGGGCGATGCGCTGTTCGCCTCTGTGGATCTCGGGACCCAGGGAGCCACCCAGTTCATCGGCCCGGCCTACTACACTTCCATGGGCTTTGCCGTCCCGGCCGCGCTCGCGGTGCAGGTTCACGACCAGAACCTGCGCCCGTTGGTGATCGTCGGCGATGGCGCCTTCCAGATGACAGGCCACGAACTGAGCAGCATTGCCCGACTCGGCTTCAACACCATCGTGCTGGTCCTGAACAACAAGGGCTACACCACCGAGCGCTATCTGGCCGAAGGACGCTTCAACGACATCCATCCCTGGCAGTACCACCGCCTGCCGGAGGTGTTCGGCTCGGGCCTCGGGCTGGAAGTGCACACCGAGGACGAACTGGAAGAGGCCCTGGCCCGCGCCGTGGCGCATACCGGGGCATTCACGCTGGTCAACATCCATCTGGATCGCATGGATATCAGCCCGGCGCTGGAGCGCCTGACCCGGGGGATCAGGGAAAGTCTGTGAGACACCCATCGTGCACGCTCACACGGACTTGGCACTTGCAGGAGGGCTCCCTAGAATCGAACAAGGTCTCCAGCCGTGATGATATTTCCGTGTTGATGCACATCTCAGCCCGCTTCTCCCTGACTCTGGAACGTGCCCGCCGCGGCGTGCTGTGGTCCACCACGTATACCGGAACGCGTGAGGCCTTGGTGAATGCGGGCCTCGCCACGCCCGGTCAATTCCCGGTGGGAACCAAGGCGCGTTCCTCCAGCAACGGCGGACATCCCGAAGCGGGCCGCTGGTATCTGTGGCAGGAGCAGCCGGTGGAAGATGTGTGGTCGGTGACCTACTACACCGACTCGCTGTTCGGAGAACTGGATGGCCAGGAACTGCGACAACTGCAGCGTCACCTTCTGAATGATCTGCAGATCACTCCGGAAAGCATCGGTGATCTGGTCAAGCTCTGGCGGGCCGGGATGACGCCCGCCGCCTCCCAGCGCGCAGCGGGGGCTGCCGGCGCAGCCTGATCCCCGACTGCGTCGTCAGCCCACTCCTCCCGGGTGAACTCCCGCATCTCCTTCGTTACCGAGTTCACCGTCACGGATCGTGGCGGAACCGCGCCCGACCTGCTGGCCGCAGCGAGCGGACTGTCCAAATCCAGGATCAAGGAAGCGATGCAGAAGGGGGCCGTCTGGAGCACTCAGGGCTCGCGCAAACCCCAGCGCCTGCGTCGCGCCACGGCACCGCTTGCCGCGGGCACGCGACTCCGCCTGTATTACGACAGTCAGGTACTGGATCGTGAGCCACCACGCGCGCGCCTGATCACCGACGAGAAACGCTACAGCGTATGGTTCAAACCGGCGGGACTGCTGGTGGAAGGTTCACGGTACGGTGACCATGCGACCTTGCTGCGGCAGGTCGAACAGGGCTTTTCCGCACCACGCCGGGTCTGGCTGGTACATCGGCTGGATCTGGAAGCTTCGGGCGTCATCCTCATCGCCCACACACCGCAGGCGGCGGCCAAGCTTTCCGCCTTGTTCCAGACGCGCACGATCGACAAACACTACTGCATCGAGGTGGCCGGCATCCTTGGCAACCCCGACAGCTCGGGGCACTGGGACGCACCGCTGGACGGCAAATCCGCGCGCACCGATTACCGTGTGGTGGCCAACTGCTCGGACAGCAACACGAGCCGGGTCGAGGTCCGCATGGCCAGTGGTCGTTATCACCAGATTCGACGACACGCGGCGGCGGCTGGCCATCCGGTGCTGGGAGATCCTGCGCACGGCCAGCACAATGCCCACTCCGCGGGCTTGCGCCTGATGGCGACCCGTCTCGCGTTCCTCGATCCCTGGCGCGGGACACGCGCGGAGTATTCCTGCGAGGACGAGCTCCGATCCGCCTGGGGCTGGGCGCCGCGCTGAGACTGCCGGCGCTGAATCAGGTGCGAGCCAGGTAAGCCCGCCAGCCTCCCAGTGAAGTGATTTCCTCGGCACCCTGCAGCGCATGCGCCTCGCATAGAAAGCCATGCGGCAGACTGCCGTCTTCCAGCTCCACCCGTCCGATTGCGAGCGGCGCGGGCACGCCGGCCATGAAATTCCCCAGGGCCGCTGCGGACAGCGCCCACTCCTCCACCTCGATCGCCGCACCACGGGCGACATCCCGCGTGAGACCCGGCCGGCGCGGCGGCCCGCCGGCCAAGGCATGGAGTCGATACACGGGTGCCGTGCGGCAAGCCCTGACCAGTCGCGCCCCTCGCGCGAGCAGTTCGCCGTTGAGCGGCAGCCCGGACAGATGCGCTCCGCAGACCACCAAGGTGGTTTCAGTCGCGGACGCGCGCGGCGCCGGCTGCGCCGGCGCGGATTCTGATTCTCTTTGCCCCAGGAAGCGAGCCCCGAGATCCAGCAGTCGCGCATCGGCGAACGCGGGCGCGAAGAGGGTCACGCCCCACGGCACGCCCGCAGTGCCGATGCCAGCCGGCAACGCGAGCGCTGAATAGTCCAGCAGATTCATGAAATTCGTGTAGTGCCCCAGCTCGGAATTGAGGCGCACGGGATCAGCGGCGACCGCAGCGAGGGTATGCGGGCGGCCCAGAGTGGGAGTCAACACACACTCGCAGCGGGTGAAGACCTGATCGGCCCGATGCTTGAGCGCCTGCAAACGATGCTGCGCCTTGAACAGTTCAACGGCGCGCCGCTCACGACCGCCGCTGATGATTTGCCGTGTCACCGGGAACAGGGACTCGGGTTGTTCCTCGATGAAGCGCTCGATGGCGGCATAACGCTCGCTCACCCAAGGGCCCTCGTACAACAGGCGAGCGGCCTCGAGAAAAGGCTCGAAGTCGATTTCGATCTCCTCTCCACCCAGCGCCTGCAACCGGGCGCGGGCGGCGGCAAACAGACGTGGTGCCTCAGCATCACCAAAGAACTCGAGCTGCCGCGGCACGCCATAGCGGAAAGAGGTGCCCGCACGGCTCAGGGCATGGCCTGAACGGGACCATGGATCTGCCGCATCGGGCACTGCCGCATGCGACAGGAGTCTGGATGCGTCCGCCACGTTCGCGGCGAAAATCGACACACAGTCCAGCGACTGACAGGCCGGCACCACCCCCGCAAGGCTGAGCAGCCCACGCGTCGGCTTCACGCCGATGAGGCCGTTGAGTGCCGCAGGTACACGCCCCGATCCCGCTGTGTCCGTGCCCAAGGCAAAGCTGACGAGCCCCTTGGCACACGCGACAGCAGAGCCGCCACTGGAACCACCCGAGATCCATTCTGCATTCCACGCATTGCGCGTGGCGCCATAGGGCGAGCGACTGCCGACCAGTCCGGTGGCGAACTGGTCCAGATTGGTCTTGCCCATGGGAATGGCACCCAGCGCTGTCAGCCGTTCCACCACGAAGGCGGATCGTGACGGGACATATCGGTACCCGGGGCACGCGGCAGTGGTGGGAATGCCCGCCAGATCGATGTTGTCCTTGATCGCGAAAGGCACGCCGTAGAGCGGTAATTCACGCGGATCGGACTGTGCCAGTCGGGCAAGGTACGGCGCGCGCTCCGCAGGCGTCAGGCGATGAATCCAGATGTTGTGATCGAGGCAGGACTCAGCGCGCGCATCGAGCTCGGCACACAGGCGCTCCGGGTCCATGGTACCTGCCAGATAAGCTGTGCGCAGTGCGTTCAATGAAAGATCCATAGCCAACTCCTCAGTCTGCAGCCAGCACCAGCAAGGCCCGTCCAGGCAGCACCTGGGTTCCCGGCTCCACGCAGAGCCGTGACACACGCCCCGCCTGTTCGGCGATCACCGCAATTTCCATCTTCATCGCCTCCAGCACCGCGAGCGTGTCACCCGCCTTCACCTGATCACCCGGCGCAACCCTGATCTGCCAGACATTCCCATGCACATGGCTCTCCACGGCCACTTCGCCATCCTCCAGGGGAACCGCTTCCGGTGCCGCTTCTATGGGCGCATCGAGCGTTTCCGCCACCTGTGCAAGGCCGGCAGCTTGCCAGCGCGCACGCTCGGCCTCGAATGCCGCCTGCTGGCGGGATTTGAATGTCGCGATTGAGGCGGCCTCGCGTGTCAGAAAGTCGTTGTAGGCGGCGAGATCGAAAGTCTCCTCTTCGATACGCAGGCGATAGCGGCCAAGGGGAAAGTCGCGCCTGATCTGTATCAGCTCCTCCGCGCTCACCGGATAGAAGCGAATCTGATCGAAGAAGCGCAGTAACCAAGGCTGGGTGAATTCCGGTGTGCTGCGGTGACGGTTCCACATCTGCAGGGTGCGCCCGACAAACTGGTAACCACCTGGCCCCTCCATGCCATAGACGCACAGGTATGAGCCCCCGATGCCCACCGCGTTCTCGGGCGTCCAGGTACGCGCCGGATTGTATTTGGTGGTCACCAGTCGATGCCGCGGATCGAGCGGCGTTGCCACCGGCGCGCCGAGATACACGTCCCCCAGTCCCAGCACCAGGTAGCTGGCGGAAAAGACGATGTCCTTCACTTCTTCGAGGGAGGAGAGGCCATTGATGCGACGAATGAACTCGATGTTGCTGGGGCACCAAGGCGCATCCGGCCGCACCGATTGCGTGTATTTCTCAATGGCGAGCCGGGTACTGGGGTCATCCCAGGACAGTGGCAGATGGACGACGCGGCTCGGCACCACGAGACTGGCCGTCGCGTCCAGATCCGCCTCCAGGGCGTGCAGTTCGTGCAGCAGCGCCTCGCGACTGATGAGGTGCGGATCGTAGTGCGCCTGCAGCGAGCGGATGCCCGGCGTCAAATCCAGAATTCCCGGAAGGCCGCGTTGCTGCAGGGTCTGGAACAGAGCCTGGACGCGAAAGCGCAGATTCACATCGAGAACCTGCTCGCCGTATTCCACCAGCAAGTACCGATCACCCGCGGGACGATACGTCACGCCTGTCGGATGCTCGGCATTGGTCTCGCGCGTGATCACGGGCGTGGCCGGCAACGGTGCCACCACTGGCATCACACTGCAGGGTCGCAGCGTGTTGATGGCCTCGGCGCGGTCCGCCTCGAGGCGAACGGCTTCTTCCGCAGCGATGGGGACGAAGCGCAGCCTGTCGCCGGGACGCAGCTGTCCGAGCTTCCAGCGGTCCGCCGCTATCACGGTCACGGGACAGACGAAGCCACCCAGGCTCGGGCCATCCGGGCCCAGGATCACCGGCATGTCGCCCGTGAAATCCACGGCACCAATGGCGTAGGCGTTATCGTGCAGGTTGGAGGGATGGAGACCGGCTTCGCCGCCATCCGCGCGCGCCCATTGTGGCTTGGGGCCGATCAGGCGCACCCCGGTGCGACTCGAGTTGTAGTGGACTTCCCAGTCCGTGGCGAAAAAGGTGGCGATGTCTTCGGGCGTGAAGAAATCCGGTGCACCATGCGGCCCGTAGATCACGCGCAGGGTGAGCCGCTCCGCCATGGGCGTCTGCCATTCGTGCGCTGGATCGAAAGACGGCGGGATACCATGGTCGGACTTCAGTCGCAGTACATCGCCGGTGCGCAGTGCACGCCCGCCGTGGCCTCCGAAGCGACCCAGGGTGAAGGTGGCCGCGCTGCCAAGATAGGCCGGGACATCGAGCCCGCCCTGCAGGGTCAGATAGGCGCGTGCACCGCCCTCCCGCAGCTGGCCGATGGCGAGCACGCTGCCCGCTGGCACGGCGACAGGCGCCCACCAGGGCACCGGCTGGCCATCGAGTGTCGCCGGCATCTGCGCTCCGGTGAGACAGACAACCGCGTCGCGGTTGAAACGCAAACGCGGTCCACCGAGGTTGATCTCGAGGCATGCAGCCTCCGGCGGATTGCTGAGCAGACGATTGCCGAGCCGGAAAGAATAATCGTCCATGGGGCCTGACGGCGGAATCCCCACCGCCCAATAGCCGAGTCGGCCCGGAAAATCCTGCACCGTGGTCTCCGTGCCCGGTGCCAGAACCTCTATCGTGCCCGCCCGGTAGTCGAAGGTCTTGAGGCTGCTGGTCGAGTGGCTTCCGGCCATGAACTCCGGCAGGGCGAGTACCTGCTGCAGGTATTCCAGATTGGTTTCGATGCCGTCGAGCCGCGTGGCGGCAAGCGCCGCCTGCAGTTTCTCGATCGCCTCGGCGCGCGTGGTACCGTGCACGATGATCTTGGCGAGCATGGGGTCATACCAAGGTGGCACCTCCACCCCGGCTTCCACCCAGCTGTCCACGCGCGCCCCGGCCGGCCATTGCACGCAGCTGAGTTCCCCTGGACTCGGCTGGAAATCGCGCGCCGGATCTTCAGCATAGACGCGTACCTGGACGGCGTGCCCGCTGAATTCAGGCACGAGGGTTTCAAGCGGCGGGAGCTCCCCCGCAGCGAGCGTCACCATCCAGGCCACGAGATCGACGCCGGTGACACTCTCGGTCACGCCGTGTTCGACCTGCAGGCGGGTGTTCACCTCGAGAAAATAAAATTCGTCACGCGCGGCGTCATAGACGTATTCCACCGTGCCTGCAGAGCGATAGTTCACCCGGAGACCAAGTGCGACCGCGTGCGCAGCGAGCTCCCGGCGGGTGCTCTCGGGCAGGCAAGGCGCGGGCGTTTCCTCCACGACTTTCTGGTTCCGGCGCTGGAGTGAACAGTCACGTTCACCGAGGCTGATCACCCCCCCCTTGCCATCACCAAAAATCTGCACCTCCACATGGCGCGCCGCGGCCACGAAGCGCTCCAGATAGAGTCCGCCGTCGGCGAAGCTCTTGCGCGAGAGTCGCTGCACACTCTCGAAAGCCTCACCAAGCTCATCGGCGGTGTTGCACATGCGCATTCCAATGCCACCGCCACCGGCCGTGCTCTTCAGCATCACCGGGTAGTCGATGTCGGCCGCCGCTGCGAGCGCCGCCGTGACATCCGGCAACAGGTCGGTCCCGGGCAACATGGGTACTCCGGCCTCGCGGGCAATGGCGCGCGCCGTGTGCTTCAACCCGAACTCGCGCAGGTGGGAAGGCCTTGGCCCGATGAAAACGATACCGGCGGCCTCGCACTGCTCGGCAAAGTCGGCGTTTTCGGAAAGAAAGCCGTAGCCCGGGTGGATTGCCTCCGCCCCGACTTCCTGCGCAATCCTCACCAGACGCCCGCCCTGCAGATAGGAATCCTGCGCAGGCCCCTCCCCGATCAGAATCGCCTCATCGGCTTCCGTGACATGTCGGGAGGCGCGGTCCGCCTCCGTGAACACGGCCACGGATTCCACACCGAGCGCGCGCAGGGTGCGGATGATGCGGCAGGCTATGGCACCGCGATTGGCTATGAGTACTTTCTTGAACATGGCTGCTTGGCACCTGGCAGGTGGCGGGTCGTCCCGCGACTTCGAGGCACCGGAGGTCGTCCTGCGGTGCGGGCTGGCTGCCCTGGTGGATATGTATTCCGCCTGTGCACTCAATCCCAGATCAGCATTCGCACCGGCGTGGGGTTGTAGGCATTGCAGGGGTTGTTCAGCTGCGGACAGTTGGAGACGAGCACGATCACATCCATCTCGGCACGCAGATCGACGAATTTGCCGGGGCCCGAGATTCCGTCCTCGAAACTGAGGCGACCTTCCGGAGTCACGGGTACATTCATGAAGAAATTGATGTTCGACACCAGATCGCGCTTGGTCAGTCCCCAGGGCGACTCCGCACAGGCCAGAAGAAAGCTGTCGCGACAGCTGTGCATGGGCAGCGTGGACAAGGCATAGCGCACCTGGTTGCTCTCTCCCGCGCAGGCGCCTCCCAAGGTGTCATGCCGGCCACAGTTGTCGGCCGTGATGGTGAGCATGGGATTACCCTCGCTGGACACGAGAACCGTGCCGGCCGTGAGGTAGAGGTGGCGCTGCGCGACGATGGTTTCGGCCACGCTGTAGTGCTCGGAGGTGTCGTTGGCGTTGAAGAACAGGGTGTCCACCGCCTGATTGCCCTCCATGTCAAAGATGCGCAAGGTCTGTCCCTTGGTCAGCCGCCACGTCCAGGCGCTGCCAGCCGGGACCACCTCATCGTGTACGGCTGAGGCCGGATCGATCTGCGAAGTCACGCTTGCAGGACTCATTGCGTCGTTCTCCTCAATGACACTGGCAGTGGTGGCGTGCGGTCAGCGCATAGCCGCGCGCGTTCTCCGCACGCGACAGGCGGCAGGCATCCCACGCAGGCGTTTCCCCGACATGGAGGACCTCGCAGGCCACGGGCCGCGGGGTCCATTGCAGGGTAGGATCGAGACGATGCGGGCAGGTGTTCAGCACCACCAGGGTATCCATCTCCGCATGCATCGTGACGGTGTCACCCACACGGGAGTGACCGGCCTGAAAGCTCAGCGCACCTTCCGCATCGGCACTCACCTTGCTGAAGAAATTCACGTTCGCCACCAAATCCCGCTTGCCGAGCCCCCATTTACCGAGTTCGATCAGGAACAGTTCACGACCATTGCGCATGAAGCCATTCAAGTGCGTCTGATAGTCGGCACGACCATAACGTTGCTCGAGCTCCGCGCGTCGGCTCACGCCGCAGTAAGTATCGTGCCAGCCAACGGTATCCTCCGTGATCGACACGAGGATCCGCCCCATGTCCGAATAGCACACATGCCCGCGGGTGAGATAGGCCGTGTACTGAGCCTTCAGGGTGTCGGCCATGTTGTAGCGTTCGAGCGGATTGTGCGCGTTGTAGAACAGGGCACTGCAGTTCGCGCCACCTTCCAGATCACGCAGGCGCAGGGAATATCCGCGCCGGATGACCATGGACCAGGCGCGTGCGCCCGGAATCACTTCCTGCAGGACAGGTCCCGCTGTCTCAACCATCTGTCATCTCCTTCCGTTTTCGAACTTCGCCCGCACTTCCGACAGTGCTGCAGCAGAGGCATTGCGGTTCAAGGGCAAATCGTAAGTCACCTTCGCACCATAGGCCTCGGGGGCATGCGGATCGTGTCGCACCTTGTCGAACACCAGCAGTCGCGTGCCGAGCGCAAAGCCTTCCTTCAATTCATGCGTCACCATCACGATGGTCAGTCCCAGCTCCTGCCACAGGCGCCGCACCAGTTGGTGCATGTCGGAACGTATGCCGGGATCCAGCGCGCCGAACGGTTCATCCAGCAGCAGCAGGCGCGGCTGCGCCATCAGCGCCTGGGCAAAGGCGAGCCGCTGCTGCATCCCGCCGGACAGCTCTTCCGGGTAGCGATCCTCGGCCGCGGAAAGTCCCACCGCCGAGAGCATCTCGCGGGCCGCGTCTCTGGCCTTGCGTCGGGCCGTGCCGAAGGTGCGTGCGAGCCAGCGGCAGTCACGCAGGTCCAGCGCCAGCACCACGTTGTCGAGCACGGTCAGATGGGAAAACACCGAGTAGCGCTGGAAAACGACGCCACGCCGCCCATCCGGACCCGTGCTGATCGATTCGCCCTGCATGGTGATACGCCCGCGCGTCGGCCGTTCAGTCCCCAGCAGCAGCTTGAGGAAGGTGCTCTTGCCCGCACCGGAGGCACCCACCACCACGCAGAATTCACGCTCGGCAAGGGTCAGGCTCACACCCTCCAGCACCACATGGTCGCCGTAGCGCTGCCAGACCTTGTCCAGTTCCAGAAAAGCCATGGCACTCATCCCTGTTGCCCGAGTTCGGCCCAACGAAAGAGCCGCCGTGACAGGCGCGCCATCAGGAGGTCGGTCAGCGCTGCGAGCAGGGTGATCCACGCGACGTACGGCAGGATCACATCCATCGCAAGATAGCGACGCACGAGGAAGATGCGGTAGCCAAGACCGCTCTCGGCAGCGATCGCCTCGGCGGCAATGAGGAAGAGCCATGCGCCACCCAGACTCAGACGCACG
>Ga0194123_10005597_pt1 | contig 13369 bp, 6 predicted proteins | sample TA2MahsurfametaG_5_FD_155479 | JGI IMG/M metagenome (GOLD analysis project Ga0194123, IMG submission 155479) | Freshwater microbial communities from Lake Tanganyika, Tanzania - TA2015023 Mahale A surface | ecosystem: Environmental > Aquatic > Freshwater > Lake | place: Tanzania: Lake Tanganyika... | reverse complement strand
CCGTGCCCGAGCCTTCGACCTACGGCTTCGGCCTCGGCGCCCTCGCCCTGGCCGCCGCCGCGATCCGCCGCCGCAAGCGTCAGGCGAAGGCCTGAGATTGGGAGTATCGAGTGTAGAGTATCGAGTATCGGGGGACTGTCTGTCTCGAGGTAGGGGCAGCACCGCGTGCTGACCTAGTTGCATGGGTAGGATTGAGCGGCCCGCTCGACCGCGGCTGACCGGGCCGGTCAGCCCTACCAATAAAAAGCCGCCCGGGTGGGCGGCCTGTTTTGCTCCTTGTCCACGTGTCAACTTGCCCACGTGTCCCCTCGCGAGGCTGACCCTACCTGTTAAAATCCGCGGCGGAGGCTGAGGGAGCCGGCGACGTCATGCGCCTGGCCGTAGCCGGCGGCATGGACCGAGAAGTTGAGCAGGGTGTCGGCGGTCAGCTTGTGGTCGACGTCGAGGCCGAAGCGGGCCTGATCCTTGGTCGGCGCCAGGCCGGCCACCGAGAAGGCGCCGGAGGTGGTCTGGTTCACGCCGCTGAGGGCGTCGCCGGCGTCGTCGAAGCGGTGAATCCACTCGGCGGTGAGACGCAGGGTGGTGGCCGGGCCGGCGACGAACTTCGTGAGCAGGCCGAGGCGGCTTTCCTTGGCGGTGTGGGTGTGCGCGTCGAAGCTGGCGGGGAAGGAGCCGCCGCTTTCGGCGAAGGCATCGGTGCGCACGCGGGTGAGCGCGAACGAGGCGAACGGCGCGGCGGTCACGTTGCTGATGAACTTCTGGGCGGGGCCGTCGTAGCGCACGCGCACGGTCGTGGTGTTCAGGTCGGTCTGACCGCGGGAGATGTCGTTACCGCCACCGGTCACGTAACCGCGGGCCGTCTGCGCGTCCCATTCGCCGCGGAGGACGAGGAGGGAGAGGATGCTCTCCTTGTCGGCCAGGCGCGTGTCGATCTCGGCCATGAAGGTCTGGCCGGTGATCTTGGCGTCGCCGCCGAAGAGGAGGTCCTGCGTCTGGAGGGCGGTGCCCACGGCCACGCCGATGACCGTGTCGCCGTAGGCCTGGCTTGCGCCGACTTCGCCGAAGGAGGTGCGGCGGTCGGTCTGACGGGAGGAGGCGCCGAAGTCGCCGGTGGCCCAGACGTGGGTCTGCTTGCCCATGCCGTCATACGACATCAGCGGGCGGTGGTGGGCGCCTTCCAGGGCCAGGTTGCCGAGGTTGTTGGCCATCGCCGTGAGGCCGCCGGGGCCGTTGAGGGAGCGCATCCACTCCGTCTCATCGAGCATGGTCTGGTTGGCGTAGACGAAGGCGTGGGTGCGGGCGCCGACGCTCGCGTAGCCGACGATGACGGTGCCGTCGGCGGAGACGCCGGTCGCGTTGGAGCTGCCGCCGGTCTCCAGGGCGCCGAGACCGGTCATCGTGCCGTTCTGGTGGACGAAGGCTTCGCGGTCGCCAAGGGCGTTATCCGCCTGGCCGACGATGACCGAGCCGTCGCTGTTCACCGCGCGGGCGATGGACCAGTTGCCGCCCGTGAGGGTGCCGAGGGCCTGATAGGTGCTGCCGGCGCGCACGTATTTGAAAGCCTGTTCGTTGCCCAGCGGACTCGAATTCAACGAGCTCGACGCGAAACCGATGACGACCGCGCCGTCGCCGGAGATGCCGGTGAGCTGGGTCAGGGTGAGTCCGTTGGTGCCGAAGGCGGCGATGCCCGTCGGGGCGTCGACCGCGGTGACACCTCCCGAGGTGTGGATGAAGCCCTGCAGCGTCGTGGGCGTGGAGAAGCTGTCGCCTCTCGTCCCGACGATGACGGCGCCGTCCGCGGAGACGCCGACGGCCTTGCTGGCGACGAACGGACTGCCGAACGCCACGCCGATGTTGGTCAGCGTGTTGTTGCGATAAAAGAACGCTTCCTCGATGAAGTTAATATTGCTGAAGCCCCAGCCGACGATCGTGCCGCCGTTCGCCGACACGGCGGTGGCCTCGGAGAACATGTATTCGTTGATGGTGTCGAGCGCCGTCGGGTTCACGCCGGTCCACGAGACGGCCTGGTTGAACGCCGAACCGTCGATGGAGAAGCCGACCACGACCGAGCCGTCGGCCGAGGCCGCGGTGGCGACGGCGTTCTGGTGGCCACCGAGGGGGGTCAGGGTGGCGTAGGCATTGCCCACGAGCTTGAAGGCGTTCATCAGGCCCGGGCCGAGGTTGGTGCGGCCGACGGCGGTGAATCCGTCGCCGGAAACGCCGTTGATCCAGGTGTCATTGGCCGTGTTCCCGGACGGATGCACGTCGGTCGGCGTCGCGGAGGCGAGGACGGCGGACAGGGTGGCCGCGGCGATGAGCAGGGAGCGGTTGAGGAGGGGCATAGGAAAGGTGTTGGCGGTTAGCGGTTGGCGGTAAGCGGTTGGGGAAGAAAGGGCGGGCGGGGGTAGGTAAGTATTCTTTGTCAAAAGGGCCTACGGGCAAGTCGTAAGCCCCCCTGAAGGTCAGGGTTCGGAGGCTTGGAAGCGGTCGCGCTCGGCCGGCGTGGCGTCGGGCGGCGGCTGCAGGAGGTTGGTCCTGATGTCCGCGGCCAGCCGCCGGTCGCCGGCCCGCGGGTTAAAGTAAAACCGGAACGTCACCCGCCCGGGGCCGACGTCGACGCGTCCTTGGATCTTAGCGTGATGCGCGGAGGCCGGCCCTTCGCCGTCCGGCGTGCGGAGCCGGAGGTAGCAGCCGTGCCGATCGCCGGGGCTTTCCGCCGTGGGCAGCGTATCGAAAGCGAGCGTCATCTCCGGCGCGTAGCCTTCGTCCGGGGCGAGCGCCGGCATTTTCAGCCGGCAATACGGCCAGAAGGCGGGTGTCATCCGCAGGCCGTCGCCTTTCCTCGGCAACGAGATGCGCAGCATCCCGCGGAAGCGGCCGTAAGTCTCCGCCCACTCCTGATCGTCCATGCGCCGGCCTTCGGGGGAGCGTCTGAGCTCCGCCAGGACTTCCGGTGACTCCGTCCAGCCGACCTGCTCGCTGGTCAGTTCGAACTCCATGTCACGGGTACGTCCTTTTCCCCAGGGCGCGACCGCGTCGGCGATTTCCGCGTCGAAGCCGATCCGGCGGCCCGTGGGCAAGCCGGTGAGGCGGACTTCGCGGTAATGAAGCGGCACGCCGTGCGTCATCCGCGGCAAGGTCAGCGTCAGCTCCGACGGCTGGCGGAGTCGTCCCAAACCATGCCGATGATCGACGTCCGCGGCGAAGCAACCGGCGTGGTCGGCTTGGACGCGCGTGAGGATCAGCCGGTCATCCGCCTGGAAGCGGAGTGAGCCCGATGCGTCGGTCATCCCGGCGCGGACCACCGTGCTCGAGAGGCGTGGGTCGTCGGGGGGCGTGAGCGTGGCGGTGACGGCGGCTCCGCCCAGCGCGCGACCGTCCTCGTCGACGACCCTGATCGTCCGCTCGTCGGCCCAGGCCACGCGGGCCAGCAGCAGAAGGGTGGCAAGGGATAGCCTCATCGCAGGGCGCCGCGGTTGATCACGGCTTGGAAAAGCGGGTGGACGTAAGGCAGGGCGGCGTTCTTGAAGTCGCTGTGCAGCCAGCGGCCACGGGTCAGCGGCGAGTCGTGGCCGGCCGCCGGCCAGCCGCCGCCGACCGGGCGACCGCGGATCTCGAGGTCGAAGTTCGTCACCGGCGAGCTTCCGCCCAACGGAGGGAAGGGCGTCGAGCCGGCCGCCGGGCTCAGCGCCGGCAGGCCCCTCGCGAGGAGGTCGTAGCGCATCTTCGGGACGTCCGCCAGCGGCGAGCCTGGCGCGATCGGGAGCACGTGCAGCCAGCGCTGTTCGAACGGGCGGAAGAACGGATGGGTGCGCAGCTGGGCGTCGGTGATCCGCGCGGCCACGTCGGGGGCAAGGAGTTCGTAGCGCCCGCCGAGGAGCCGGTCGGGCCCGCTGGGGACGAACTTTCCGCGCCAGGCCGGATTGAAACCCCAGCCGCCTTGCGACCGCTCCATCGGCAAGGCGCCGAGCGAACGCGTCCAGCCCACGCCTTTCAGCAGCTCCTGGGTCTTCCAGACACCGTAGTCGATCGAGCGGCCGGCCCAGAGCGTCGCCAGCACGGAGGCCGAGGTCATCGCCGGCGGGCAGTTGGTCACGTCCTCTCCGGCGGAGAAGCAGTTCACGACATCCCCGAGGAGCCGGACCCGGAAGAAGCAGTTCGGCCACGCATAGCCATGTCGCCGATGTCCGTGGACATGGACCTTTGACCAGTCGGCGGCGTAAAGCCGGCGCGGGTACGCCCGCCACGACGCCTCGGTCATGTCGGCCGCGTAGGTCTCGGTGACGCTTTCGCCGGCGATCGCCTCGAGCGGCAGGGCGGCGTTGAGCAGGATGAGGTGGGCCGGGCGGAAGCCGGCCTGCACGCCCTGGCAGGCGACGACATTGCCGAGGCTGTGGGCGATGAGGGTCGTCCGCGCCTCGTCGACGAAGCGGAGGGCGCCCGGCAGTCCGTCCCCGGCCTGGAAGGCCTGGAAGACGGCCTGATGGTAGTCCAGTCCGGTGTCGCCGTCCCAGGTGACCCCGACGAAGCGCGCCTCGCTGCCGAGGGCGCGCAGGCGCTTGAAGGTCTCCGCCTGCCAGCCACGCGCCGCCTGCGCGGAGACGTTGTAGCCGTGGAGCATCACCACCCAGCGCGCGGAGGTCTCGCCGTCGGGCAGTCCCGCCGGTTCTCCGGTCTGGGTCGGTCGGGGCGTCTCCTTGGGGGCCAGCGGCTCGCCCGCGAAGGTCCGGGCGAGCCCGGTCAGCCCGACATGGCGGTACATCGACTCGACCGGCGCGAGCACGAGCGGCATCTCGGTCGCGACGACCAGCCGGTCGTGCTGATGGATCTCGAGCCGCACAGGACGCACCGAGGGACGCGCGCCTTCGAGGAGGATGACGCCGTGGTCCTTCCGGCCGACATGCGCGAGGAATTCGTCCGGAAGTTCGATCGCGCCGTCGGCATCCGGACGCATCACCTGCGCGAGGGCGCAAGGTCCGTCGAGCGAAGGGCCGAAGACCGCCAATCCGGCGTTGCGATGGAGCCCGCCGACCGTCGCAGGCGTCAGCCCGGTGGGGATCGCTTGGACGCCGCGATCCGCCTGTCGCAGCACATACCGGAAGCCGTCTTCCGGCCGCAGCCGGCGCACCACGGAACCGATGGCCAGATTGAGCGGGAGGAAATCCACGAGATCGCGCAGCCCATCGACGCCGTCCTGCGCGTGGTCGGCCTCGCGGCCCGACCGTCCCGGCAGGTCGCCCGGCGACTGCCAGTCGCCTTCGTCGTCATCGTCGTTGATCCAATGGCGGAGCGCGCGGCCGCGCGGCGGGCGTTCGCCCGCGACGATGACGCCATCACGGTCGACGTCGGCCTCGAGCCCGGCGGGCACGACGCCGAAATCGCGGACTTCGTATCCCAAGCCCGGGCCGCTTTCGGGCAGGAGCGAGACCGTCAACGGCCGGAGATGATCCTCCGCCGAAAGCTCGAAGGCCACGCCGGCCGTTCGCCGGATCTCGTCCACGTCGGCGGGCGTCCGCCATTCGCCGATGAGCCGGCCGTCATCGCGTCGGATCGTCACCACGTAATGCTGGCGGAGCCGCAGAGGATTAAGGTCGATGCGGTGATCCCAGAGCAGGAAGTAGGACCCGGCGGGGAGGTCGGACCGTCTCACCTCCACGGCGAGGTCGGGTTTGGCTCCCGGCAGGTAATGGTAACGCAGGCTGAAGGAGCCTGGTCGCGTCGCGGGCGCGGCCCGCGGTGCCGACCGCCAGGCGCCGCCCGAAAGCTCGACGGCCCGCAGCCGCTGGGCGCGCGTGGCGGAGCTGCTCCGGCGGTCGCCCGATTCGAAGAGGCGCGGATAATCCGTCGGGTCGGAAGGATCCGTCCCATGGATGAGTTCCGTGAGGTCGTTCCAGCGGTCGGCATCCGTGTCCGCGGAGAGCGGATCCGTCCCCAGCTGGTCTTCCAGCTCATCGTCCAGGCCATCGTCGTCGGTATCCTCGGCCAGGATGACGGGCGCGGGCAGGCTGGCCCTGAACGCGGCCTGGGCGGGCGGAGCGAGCAGGCACGCGAGCAGGATGAGGAGCCCCGGCGGTGGTGGGAAAAGCATGACGGGACGGAGATGGCCGGTCCCTGCGGACAAAACAATCCGCCTGACCTGAGGGCTTTATGCTGAGGTCACGCCTCGGTCCGCCCGTAGGCACGGTTATTTGTCCGCGACCTGTCGAATAAAGGCGGCGGAAAGCGACGGCGTCGGTTGACCGGTCGGCCCCGGAGCGTTCATATCATGCTTATGCGTATGCCCCGACGCAGCCGCCTCCTCGCCGCCCTCAGCCTGGCCGTCGCGCCGCTCTGCGCCCAGATCGGCGACAAGGCCGGGGAGGCGCAGGTGCCGATCGTCCCGGCGCACCTGATCCCGCCCTCGCCGCCGCTCTCCGCCGAAGAGGCGCTCCGCGCGTTCAAGGTCGCCCCGGGCTACCGCATCGAGCTCGTCGCCGAGGCCCCGCTGGTCCGTCACCCGACGGTCCTGCAGTTCGCCCCCGACGGCCGCCTCTGGGTCGTCGAGATGACGGGCTACATGGAGGACTTCGACGGCACGACCGAAGCCCAGGCCAAGGGTTCGGTGGTGGTCCTCAGCGACACCGACGGCGACGGGCGCATGGACAAGCGTACGGTCTTCCTCGAGAACATCATCCTGCCCCGCGCGCTGGTGCTCCACCGCGACGGCGCGCTCGTGGGCGCCCCGCCGCACCTTTGGTTCTGCCGCGACACCGACGGCGACGGCAAGGCCGACGAAAAGACGGAGGTCGCGACGGACTTCGGCGTGCGCGTCGATCCGGCCCGCCCGCAGCTCGCCAACCCCGAACGCGCCCCGAACGCCCTGCTCTGGGGGCACGATGGCTGGCTCTACGCCGGCGCCTACGCGGCCCGGTTCAAGCCCGTCGACGGCCAGTGGGTCCGTGAGAACAGCACCTTCCGCGGGCAGTGGGGCCTCGCGCAGGACGACTACGGCCGGCTTTACTCCAATAACAACAGCGACCTCCTGCGCGTCGACGTGGTCAATTCGTCCTACCTGCTCCGCAATCCGCATCTGCTGCGTAACACCGGCCTCAACACCAAGGCCGCGGTCGAGCAGACCGTCTGGCCCGCGCGCGTGAACCCCGGCATCAATCGCGGCTACCGCCCGGAGATGCTGCGCGACTTCAGGCTGAAGGAATGCACCGCCGCCTGCGGCCCCTGGGTCTATCGTTCGGACCTCTTCCCGGCCGACGCCTACGGCAACGCGTTCATCTGCGAGCCGGCGGGCAACCTCGTGAAGCGCCTGGTGCTCAATCCCGACAAAGGCCTGGTCAAAGGGACGGCGTTCTACGGCCAGCAGGAGTTCGTGGCCTCGACCGACGAGCGCTTCCGCCCCGTCAACGCGCTCACCGGCCCGGAAGGCGCCCTGTATCTCGTGGACATGCATCACGGCGTGATCCAGCACCGCATCTCGCTCACCTCGTACCTGCGCAAGCAGGGCGAGGACCGCGGCCTCATCTCGCCGCCGCATCTCGGCCGCCTCTGGCGCGTGGTGCCCGAGGGGCATAAGACGGCCAAGCTGGCGACGCTCGCCGGGCTGAAGCCCGCCGACCTGATCGCCGAACTCGCCAGCGGCAACGAATGGCGCCGCGAGACCGCCCAGCGTCTCCTCGTCGAGACGGGCGACAAGACCCTCGCCGCCGCGCTGACCGCCTTCGGCCAGGCGACCAAGTCCGCCATGGGCCGCGTGCATGCGCTCTGGACGCAGCATGGGCTCGGCGTCGCCGACTGGACGCTCGTCACCGCCGGCCTGGCCGATACTGATCCGCGCGTGCGTGCCGCCGCCTTGCGGGTCTCGGAAGACCTCGTCGCCGGCCCGCGCCGGGCCGACGTCATCGCCCGCTGGATCGAGATGGCCGCGAGCGAAGCCGTGCCGGAAGTGCAGGTCCAGCTCGCCCTGACCATGGGCGAAGCCAAAGAGCTCGGCGTCGACCTCGCCGCCGCCGCGCTCGCCCAGCGCGCCGCCGAGCACATCGCCATCCAGGACGCCTTCCTGAGCGGCCTCGCGGGACGCGAGCTCGAGGTCTTCGCCGCCGTGCTCAAGCAGCCCGCCGCCTACTCGAAGACCCTGCCCGCCGCCTTGCTCCGCTGCGTCTTCGCCGAGCGCAAGCCCGCCCGCGTCGCCCAGGCCCTCGCGCTGATCGGGACGTTGCCGCTGCGCTCCCAGCAGGTCACGCTCCTCGGCTCGCTGGCCACGCACCCGACCGTCACCGCCAAGCGCCCGATCAAGCTCGACGCCGAGCCGGCCGCGCTCGCCAAGTTCGCCCAGAGCAAGGACGCCGCGATGGTCAAGGCGCTGGCCTGGTTCAAGAACACCGTGGTCTGGCCGGGCAAGCCCGGCGTCGTCGTGCCGGCCACCAAGGCCCTGACCAATCAGGAGCAGCTGCTGTTCGACAACGGACGCCAGACCTACGCCGGACTCTGCGCGGCCTGCCATCAGCCGACCGGCAAGGGTCTCGAAGGGCTCGCGCCGCCCTTGGCCGAATCCGAGTGGGTGCTCGGCGAGCCGGAGCGCATCGTGAAGGTCGTCATGCACGGCCTGCGCGGACCCATCAAGGTGAAGGGCATGACGTACAGCTACGACATGCCCGCCGCCGGTTTCCTCACCGACGAGCAGATCGCCGGCGTGCTGACGTATGTCCGTCGCGAGTGGGATCACGAAGCCTCGCCCGTGTCCGTCGACCTCGTGAAGAAGATCCGGGCGGAGAACAAAGGACGGACGGATGCGTGGACGGAGGCGGAATTGGGGAAGAAGTAGAGGACTGAATGGAGGGCTGTGTTGTGGGCTGAGCGGAGGACTGAATGGGAAATCCACACAAGTTGACCCGTTGATCAGTTGGCCGGTTGATTAGACAATCCGAGGCTGGGGGCTTAGAGGCTCGGTTGAACAGAGAAAACAGGCAGGGTTCCGATGACATCGCATGCGGCCGCATCGAGGTAGGGTCAGCACTGCGTCCTGACCTAGGACGTCCGCCGAATGGTGGACGAGGGTAGGGGCGTGGCTACGCCGCGCCCGCCGGCCAGGAGGGCACGATGAATCGTGCCCCTACCTTAGGTTCGCCCTGCGGCGAACGGCGGACGCGATGTCATCGCGTCCTTGCCTCGCGCGCAAAAAGCCGCCCGGGTGGGCGGCTTGGCTTGTTTCTTGCCCGCGTGTCAACTTGCCCACGTGTCCTCTCGCGAAGCGAAGCTTCGCGTTCAGAACGCGCGGCGGAGGCTGACGGCGCCGGAGACGTCGGCGACTTCGCCGACGGTCGAGGCGTGGGCGGAAACGTTGAGCAGGGTGTCGGCGGTCAGCTTGTAGTCGACGTCGACGCCGAGGCGAACGCAGTCCGGACGCGGGGCCTGGCCGGGGAGGCTGAAGCCGACCGCTCCGGTGATGTCCTGCCCGGTCAGGGCGGGGCCGGCGCCATCGAAGCGGTGGATGCCTTCGACGCTGACGATGAGCTTCAGTTTCTCGTCGAAGACCTTGGTGGCCATCATGCCGAGGCGGGCTTCGGTCGCGTTGTGTTCCTGCTCATCGTAGCTGGCCGGCAGGGCGCCGCCGGCTTCGGTGTAGGCTTCGACCACGGTCTGGGTCACGGCGTAGGAGGCGTAGGGCGAGAAGCCGACGCCGCCGACGGAGAAGAGCACCGGGGCGTCCACGCGCAGGCGGGCGGAGCGGCTGAGGATGTCGGTCTGGCCGAAGGAGTAGTCGGTGCCGCCGCCGTTGCTGTAGCCGCGGTTGATCTTGGCGTCCCACGAGCCGACCATGCCGAGGAGGGAGACGATCCACTGGCTGCCGAAGGGACGGTAGTCGATCTCGCCGAGCACGTAGTTGCCGATGACGTTGTTCGAGCCGTCGAGGGCGAGGTCCTGGTTCTGCTGGCCGCGGCCGATGGCCAGGCCGGCCAGGGTGTTCGGAGCGATGTCCTTGTTCACGCCCATCTCACCTGAGGTCACCTTGACGTCGCGGACGCGGGAGCTGGAACCGAAGTCACCCGTGGCCCAGAACTGGGCGTCCTTGCCCATGCGGTCGAAGGACATCATCGGGCGATGGTGCGCGCCTTCGAGCGGCAGGCTGGCGAGGGTGGTGCCCGCGGCGTAGACGCGGTTCTGGTTGTTCACCGAGGACATCCAGTCGGCGAAATCGGTGACGCCGGCCGATGCGGATGCGATGAAGGGGAAGCTGCCGCTGCCGTTCGACGCCGTCCCTAGGATCATGGAGCCGTCAGGGGTGATGTCGTTGACGTATTGGAAGTTCCATGAGGAGTAGGGGGTGACGTCGACGCCAGAGGCATCCAGCCATTCGGTGAGCGTCTGCAGTCCGTTGGCCTGCGTCCATCGGTAAATACCGTTCTGCGAGCCGCTGCTGTAACTCCCGGCCATGACCAGCCCATTGCCGGAGATGACCTGGGAGCCCCATGTTTGCCAGCTCGCCTGTGCGCCCGTGAACAGCCTGACAGCCCCCGTCGCCGCGGTCCAGCGGAACGGTTGGACTACGGTGCCGTTGGAGTATGTCCCGGCGACGGCGCCGCCATCGGAGGAAATATTCTTAAATCTTGTACGCAGGCCGGAATAGTAATAGCTATGTTGATAGCTGCTGGCCCAGGTAAGCCCGGTCAGGTTCGATGTCAGGTCGAGCGTCCAGCCGGCAGCGGTCCAGAGATGGACGCGGTTGTTCTCGTTGATCAGGACGACGTTACCATCTGGGCTCATCGCCCCCACTTGCGGGGAGGTGAAGGAGGAAGTGTCGATGAGCGTGTGCTGCGCGGAGCTCGGGGTCCATAGGTGATAGCCCGACCCCGAGCCGTTCCATGATTGGACGAGGATTTTCGAATAATCCGACGACGCCGCGAACGAATACGTGTTCGTCGATGCCGAGAGCCCGGCGATCGCGTTGAATTCCGTCAAGGATCCGTCGCTGCGCTTCCACAGGAAGGCGCGCTCGACCGAGCCGCTGGTGCCGCTGCCGACGCCCCACGACCCGTCGGACGAGACCGCTTTCATCCGGGCGCTCGCGTAGCTTGCGCCGATGCCCGTGGTCGCCGCCGAACCGGTGCTCAAGACGAAACCGTAATCCCGTCCTCCTTGGTGATGGGCGCCGGCTACATGAAGTCCGTTCGGCGAGAGTCCGTAGGGGTAGGCGCTGGTGCTTCCGCTGATGACGATCGGCTGAGAGGTGCCGTTAGCATAGTCGACATAGTGATAATAATTCGAGCCGTAGCTGTATACGACGATGGCCTTGGTTAAGTCCGCGGACCAGCCACTGACATAGGCCCCGCTGTAGCCGGTGACCGGAACGCCTGTGATGATAGATTGGCCTGCGAGCGTACCCGTCGCGTCGGACCAGTAGAACGCGGCGCGGGACATCATTCCGTCTCCGACGATCAGGGCGGCGCTGCCGGCCGCGTTCAGACTGTCCATCGCATAGGAGCCGCCATAATAACCTCCACTAGGCAGGACGATGGGGGTGATGCCATCGCTCGCTTGGACGGCCGTCGCGGCGGCGAGGAGGAACGAGGTCTTGAGGAGTTTCATGCGGGCTTGAGAAGACTCTATGGTTCGCATGCATACAACCCTGTAGGACGGGCCGAGTTCCCTCCGGGGCGTATTATTAATATAAAATCGGTGCTTTGGGTGATTATGGGCAAAGCAGCGGGGATGAGGCGGGGTCGGCCGGGCCGGTCACCCGCGGAGGACCAAGGGTGGTCAGTCCTACCGTCCGCCGAAGGGTGGAGGAGGGTAGGGGCGTGGCTACGCCGCGCCCGCCCTGCGGCGAACCGACTAGGACAGCACATGGTGCTGTCCCTGCCCAAGGCAGAGGCACGAACTCAAAGGGAGACCGGAAACCGGGAAGGATGCTGCGGGCATGATGTTCCCCGCACATCATCCGGTCTCCGGTTTCCCTGTGATCGATGGCTCTTACCTTGCCCACGTGTCACCTTGCCCACGTGTCCCCTCGCGACGCTCCGCGTCGCGTCAGCCCTTGCGGTTCGGGCGGACGTAGACGGCCTGGACGACGCCGATGTTGCGGTGCTCGAAGGCGGCCTGGCAGTAGCGGAAGTAGAGGCGCCATTTGCGGATGAAGCGTTCGTCGAAGCCCATGCCGCGCACCTTGTCCAGGTTGGCCTCGAAGGCCTGGCACCAGGCGTCGAGCGTGCGGGCGTAGTCGCGGCCGAACTCCTCGAGGCGGTCGAGCTGGAAGCCGCTCTCCTTCGTCATGAGGTCGCCGACGCGGTTGATCGAAAGCAGGAGCGAGCCGGGGAAGATGTGCTTCTGGATGAAGTCCACGCCGTCGCGGAACTGCGCGTAACGGCTGTCGGGGCAAGTGATGTACTGGAAGGCGGCGATGCCGTCGGGCTTGAGCAGGCGGCCGATCGAGGCGCAGAAGGCCGGGAGGTACTTATGGCCGAGGGCTTCCATCATCTCGATGGAGACGCACTTGTCGTACGTTCCTTGGTGATCGCGGAAGTCCTCGAGTTTCACCGTGATGCGGTCGGACATCCCCGCCGCCTTGATGCGCTCGACGGCGAGGTCGTGCTGGGCCTGCGAGATGGTGAGAGAGGTGACGCGGCAGCCGTATTTCCGGACGGCGTGCAAGGCCCAGCCGCCCCAGCCGGTGCCGATCTCGATGACGTGGTCCGTCGGCTTGAGCCGGAGGAAACGGCAGAGCGAGTCGTTCTTGTTCGCCTGCGCCTGTTCGAGGGAGTCCGCGCCCTCCCAGCGGGCCGACGAGTACATCATCGACGGGTCGAGGAACAGGCGGAAGAAGTCGTTGGAGACGTCGTAGTGCTCCGAGATGTTGCGGCGCACCGTCCGCTTGTCGTTCGGACGCAGGAGGTGGCCGATGCGGTCGGCGATGCGGAAAAGACCGACGCCGAGCGCCTTGCGGGCGGAGCCGGACATGCCCGGGGTCTGGTCGATGTTCTCGATGAAGAAGCCGATGAGCGCGTTGAGGTCGGGGGAGTCCCACTCGCCCTCCATGTAGCCCTCGGTCAGGCCGATGTCGGCCGCCAGCATGATGCGGCGGAAGGCGTTCTCGTCGCGGACCTCCATGCGGGCGCCGCCGGTCGCGCGGGGGTCGCCGAACACGAGCTCCGCGCCTTCGGGCAGGCGGAGCGCCAGGCGGCCCTTCGAGAGCTTCGCGAGCTCGGGCAGGACGAGGCGGCGGGCGAGGGAGCCGGCGGCGGGGGAGGGGTTAGTCATGTCGGCCGGTCAGTTCGGGAGTGGGGTGCCGCAGGTTGCGCTGCTGGGGAATGTCGTCTCCCTTGCGGCGGAAAGGAAGTTTTTTCACCAGCCACAGCCAGGCGGCGTGCAGGTGGATCAGGGC
>Ga0194123_10005594_pt1 | contig 13383 bp, 15 predicted proteins | sample TA2MahsurfametaG_5_FD_155479 | JGI IMG/M metagenome (GOLD analysis project Ga0194123, IMG submission 155479) | Freshwater microbial communities from Lake Tanganyika, Tanzania - TA2015023 Mahale A surface | ecosystem: Environmental > Aquatic > Freshwater > Lake | place: Tanzania: Lake Tanganyika... | reverse complement strand
TGTTATGGACGCCCTACGCCGACTGGATCTACACAGCGGTGAGCACCACCGGGCTGCTGCTGATCGTGTGGCTGGTGCTCAGGCCGAAGGCGTAGCCGTGGCCGTTGTTGTTCGCTCCGTGGCCGGATTGAGGCCGGCGCCACCGGCGAGCAGATCGATCGGTTCGCAGACCGGGAAGCGGTTGATCGCCTTGAGGGCGGTGCGAGCGTTGTCGCGCAGGCGCTGGCTGATGGCCTCGCAGTAGGGCACCTGGGCGAGCAGATCCACGGTGCGGCGCATGATCCGCACCACATCGCCCTCATCAAGCGAAGTGTTGGCGATCAAGTCGTTCCAGCTCACGCCCTTGGCCCAGGCGTGCACCAGGCCCATCAGCTCCGGCTCAAACCAGAGCGGCATCACCACCGACGCCTGCTCCTGTTGGCGCTGGAGCTCGCGGCGAATGCCGCGCAGATCATGCAAGGCCTCTTCCGAGGCAGGCGACGGCGGGAAGCCGCTCCACAGATCCGGGCGGTTCACCTCAGTGGAGATCGCCTCAAACACCGCCGCCAGATCAGCCGGCTCCAGCTCATCGAGGTGGCCGCTCATCAGTGCCAGCCCCAGCATGAGCTCGTTATCACCCCGCAGCGCCCCCACGGTGCGGCCGATCTCGGTGGGCTCCAGCCCCTCCTCGCCGGCCAGGCAGCCGAAATGGCGCAGGATCTCGATCAACGCCAGGAAGGTGTCCCAATGGCGGTTGGCGCGGAAATGCAGGATGCGCTGCCGCTCCTCGATCTCCGCCTCCAGCTCCTCAATGCGGAAGCGCTGCTTGCGCAGCTTCTTGCGATCGCCGGCGCGGTGAGCTGGATGCAGCTCCAGTGCCAGCTCCAGCTCGCGCACCAGATGGGCCTGGCCCTGCACCTCGCCCGCCAGGTCGTACTGCGGGGTGGTCATGTCATGGCGGCGGGCCATGTGGGCCACCGCCAGGGCCAGGCCGCCGCTGGCCTGATCACCATGGCGCAGCTCACCGGAGCGATGCAGCTCCGGCGCCGTGATCTCCTTCACCTGCAGGCAGCTGAGCTCGGCATGCAGGCTCACCACCGCTGTGCAGGGCACCAACACCCACACGTTCTCGTCGGTGAGGCAGAGCAGCAGCGGGAACTGCCCCGGCCCATCCACCTTCTCCACGATCACCGCCGGCGTAACGCGGCCGCGCAGCACCGGCGCCTTCAGGCTCACCAGGGCGCCTTCGCTGGCAAAGCGGAGCGCCAGGGTGAGTTCGTGAGCCAGGGTTTCCTCGGCCTGCTGCTGCAGGATCCGCAGCAAGCGGCGCTCTTCCCGCAGACGGCCGCGCTGCTTTTCGTAGTCCTCAAAGTCGTCCCAGGCCACCTCCACGGCTTCATCGCTGAGGTGGCTGAGCTGCTCGCGCAGTTCGGCGATGCGGGCTTCGTCGTAGGCCAGATCGAGTGTGGCCAGGTAGCGGCCGAAGCTGCGCTCCACCAACTCCTTGGCCTTGGTGAGGTCGTAGCGCTGCAGCAGGTTGAGCACCATGCCGTAGCTGGGGGTGAACTGGCTCACCAGCGGATCGGAGGGCGCGGTAGCCAGCTGCCCGGCTTCTCGCACCCCCTCGAAGCGGCTCTGCACCGTGACCACGTAGCCCTGGGTGTCGAGCCCGCGGCGCCCGGCGCGGCCGGCCATCTGCAGAAACTCACTGCCCATTAGCGGCCGGTGGCCCCGCTCCGTGCGCTTCGACAGCGCCGAAATCACCGTGCTGCGGGCCGGCATGTTGATGCCCGCCGCAAGGGTTTCGGTGGCGAACACCACCTTCACCAGCCCCTGCTGGAACAACTCTTCGATCAGCTCCTTCCAGGCGGGCAGCACCCCGGCATGGTGGGCGGCGATGCCCCGCAGCAGGGCCTCGTCGTGGCCTCCATCGCGTACGGCTTCTGGGGTGGCCGCCACGAACGCTTCGAGCCGCGCCCGGATCCGGGCCTGCTCTTCAGGGCTCACCAGGCACACCTTGCCCAGATCCCGCACCGCCTTGTCGCAGCCGCGGCGACTAAAGATGAAATAGATGGCCGGGAGCATCTCCCGCTCGGCCATCTGGGCCACCACAAAGCTCAGAGGCGGCGCTTCCGGTTGGGGCGGCTTCGGGGTTTTCGGCCCCTTGCGCTTGTTGCCCTTCGGGGCGCGCCACACCTTGCAATTGGGGTGTAGGTCAGTGCCCTCATCGTTCAGCAGTGGATGCAGCCCCTTGGCGCTGCAGAAGCTGAAAGCGAGCGGCACGGGCCGGAAGTCGCTCATCACCAGCTGGGTGGGGCCGTGCACCCGCTCGATCCAATCGGTGAGCTGCCCGGCATTGGCCACCGTGGCCGAGAGCGCCACCAGCTGCACCACCGGCGGGCAGTGAATGATCGACTCCTCCCAGACGGTGCCGCGCTGGGAATCGTTCATGTAGTGGCACTCATCGAGCACCACTGCTTCCACATCCTCGAGCGGGTCGTCGCCCTGATCGGCTTCCGCGTAGAGCATGTTGCGGAAGATCTCGGTGGTCATCACCACCACCGAAGCCTCACGGTTCACCGTGAGATCACCGGTCATCAAGCCCACCCGCTCGGCACCGAACTGCTCGCGGAAATCACGCAGCTTCTGGTTGGAGAGCGCTTTGAGCGGCGTTGTGTAAAACACCTTGCGCCCGTGGGCCAGGGCGCGATGGATGGCGTACTCGCCCACCAGCGTTTTGCCCGAGCCGGTGGGGGCACTCACCACTACCGAATGGCCTTGATTGAGGGCATCGATCGCCTCCAGTTGGAAGCCATCGAGCGGGAAGGGAAAGAGTGTTTCGAGTGGCGGAACAACCCCAGATCCGGCGCCGGGGGACGCCGCGGCGTCAGAGGCCTGGGTGCTGCTTGCCATTAGCAGATCCTATGGGCACCAGCACAGCGGCAGACTGAGCACACCACAGCACAGCAGCGGGCTTGGCCCAGGCTCACGCCACCGGCTCAGAGATGTCCTGGCGTGCGCCTTTGGCGGACGATCTCGAGCAGCTCCCCGCCGACCGGCGCCGCCAGCCGCGCAGCTGGCGGCCCTCCGGCGAGGCTGGCCTGCAAAGCACAGCCCCAGGTAGCCCGCCCCTACTGGATCTGGCCAGCAACGATTACCTGGGCCTGGCCTCGCACCCCTCCCTGGTGGAGGCCGCCAGCCAGGCGATGCAGCGCGAAGGCGTGGGTGCCGGTGCATCGCGCCTGGTGAGCGGTGGGCGAAGCGTGCATGAGCAGCTCGAAACCGCGCTGGGAGCCTGGCTTGGGCGCGAGCGGGTGTTGCTGTTTCCCAGCGGCTTTCAGGCCAACCTGGCGGCGGTTCAGGCCCTGGCCGATCGCCACAGCCTGGTGCTCGCCGATCGGCTGATCCATCACTCGTTGCTGGTGGGCGTTCGCGCCAGCGGCGCGCGGCTGCAGCGCTTCGCCCACAACCAGCTCGATGCGCTGGAGCAGCGCCTGCAGCAGGCCCGCCGCGATCAACCCCAGCGCCGGCTGCTGGTGATCAGCGAAAGCCTGTTTTCGATGGAGGGCACCTCCCCCGATGCGGCTCGGCTCAGTGCGCTGTGCCAGCGCTACGACGCTGCCCTGCTGCTGGATGAAGCCCATGCCCTGGGGGTACTGGGCCCGGGCGGCCGCGGCCTGGGCACCGGCCTAGCTGGTGTGAGCCTGATCAGCGGCACCTTCGGCAAAGCCTTTGGCAGCGGCGGTGCCTTTCTGGCGGGCGAGGCGCTGGTGGGGGAGTGGCTGCTGCAGCACTCCGGCCCCTACCGCTACACCACAGCCCTGGCCCCGCCCCTGGCCGCAGCCGCTCTGGCGGCCCTGGCACAGATCCAAGAGCAGCCTGAGCGCGCCCGCCAACTCCTGGATCGCGCCGAGCGCTGGCGCAACCGGTTGGAGGCGGCTGGCTGGCCGCGGCCACCCGGGCAAGGCCCGATCCTGCCGCTGCTGGTGGGCGAGAACCAGCGCGCCCTAGCGCTGCAGCAGCAACTGGAGCAAGCCGGATTGCTCAGCGTGGCGATCCGCCCCCCCACGGTGCCGGCGGGCACGGCCCGGCTGCGGCTGGTGCTGCGCCACGATCTGTCGCCGGGCAGCCTGGAGCGGCTGATCAACGCCTTGGGATCGCCATGAGCCAGGCGGCCTGCTCCACCCAGCTGATCGCGCTGCATGGCTGGGCGGGCGACAGCCGCGCCTGGGAGCCCTGGGCCGAGCTTGCCGCCGCCCGCGGCTGGCTCTTCAGCGCCGCTGAACGCGGCTACGGCAACTTGCCCCCCGAGCAGCCCAGCTGGGATCCGCAGGCCCAGCAGCGCGTGGTGATCGGCCATTCGATGGGGCCGCATCTGCTGCCGGCTGAGCTGTGGCAGCAGGCCACAACGGCGGTTTGGCTGGCCAGCTTCGCGGCGTTTGTCCCACCCGGGCGGCAGGGGCGCAGCATTCGCGCGGCCCTGCAGGCCATGGGCCAACGGATCGCCAATGGCGACACCACAGCGCTGCTGCGGGATTTCTTCCGGGAAGCGGCAGCGCCCTTCCCACCTTCAGCCCTGCCGATGGGGCCGCTGGAGCACGGCATCACAGCCAGCGGGCGCGAACGGTTGCTGGAGGATCTGGAGCGGCTTGAGAACAGCGCCGGGCTTCCGCCTGGCTACCCAGAAGGGGCCAGGGCCTTGATCGTGGAAGCGGCCGACGACCGGATCGTGCACCCAGCCAGCCGTGCCGCCCTGCATGAGCAGCTGCCCCAGGCCGAGGTGTGGAGCCTTGAACCAGCTGGCCACTGCCTGCTCGATCCCGCGCTGGCGGCACGGGTTGTGGATTGGATCGCCGATGCGCAGCCCTGATCCAGCCTTCAGCACGCGGGTGGAGCGCTGCTTCAGGGGCGGAGCAGCCACTTACCAGAGCAACGCCAGCCTTCAGGCCGCGGTAGCTGCCCGGCTGGCACGCCTGGCGCAGCCGCTGGCATCCGCGTTGCCGCCAGGGCCCCGCGCCGATCTCGGCGCCGGCAGCGGCCTGCTTGCCCGCGCCATCGAAGCCCAGCTGGGTGGGCCCTCGCTGCTGCGCCTGGATGCCTGTGGGTCCCTCTTGGAACAAGAGCAGCCGCTGGAGCAGGGGCTGCAACGCCTGTGGAACCTCAACCAGGGCCTAACCGAGGAGCTGAAGGGTGCGGCGCTACTGGCCTCCAGCTTTGCGCTGCAGTGGCTGGAGCAGCCCGAGCAGCAGCTGCACCACTGGTGCGAGGCCCTCCGGCCCGGCGGCGCCCTGCTGCTGGCGGTGCCCTGCCGCGGCAGCTTCCACATCTGGCATCAGGCCGCCGACGCCGCTGGCGTGCCCTGCACAGCCCTGCCCCTGCCGGATGCCCTGGAACTCCAGGAACGCGCCGCGGGCGCTCTGCAGCTCTACCACAGCCAGCTGCTGCGCTTCAGCCGCCCCAACCGCGGCGCCAGGGCCTTCTTGCATCAGATCAAAGCGATTGGCGCCCAGGCCAGCCCCGCTGCCCGCCTGCAGCCCGGTGCGCTGCGGCGGCTAATCCACCACTGGCCCGGCCCGGAGCGCGCCATCGTGTGGCACGTGCTCGTGTTGGTGGGGCAAAAGCGATGACCAACCGCCTGGTGGTGTGCGGCACCGACACCGAGGTGGGCAAAACCGTGGTGAGCGCCCTGCTGGTGCAGGGGCTCGGGGCCCACTACTGGAAGCCGGTGCAATGCGGCCTCGAGGATGGCGAAGGCGATCGCGACCGGGTAGAGCGCTGGCTGGGCCTACCGGCTGAGCGAATCATCCCGGAGGCCTACCGGCTGGCGGCGCCGGTCTCCCCCCACTGGGCCAGCGGCCTGGAGAGCGGTGATCCTCAGCAGCCCGGCCCGCCGCTGGATCCCGATCGGCTGCAGCTGCCGCCACACAAGGGGCCCCTGGTAGTGGAAACCGCGGGTGGCTTGCTGGTGCCCCTGCGCCTCGATCTGCTGCAGATCGAGCAGATCCAGCGCTGGCAGCTCCCGGTGCTGCTGGTAGCGCGCAGTGGCCTGGGCACTCTGAACCACACACTGCTGTCGCTGGAGGCCCTGCGGCAGCGGCAGATCCCGGTGGTGGGAGTGCTGCTCAATGGCCCAGCCCATTCCAACAACCTGAGCACCCTCGAGCAGCTGGGGGGCGTGCCGATGCTCGGCTGTCTCCCCCCCCTGGAGGCGATCAACGCCAAGAACCTGCGTGAGCAATGGCAGGAGCTGGAGCTCTCCCATAAGCTCCAGGCATGACACGCCCCGGCGCATGAAAGGGTCTCACGTTGCAATCAGCGCGGCCGTTGCCGCTCTTTGCGCCGGCATCCTCGTGCTGTTCACCGACATCGAAGTGTCGATGGTGCGCTGGTTCAGCTGTGGCCCTTTCTCCACGCAGGGTGAAGAGCGCAGCGAAGTGCAAGCGCAAGCTCTAAAGCTCACCGCGGGTCACATCAATGCAAGCGGCGCGCCTTGATCGGGCAGTGACCGCTGAGCACCGCCACATTGTTTTCAGCCAGCGCCAACGGCCAGCCCTGCCTGAGCTGATCATGGATCTGCTCGATCTGCAGCGCATTCCAGCCCCGCGCTTCGAGCTGCACCCGCACGCTCTGCCACTGCCCTTCGGCGAACACCTCGGTGAGGCTCCGGGCGCGGCCGGCCTGGGGCGCCGCGAGCTGCACGGGCTGCAGGAAGCGGTTCGAAACCTGCGGCTGGCGGTGGGAGGTGCTGTCCATCAGGCCCCGCGATCGTTGCCCCATGCTGGCGGCGATCAGCGCTCCTGTCAGGAGGGCGTCAGGGTCCGGCGAGAATCGCCGCTTCCACATCAGCGCGGCTGAAGCCATAGGGGAAGTGGCGCTCCACCGGCGCCTCAGGGGCGTTCCAGCGGATGCTCAGCTCCTCCACCTCCAGCTCGATGTGAGCGCTCCAGCCCCCCAGCTCCAAATCCCAAAGACAGGAATGGGGCCCGTGCTGCACGGCTCCTAGATCCCTCAGCCACTGCTCAAGCGCCGGCAGCGGATGGTTGTACAGCGGCGCCTGAGGGGGCGGCAGGGACGACATCCGCAGCAGTGGAGGGCTGAAAGGTCTGAGCAGTCTGCTCGCCGCCCGGCCACCAGCTGGGCTCCCGCAACAACTCGGCGCCACGGGCCCAGGCCAAACCCACCCCCAGCACCAGGCTGAACACCACCGCCAAGCCCAGCAGCAGCAGCGCAAACCATTCACCGCCAGACAGCGCCCGCCGCACCGGCGCCGGTTGAGCCACAGCCAGGCGCACCGGCCGCACGGGAGCGGGTGCGGGCTTGATCAGGCTGTCGTCGTAAACCCGGCGCCGCTCCGGATCGCTCAAGGTGAGATAGGCCAGCTGCAGCTGGCGAAACGCCTCCTCGGCTTGCCCTGCCGGCAGTTCCGTGGTGTCAGGGTGGTAGCGCTTGCTCAGCCGGCGAAAGGCCTGGCGCAGCTCCTGCGGGGACGCATCCTGGGCGATCTGCAGCAGCTCGTAGTGATTGGCAGCTGCCACCAGCGGGGCACCGGGTGTGGGGGATCCTAGAGAGCAAGAGACAACGACGCCCGAGGGGATGCCCGCTGCCACACCCGACACCGCCCTCTGGCAGGAGCTGGGCTGGCAGCCGAGCCCAGAGCAGTTGCAGCAACTGCAGCAACTGCAGGAGGAACTGCGCAGCTGGAACAGCCGCGTGAACCTCACCCGCCTGGTGGAGGGCGATGACTTCTGGATCGCCCAAGTGTTCGACAGCCTCTGGCCGCTGCGGCAGCTGCTGCATGAACAAGCCCAGGCGCCGCTGCGCTGCATCGATGTGGGTACCGGCGGAGGCTTCCCGGGGCTGGCGGTGGCGATTGCCCTGCCGCAGGCGCAGCTCACCCTGGTGGATTCGGTGGGGCGCAAAACCCAGGCCGTGCAGGCGATGGCCGCGGCCCTGGGATTGGCGGATCGGGTGCACCTGCGCTGCGAGCGGGTGGAAATCACCGGCCGCCATGGCCAATGCCGCGGCCAGTTCGATCTAGCGATGGCGCGCGCCGTGGCCGCCGCACCGGTGGTAGCCGAATACCTTGTGCCCCTGCTGAAGCCCGGCGGCCAGGCCCTGCTCTACCGCGGCCAGTGGACGGCGGACGACCAAAGCGACCTGGAGCGTGCCCTGCAGCTGCTGCGAGCTGAGATTCTCCGCAGCGAACAGCGGGAACTGCCCGCCGGCCGTGGCCAGCGCACCGCCCTGTTCGTTGCCGCCAACGCCGCCTGCCCCAAGGGCTACCCCCGCGCCGTGGGCATCCCCAGCAAATTCCCCCTCGGCCAAAGCGGCGGGGCGGCTTGAGCCGGCTTCAGCTGGCCATCAGCCGGCGCGTCGCCGTGCCGCCCACCCGCTCGCGCAGATCCCGAAGCAGCTGCGGGATCTGATCAGCCCAGGGGCTGGCGAAGAGCACTTGCTTCAGCTCGGCTTCGCTCACGCTGTGATCGAGGGCATCGGCGTTGGCACCGGGGAACCAGTGGCTACCAGCCCCCAGTAACCCGTAGCGGGCTTTGGCGTAGCCCTCCAGGCCCCAGGCCTCCACCAGGTTGTGCAGCCACAGCAGGGTGGGCAGGTTGATCTGGCCCGGAGTGTCTTGCCAGGCGGGCAAACCCTGCTGCCAGCTGGCCAACCAGGCTTCGCCCAGCACTTCGCGGCGCACCTGCTCCAGCCGGGCCACGATCGGGGGCACCAGCTCCGCTGCCTGGGGTAGCAGCTGTACCGCCTGCAGATGCAGCGCCAGATCCTCCGGCCGCGCCGCACCCACGCTGATGGTGTGAATGCCTGGAGCGCTGAGGCAGAAGAGGTCGTTGAACACGATCGGATGCAGCGGCGAGCACAGCTCACGCAGCAGCGGTGATGGCGTGTGCAAGTGGCCGCCTTTATCGGTGGGGCTGATCACGAAGACGCCCATGTCCTGGGCGATCGCCGCGTCGATGGCCGGGCGATTGTGCTGGCGAATGAAATACCAATGGAGGTTCACGTAATCAAAGGCGCCGCTGTTGATCGCTTCCTCGATCAGCGGCAGCGGGGCATGGGTGGAGAAGCCCACCGAACCCACGCGGCCCTCCGCCTGCCAGCGCCGCACCACCTCCAAACAGCCCCCGGGCCGCAGCGTCTGCTCGAGATGCTCCGGCAGGTTGAGGCCATGGATGGCGAGCAAATCAACCCGCTGCACCCCAAGCCGCTCAAAGCTCAGGCCCAGTTCGGCTTCAAAAGCTGCGGGATCCTCCTGGGGCGGCACCTTGGTTTGCAGGATGCGGCCGGGATCGGGCACTTGGGGCAGCAACCAGCCCAGCTGGCGCTCAGAGCTGCCGTAGTGCCGCGCGGTTTCCACATGCCGAAAGCCCGCCGCCACCGCCGCCTCCAGGGTGGCGCGCAGGTTGGCCTGGCTCTCAGCGCTGATCTGATCGGCCGGCAGATCGTTCCAGCTCTGCTGAAAGCGCATTCCCCCCAGGGAGAGAAGGGGCATCGGCAGCTCCGTGCGGCCGAAGCGGCGAACCGGCAGCATCAGGTGTGAGCGCGGGGCAGGGTGCGCCGCGGCCGCGAGGGTGTGGGCAGCCCCAGCGGCTGCAACTCCTGATGGCGGGTCTGCTCTTCGAGGGCCGGCAACTCCTCGTAGCTCACCCAATGGATGCAATCCACCGGGCAGGTGTCGATCGCCTCCTGAATCCGCTCGGTGCTGTCGCCGTCCTGGCGGATGGCCCTGGAGCGGCCCCAGTCTTCCTCCACCAGGAAGGTGTTAGCCGCCACATGGGTGCAGTAGCGGCAGCCGATGCACACCGCTTCATCCACCCACACAGCTTTCTGGCGGAGCGCACCGCCGAGCACCGGTTCACGGCCTGAAACAACGGCAGCCGGCGCTGCAGCGGCTGCAAAGGCAACCGCAGGATCGACGCTCACTCCCAGCGGGTGACCACCAGTTCGATCGAGCCATCGGCGGCTTGGCTCTGCTCGCTCACCTGGAAGCCTTCAGCGCTCGAGGCCGCCAGGATGCTGCGCAGGGCGTAACGCTGGGTGAGCTTGGCGAGGAAACGCTCCACCGGAATGGGCTGGCGCCAGAGGTCGAGGTCGGTCACCAGCTCGTAGCTGCCGCTGGCTTCGCTCCAACGGAACCCGATGTCACCACCCTCTTCACCCAGCACCGCCAGGTCTGCCTGCACGGTCTGACCGCGGTAGCCGCGCACCGGGCGCTCACCTTCGCTGGGATCGTGGCCGAGGTCGCGCAGGGCGTCGATCAGGGCTGCGCGATCACGCAATTCCGTTTTAACGGTGCTGAAGTGCGACATCAGGAGACCGGCGAAGAAAGGGTCTGGGTCTGCTCGGGCGTCACCGCGGCAGTGGAAGCCTGGAAAGCTTCAGAGGTGGCCTGGCGCTGCTGAACGCTGCCTAGCCGAGCCTCGATCCGCTCGGTGAGCTGCTCGCATCCGCTGCCCGTGATGCCTTCCACCAGCTCTTCAACCCGGCCATCAGGTCGGATCCGAAAGCGGATGGTTTGCTGAGCCATTCCCGGGCAGGGGGGTGGGTCTGCGGATGCTAGCCGCGTTGCCCAGGAGCTGTAGGCCCCGTGCAACAGAAGTGGGGCTCAGCTCAACAGCCCCTCATTCACCAGGGTCTGCAGCCGCTCGAGCACCAGCGGATCTTCCAGCTGCTCGAGTGCCAGGCGGGCTTCATCCCGCACCGCCAGATCAGCGTCGTGGAGCATGGCTCCTAGCAGCGACTCCACCACCTCCAGCTGGCGCGGCTCCACCAGATCGCCGTAGAGGCGCCCGAGCGACCAAGCACTGTTGCTGCGCACCGCCGCCTCGCTATCGATGCGCAGGGCCTGCAGCAGCTGACCCGCCGCCTGATCGGCTTTGGCCAGCCCGGTGGAGCCGGCATCGGCCAGGGAGCTGGCCGCCCAGAGGCGCACGGCCGCGATATCGGTTTGCAGCGCACGGATCAGGGGGTTCATCACCGGCGCATCCGGGTAGCTGCTCAAGCTCCAGGCCACCGCCTTGCGCACATAACCGTTGCTGTCGTTTTGCAGCAGAGCCAGCAGCGGGGTCAAGGCCTGCAGATCGGGGTTGCGGCCCAGGGCATACACCGCGCTCATGCGCAGGATTGGGCAGCTGGCCTCCAGCAACGGCACCAGCAGGGCCGGGGCGCGGGGGTCGCGGTGTTCGCAGAAGATGCGCAGCCCCTGCATGCGTTCTTCATGGCCGCCGCGCAGCAGTTCCAGGCCCAGATCGCACTCCGCCGCCACATCCGCCAGCGCAACGGCGGGATCATCGAGTTCGTCGAGCGGATCGCCTAACAGCTCTTGGGCGAGTTCCCGGGCGAGCAGTTCCGGATCGAGCGCCAAATCCGCCGGACTCTGGGAAAACTCGGGGAACGGACCTGTCATGCCGGGGATCGTAAGGGCCGGGCCCGTCGCGATCTGCTCAGTTGATGGGGGCCGGAGCGAGCATGTCGCCCGGCAGCCAGATGCGCGCACTCACCGCAAACAGCGCCAGGCCAAAGAGCAGCACGATCGCCGCCGGTAACAGGGTGGAACGCAGGAACTGCACAGATCAAAGCCGATGTGCAGTCATTCTCCTCGCCGAAAGCCACCCCTAAGGTGCCGCCAACCTGCAGAACGCCGCATGGGTGCGTCGGATTCAGCGCTGCCCCCCTCCGGCGGCACCCTCCGGCGGCTGATTGCCTTGAGTGCTGAAGGAGTCGCCAGCGGCGCACCGTTGATGGTGGGCAGCCGGCTGCTGCAGGGGTGGCTCGCCGCCAGCGGCGTTCCCCTCACCCTGATCGGCCTAATCCCCCTGGCAGAACTGCCCTACACCCTCAAGTTGTTCTGGGCGCCACTGCTGGATCGCTGGCCGATCCCGTGGCCGGATCGGCGGCGGGGCTGGCTGCTGCTGATGCAACTGCTGCTGGTGGCCGTGATCGCCGCCATGGCCCTGCTGCGGCCGAGCAGCAACCCCAGCCAACTCACCGCCGTCGGCCTGGCGGCTCTGGTGTTGGCGATCTGCAGCGCCACCCAAGACATCGCTGTGGATGCCTACCGCACCGATCTGCTGCCGGAGGCGGAGCGGGGGCCCGGTGCAGCGGCGGCGGCCCTCGGCTATCGCGCCGCCATGCTCGGCGTGGGAGCTGGCGGCTTTCTGTTGGCGGATCGCTTCGGCTGGCCCGCCGCGTTTCTCAGTGCCGCAGCCCTGGTGGCCGCGATGGTGCCATTCACGCTCAGCGCCCCGAAGCTGCCGCCGGTGGAGCACGCCGTTACCAGCCTGCGGCAGGCGGTGCTCGGACCAGCCCGGGAATTTGTGCATCGCGCAGGCCCCAACCGCACCTGGCAGCTGCTGCTGCTCGTGTTGCTCTATCGCTGGCCCGATGGTCTGCTCAATGCCATGGCCATCCCCTTCCTCAAGCTGCAGGGGTTCAGCGAAGCCGATATCGGCCTGGTGCAGGGGGGCTGGGCGATCGGCGCCACGATGCTGGGCACCGTGATCGGCGGCAGCCTATTCGCCTGGCTGGGCATGAACCGTTCGCTCTGGCTGTTTGCCATCACTGGCGTGATCGGCAACCTCAGCTACTGGGCCCTGGCCCGCTTCGGCGGCGGCGTGAGCGGCCTGATCACCGCCGTGAGCATCGAGAACATCAGCGGCGGAATGGTGGGAGCCGTGTTCGTGGCCTTGCTGATGAGCCTGTGCAACCCGCGCTTTTCCGCCACCCAGTACGCCCTGCTGTCTGGGATTTATGCCTTGAGCCGCTCGATCCTGGCGGCCCCAGCCGGTGTGGTGGCGGAGCGAGCCGGCTGGCCAGGTTTCTTCCTGTTCACCGTGGCGGCGGCGCTGCCGGCGTTCCTGCTGCTTTGGCGGATCGCCCCATGGAGTGAGCAGGAAGCGCGGGGGGCCTTCGACCCCAGCCGCGATCCCACGTAACAGCTAGCGGGCCAGCACCGGCTCCAGGCTGCCTTCGAGGCGCCGCCGCAACTGACCGCAGGCGGCATCGGCATCGAGCCCACGGCTAGCGCGGACGCTCACCGCCACATGCCGATCCTGCAGAGCCCGGCGGAAGCCATCCACCGCAGCGGGGGTGGGGCGCTGGAACTCCTCTTCGGCAATCGGGTTGTAGGGAATCAGATTCACGTGGCTCTGGAAGCCGCGCAGCAACTGGGCCAGCGCCACAGCGTGCCGCGGCTGGTCGTTGAGCCCGCCCAGCAGGATGTATTCGAAGCTCACCCGACGGCCGGTGATCGCCACATAGCGACGGCAATCCTCCAGCAGATCCTCGATCGGATAGGCGTGGGCGGTGGGGATCAGCTCCTCGCGCAGGCGCTGATCGGGAGCGTGCAGGCTCACCGCCAGAGTGAACTGCGCCCGGCCCAAACGTTCA
>Ga0194123_10005592_pt1 | contig 13385 bp, 12 predicted proteins | sample TA2MahsurfametaG_5_FD_155479 | JGI IMG/M metagenome (GOLD analysis project Ga0194123, IMG submission 155479) | Freshwater microbial communities from Lake Tanganyika, Tanzania - TA2015023 Mahale A surface | ecosystem: Environmental > Aquatic > Freshwater > Lake | place: Tanzania: Lake Tanganyika... | reverse complement strand
CACCCCACGAACAAACGGCAAAGCCGAACGGTTCATCAAGACCCTGCTGGCGGAGTGGGCGTACTCCATGGCCTTTCAGACCTCAGCTGAACGGAACCACTGGTTGCTGTCCGACGACAATCAGGTTGAGCGCACGTCAACCTGATTGACACGGGACAGGTTGCCGCGCTATCTGGCGATCTATAACGGCCGCAGGTGTCACATGGCCCTGGCTGGCCGCACCCCCATTCAGCAGCTCGGACTGTTGCGGGCTACTGAATGACCTGGTGAGAAAACACAGCTAGATCATTGGGTGCTCACGATCGGGGATGGGATTGTGTAGCTAAGGTAGAAAGCGCCATGGCCAACGGTTTGCAGACAACATCTACCGGCGCCCGACACAAACATGGCTGATTGCAGTCCGTATATATTAGTTTTCATAACAGTACAGTGAATAGATTTCTGGATCTGCGAGCGCAGTCAGGCCTTAGACAGCACTTAAGCTCAATCAGAAGACAATGGTGAGCGTCGGGCTGTCAGTCATGTTCGTAATTTGTCGCTGACTACCTTTTGACTATCTCTGTCCTGACTGGTGGATCAGAATGGTCATTTCCGGAAAGCAGAAGTTCAATCTTCGTGCTCAGTCATTAGGCAGATCTAGGCGGTAGTTAGGCAGGCACAAGGAGAGGATACTTGATCGTGAAAAGAAGACTCTCGATAAGATACGTGAAGCGAAAGAGGAGTTATATGAGCCTGATAAATGCAGATGCACCGAGATCAATTGTTGAGCACCTGCATAATTTTCAGAAAAGATAGTGCAAGGCTGAGAACAGGGAAGCCTTGCAATGCCTGGCGGCCTTGTGCTATAGTGTGATAAAACAGACTGCCATGATAGCTAAAAAGCAATTCCGGCTGGCTATTCTACCGTTAGTTGCCACCGCGTCATTCTTAGGCGGCTGTGAACTAGCCTACAAAAAGCAAGTGGCTGCATTTGTAAACGAAAACATACAGGAATGCAACGGAAAGCTTGAGAAGCTAGCACTTGTTCAAGATGGTGCCAACAGGCTTACGGGCCTAGCAGAAGTCAACGTGGATGGCGAAGAATACAAGACAACACTGACCGTTAAAACAGGACTTGAGGATGCGATTATAACCATGGATGATAATATATGTGCTATGCATTCGGTGAGATCAGGAATAAAGGCTCTTCAGAATCTATTCGAATAGAAGTCAGCTAATCTGATTACTTGAAAGCTGGCTCCCGGATTTCACCACAATGGCTCATCTCTCATCGGTGCTTCATTAGGCTGTGGAGGAGAAGGTGGCAGTTGTTTTGTGTTGGGTCTTGGTTGCTCGGAATGAGAGGGATCGGGTTTCCCTATCGATGACTCACGATTGGAGGTAGCGTTACCATCAGCAGGTCGCTGGTTTGAAGTATCATTATTGTTAGATTTTTGATCTGACTCCTTTTTCGAGTCATTTTTCTTCGACTTATCGGATGAACACAAGCCGAAGGGCTCACATATCGCCTTGATCTTAAACGCACTGAATGCAGATAATGCAATAACAGAAATAATCAGGATAGTCTTGATTGGGATTGATTTCGACTGCTTGGATTGCGCATAGTGGGGAGCCTGAGGACGCTGATCATTAATCTGAAAGTTATTACCGTGGTCGTTAGCAAAAACTGTGGCTTCTTCAGGAGACTGGCGCGAAGAAACTGAACTAGCTGGCATCACAGGCTTATTCTGAACAGAAACCTGCTGCGAAGAAGAATTAGATGGAGAAGCAGGAGATCGCAGGGCCTTGCTACCAGCAGATTCAAAATATCCCCTGACAAAATCATCGACTCTTGTAGACAGAGCCAAGGACAGGCTTTTATTGCTAATGACGTGGAGAGAAGATAGCTCAGCTGGGCCCAATGGCGCCTGTGATAAAAATGACGAAACAAATATTGGATTAGAGAAAAGCATTCGGAATGCTGATATTAGTTCGTCATCGGATCCGATAAGATCATTAAGTAGAGCAATCAGTTTCTGTTGGCTATCAGGAGAGACTCGCCTAATAAGATCACAGAAAGATTGTCCAAGTGCGTAGTCAGATGACATAACCAGAGAGCTGAAGATTGAGGCGGGTCGGTCCGTGGTTCAGGCCTTACCTGAGGCAATAAAGCACGAGGATCCCGGCCTTATCACTAGAGTGGTAGAGTTGAGGGAAATTATACTCCGCCATGAAGGCAGTTCTCTGGTCTTTGCTCAGCGGCATTGTCCTCTTTCCGGGTGTGGCTGTCGCGCAAAATGAATATATATTGGTTGCCAAAGGTTCGGAAGGACTTATCAGGGCATACGACACAAAGGTCCGTGATGTCAAGGCCTCTATACCAGCCACTCCAGGACGGGATACGGCATGTGGTCAGATTGGACAAGGTGAACTGACCGCATTTTATTGTCCTCAATCCAGAAGTATATACATAACAGAGAAGACTCTGCGTGCCGTTGGAGATCGATTTGGGCCCGAAGGTATAGCTACTCTAGTTGCACATGAATATGCTCATGCCAGACTTCATGCGGTCCAAGGCTTTACCCGTACTGTTATATGGTCCTCGGTAATTGACGAACTACAAGCGGATTGTGTTGCTGGCGTTTACATGAAATCAGCTACACCAATAGAATTGACTGCTGAGATGGTTCAAAATTCTGCCAAGTTTGTTGAAAGCATAGGAGATTATCTCATCTTAGAACAGGATTGGCATGGCACGCCTCAAATGAGGCGCGCCGCATTTCTACATGGTTACAAAGGGGGAGAACTATCGTCCTGTGCAGCATCTAGCAAGCCTACGGTTAACCAGATAATTGAGCAATCAACAGATACAATCCAGAAACAGGTGAACAATCCGGAAAGTGAGCTAAATAGACTATTACAGTGGGGAAATAATCTTCTGAAGAATTGAGGATCTGAACATGAATACTACGATCGTAGTAAGGTCAACCAACGAAGATGTTTGCTTTGATCTTATGCCTGGTGACTACACACTAGGCCGTGCACAAGCTGCCGATTTAAGACTTCCCTCTCATTGGTCCACCGTTTCAGGAATCCAATTAAGGATTAAGGTTGTACCTGACGGCCAGATTTTCATTTGTGATGGAAGTCATGACAAAGGAAGTACCAACGGTACAAGGTTGGATAATAGATATATCAGTTCAACACAGTGGGAGAAATGGGATGAATACGCAGAAGTTCAAGTAGGGGGATCTGTCAAAACAGCAGTACGTATCGAGCGTTTGAGCCCCAGCCTTGCCAACGAGAGCTCCGAGCTAGTTAACTCGGAAATCACGATCGGAAGAGGTGAATTCTGCAAAATACAAATTCATGGCCCAACTATTTCAAGGGTGCATTGCGTAGTCAGGAATGTTGGAGGAATCGATGTAATCGAGGATAAGAGCACTAATGGCACATATCTCAACGATAGGCGGATTAATAGAGCAACAGCATTGAGGGAGGGTGATCAAATTAAGGTAGGTACACACATATTTGGTTGGACTAATAGAAGACTACAAAAAGAGACGTCAGGAAGTAACTACAGAATTGATGTAAGGGATCTTTGGTTACAAGGTCGGATCAGTGGAAGCAGTCTGTCTATCGAGCCCGGTCAGTTAGTTGCTTTTGTCGGTGGAAGTGGCGCAGGAAAATCTAGCTTACTGACAACTATTGTCGGTCAGAATATGGGGTATCAAGGTAGCATATTCGTTAACGGAAATGAGCTCAGAGACTGTTATTCATCAATTAAGCAGGAAATTGGGTTTGTACCTCAAGATGATATTGTACACAAAGACTTGACGGTTGAGGAAGTACTTCGGTATTCCGCCCGACTTAAATTACCTGATGCCGAACAAAGACGTTCAGGAGTTGAACGAGTACTAAATGAACTCGAGATGACTCATAGAAGAAATGCGAGAGTTAAAGAACTAAGTGGCGGTCAACGAAAGCGAGTCAGCATTGGAGTTGAACTAATTGCTGATCCTAGAGTTTTGTTTCTAGATGAGCCGACATCTGGTCTCGATCCTGGACTAGATAAACGTATGATGCAATTACTGCGTAGACTTGCTGATACAGGAAAAACAGTTGCTTTGGTCACCCATGCAACGAATAACGTGATGCTCTGCGATCAGGTTGTTTTTCTGGGCCGGGGTGGGCACCTATGCTATGCAGGCCCACCCAAAGAATGTGCAATTTATTTTGGTGTCGATGGAGACTTCGCAGACATATATCAGCATCTAGAGGTAGATGATGAAGCTATTAAGCAACACGCAGCTAGATTCCGAGAGTCTTCTTATGGGAGGCTTAGAAAGATTGTCGATTCTTCTGGAACAGGACAAGTCAAGGAAGTATCTGATCTTACAGTCCGACTGAAGGAATTACCGTCACAATTTAAAACTCTTGTCTCTAGAGACATTCGGTTGCAGACTCGGGACGTCACTTCCCTAGTTCTTAATGCGGTAACAGCACCCTTGGCTGCAGTAATGATTGCAATCGCAGCTAATAATCGTTCAATATTTGAGGATTATTTATCGCTTACTGATGCTCAATATCCAGATGCGCTAAGAATCCTTTTCGTTGTAATATGCTCCACAATCTGGGTTGGGCTTTCTACGTCGCTCCAGACAATTGTAAAAGAACGCTCCATATTTATAAGAGAAAGAGCGTTCAACCTGCTCCCAGAAGCATACCTTCTTTCTAAGGCGCTGGTAATGCTTGCGCAATCACTAATACAGGCAATTCTTGTTGCCACATCTGTTGTCCTCCTATTTAATGCACCAGAGAATGTGGAGAACTGGTTTACAGCGTTAACGATGATCTTCTTTGCGACCTTGGTCGCGATTGGTTCTCAGTCACTAATGGTTTCTAGTCTTGTTAAAAATAGTCAGCAGGCGAGCAGTATTGCACCACTACTACTTATCCCGCAGCTCGTATTTGGCGGGGTCTTATTCATACTTGGTGGCGGCTCCGAAGGCATTTACACTGTAATTACTAGTAGATGGGGGATGCGTGCAATTGGCTCGGTCACGCAGATTACAGAACTCATTCCGGGAGGCCAGGAGGCCGTAGAGCGCATTGCAGGAGCACAAGATTATGAACCCGTAAGAGATACGGTGATTGAAGCAATCCAAGTGCTATCTCTACAGTCAGTTATACTGCTCGCAGTCACGCTTCTTTCGCTCTTATTCTATAAGCGCAATCGTTGACTATTCGATAGGGGCATGGTCATCTAGTCTGATTTTCTGTATATACACCATACGATTATCTATTATGAACGCTTCTTGTGACATTGCTCAACTCCTTTATGGGCTCAGGTTAGTCTTAGTGCACGCCTCTAAAGCTATGCTAAATACTAAAATAGCCCCTTGGTCGTCCAGCAAGACTGATTGCTATGTCTCTTATTACCTTACCTTGCATAATCTGCATATAGAACCATGCCCTGGGAGGTGTCGTGGCCTTGTGCCATGCTATAGTCTTTGGGATTTATTAGGCATGAAATGTCTAGGCGATTAATCACAGTCATGGCTCTGGGCATGGCTTATGCACTTGTGCACAACCCCGAAAGAGCGATAGCTCAAGGTAAGTTCTATTGCGGTAGTTATTCTGGTGTTCCAGCGACGCTAACAACTGCAAGGTCTGGGAAGACTGTTCCAATAATCTTGTGGAAGAGCCATAACTTTACTTCCGATGGTTGGTCTCCTGAGCGCCGCTGTCAAGACGTAAGCCAGAGGTTTAACACACTGCATAGTCAGGGCGCACTTCAATACTTATCAACAGGGCGTATGAATGGCATGCCGGTAATATGCGCGGCAGCAGTCAAGGGTAATGGATGCAGCGGGCTTCTCTATACCCTCAAGCCAGGTCAGAATGCATCACAGACGCTGAAGAACTTGTTGGCCGTCCGAATTAAGGCTACAGGTCCACTCACAGAGACAACGTCACGACCCTACATCGCCTTGAATGACCTAGTAGAAGGCGAAGACCATTCGCCAAACTTGTCAAACACTAGTGCCTCGACCACTAGTAGTAGTGGGAAGGATCATTCAATTCAGCAATCTACTGCTTCTCAGATGAATAGCCATCAGAATAATTCTAATGAAGTACTCTGGTAACCATCTATCGCTTGTGAAGTAAGGAATGTGTGAGCTTGTTTAGGCATTTTATTCCCTCTATTTAATTGCAGAGGAGCTCACGGAATCAATTCCTCTAAATAGCCCAATGAAAACAAACACGCTGGTATCGTTGCTGCTTCTAGGGACATTTGTTGCTGGAGTCTCACGTGTGCACGCATCCCTGAATCGCTTTGATGAGAATATACTGACAGTAATTACCGCTGCTGATCCAGGAACTGCTTTCGTTGCTGGGCCCGCTGAAAACGGCAGATGCGTCTTGCTAACTGCCTATCATGTGGTCAAGGAGAATGCCGATAATGAACCTCTTCAGTTTATATCGCCAAAAGGTTTCAAGTTTACCTTATTCAAATCCGTTTTCAAGTATGATGAATCTCTCGATATTGCCTTTGCCCCTGCGCCAACCTGTAGAAATTCAGTCAGGCTTCCGTTTGCTCGTGCAAGTGCTATAACCGTATCAACAAAAGTCTATATTAAAGGCTATCCATTTGATCAAGATTCTGGTCAAACACCCAGAGGGGGGCCGCTGACTGTAGATGGGCGAATCACGCAATATAATGATACCCATGGTTATGATCTTAACTATGATGCTCCAACTCGACCCGGATACAGTGGTGGACCAGTAATTAATGCTGATGCCAGTGAATTAATGGCTGTTCATGGATTCAGTGATACCGTCGGTGACACCACTGACTATGAGCAACGTGAACAGCTTAGAGTGGGGGGCAGGGGGGTATCAGCCCCTTTAGTATATAGATTTCTCAAAGAATACGGCTACCAAATGCCTCGCTCCAGCAAGGCTGTCTGTCTTGTAGGTGTATGCTGATTTAATGAATTAGTTCTCCATGAAACGATTCTTTTCAAAAGCGACTTGTATCGCCATCTCGCTTTCCACAGTCTTTGCTCATCACCAAAACACCGGTGCTGATGAGCTAACATGTATTTCACCACCATATCAGATATTTGACAAGCCTACATGCTTTTGGCCTAAAGATGTTGTGGCGAAATGCTCCTCTTTACCAAAAGACTCCATATTCTACCAGTGCAATGTGTTTGACTTATCTATCGGCAGAGATCAGACTAGGGTTGATGATCTAGGCAACCAGTATCATTCCGCTATTTTTAAGTATTCTGAGAGGAATAGCTGCTCTACGGGCGATAATGATGCCTTCAGCATCCTTGGCAAATGCGATACTTTCGCTGCTTACGTACAACTCTTTCGTAACACCGATACCGGTAAGTGTTACGCATTCGTGAATGCTGCTCTACTTGGAACTCAGCTACAAGAAGACAGTCTTCGGAATAGCCCAAGGAAAGTTATACAGAAGGTCGAAATCCCTGGAGTGGCTCGCCGGATAACGTTTACGCCTTCGCGTGACAGCGTGATTTCATCTCAACCCAGTGCTTCGCTTGTTGCAACATCCGATAAGAGTAGAAATCCAATATTATCTGGCCCTTCTCTCAGCACCCTTAGTCTGCTTGAACTAGAAAACACTCTGACAGTAAAGCCTGAAAATCTTAAGCCTAACCCTGCAAAGATCAGAATCACGCGCGGTATCGGCACATCCTCAGATTTCCTTGATGTTCCCCTAGGCAGAGGTAACGAAGAGTCTTTAAATAGAATTCTTAGTCAGTGCTCTTAACCTGAAGACTTCCCATCGTTCTCACCCTTAACACATTTCAGTATCCAAATGAAACCTTTCAAATCTTCGACCAAAGCTCTTGCTCTCGCCCTGGGTGTACTGTCCTTATCAAATGCTCAGTTCAATGTGGCATCAGCAAGGAATGTTCCAAAGAATACTGTCCAGTCTCCTGAGAGCAAAATTAAATCCCTGTCTGACGAGGATATACTGAACCCAAGAAAACTTGCCTTCGATAGAGTCTTACCTCTTGTCGACAGTTTTGATGGGGCCCCAGTAGGACAAGTCTTCGTTTCAAAACGTTCTATACTTGGCAATCCCAAGGTAGGTGTTATAGGAGAGAAAGGATCATCTCGATATATGCAACATTGCTTGTTGTTCTGCCCAAGTGGAACGACAGAAATTGATGCAACCTATATATACGTTTTTGAAAAAAAGGGTGAATGCACTATTGCAGCTCGCGGTATTGGTTGGGCTGATAAGGCAGAGGAATTTCAGGGCGGTCTATTCACTGGTCGAACAGTCGAGACGGGGCGAGTCAGATATACATCAACTGCCTCTAATATAGATAAGATTAGCATTAATGGAGCTCTAGTTCAACCACCACTTAACCAAGCCCAGTTGACTGGTCCGCATGGTACCAATTACAAGTATTTTCCGCGAAACAAGAATTTTCTTGGAGACCAGACAACCGCTGACGAAGGTTATATTACAGACATTCACTACTTTAACGCTACTGCGCTTGTTGCCGCAGCCCGAAGTGGCCAGCAAGTAGTCATTCAGGTTCCAAACTGGCAACCCAGCAAACACGTTATCTCTGGCAAGCCATTCGAAGAGCTCAAGGTTCTTCTCTCTAAATGCGAAGAGTAGCTAATCCGTGCTCTTAATATTGTTACTTTAGGGATCTCACTTATTTTTGTGGGATAGGATCATCTAATAGCATTTGTCATGGGTGCAAGGTGTTTCATACCTTGTACTCTTGATGCGCTCACTCTTTCCTTGCCTCTCAATACTTCATTGGTGTAAGAGAGATGAGCCTTGGTCATGGTCCTATCCGTATATCAAAGCTAACAAGGCACAGGACAGTAATGGCTTTTGGCTGATCTAGGAGTTTTGTTGTAATCTATCTTATCTGTTGAATATCTGGGGCCTTCGTCCTGCTGCTAGCAGTCAATGTCGCTATGTTTTGCTCTTTGTCCCTCAACTCTCCTGAATTCACGTAATATCGTACTCGTTGATATTCCAATCGAAACAAGTCCTAGCTTCTCATTGAGGCTGGTTTCAACAGGTTTGCCATACCTGTCTTTCCAGTGAAATTCCCAAAGTGGGTCTGAATGGGCTCCATTGATGCCGACTAGTCTTTCATTGATGAATACGCCTCCTCCGCTCATTCCCTTTTCAACAGGTGCTGTATATGTACTGTCATAGCCCTCCTCTAGTTCGCTTTCAAGTAGCGGCACCAGCAGTCCGCTGCTCATATGCAGTATTGGCCGGCGTCCTTTTGCCTGCGCAGATGTGGGGTATCCAGTTGCTACAACAATTGGGAATGTCAGACTCTGGCTCGGCTTCATTTCCGTGAGTCTTGCAGTTATCAATCCCGTCGTTGTCCCTGCAGGTGCTCTCAGGAAGGCGATATCCATCTGCTTTGAATGCTTTTTGTCATGTGGCAAAGCTACGACACTAAATGGATACGATTCTCCAGTCATGCTGTTCAGACAAACAGACGAATGATCGGCAACGACATGCTGATTCGTCACGGCCCAGTGTATCCCGTTCTTTACTTGAAAGGAAACTGCCGAACCTATGTGCTCACCCTTATTATTTGTCACTGCCAGCGTTTCGCCCTTGGCTGAGCTTTTTAATGCTGATGTCTCAATCGATTCTTGGGGCGCAACAGAACTTGTTCCAGGTGCAATGCACATCACGCTAACTAAAGCTACTGGTAAAAGCTGAGTTATTCCAAATCGATGCACCATATCGGAGCGGATCTTGCTACAGCTAGTCTAGCCTAATGTCCGGTCATCCTCTCTATCGCTTTTTATTCTTCAATCTCCAGGAATTTACAGGTCAGTTTGTGCTATGTAAGCTTCTGATTCGAATACTATGTGCTTATAGTATTGATTGCCTGGGATCATGCCATTATAAAGGTCTTTGCCTCTTGGCTTTTAGGGGGCATTTGCTTATCCCCAGCTCACCTCAGTGAGCTTCCATTCTGCAAATCCATGCCTAGTGATGTTTGGTATGGATTATAGTGATCGTTGTTTACACCCGTGACTTGACTCTTGTTTGAGTCATGCTATTGTTTTGCTCTTTATTGACTGAATCGCTTGCTTGCGCCGATTTCTTGTCTGCGGCAACCTCTCCTGTGTTCCCGGTTTGGCTCCGCCAGATCTCTGGTCTCTGTCATTCTAAAGGCGGACTTATGCATCCTGGAGTAAAATAAGTTTTATTCATTGCTGAGATTATCGGAAGAGTTGACGCAATCCAAAGTCTGGAGACTGCTTTTTCCCTGATTCAGAGTCTTGCTTTATCTCCTGGTTAACTTTATAGGTGGCTTGGGCCTCAGGCTCATTCTGAGTATTGCGAAGTCAATGTATCCTGTGCGCTCGCTGTATCTAAATCGTCGATCTCGTTTCGGTTTCTTCCACTATTGTACATGTTTAGGAAGTTCTGGCCTTCGATTAGTGGAGTAAAGAATGTGTCCTCGATCCCTGCTGCAGTCACGCTTCCAATAGTGTATTCTGAGCTTTCCGAGTAACAGCAAATCTGGCTGCTTTTGCCTGTGACTGTAAGTGTCGCTACTGCTATACCCAGTGATTTTGTCGTGTGTTTGGTCGATAAGCAGTCCTACGCGAGCCTTGTGCCGTGCCAATCAGATGGATGAGCAGGACCTTAAAAAGGTGTAAGCATCGACTCTGGGCAAGGGATCAGTGGCGTCAGTTGCAGAAAGATGCATTCCAGTGCCACAACCGGAGCCCAGAGCAATACCAACGCCAGGGTGCTCACTTGGTCGCTCACGGAATCGCGGCCGGTGACTGTGCCCAACAGAAAGCCCTCGGTGGTTGAACCGATGGCTCTCCAGAGCCGGCCAAGCGAGGTAAATTGGCCGGATCAAGTCGGTAGGGCAGTTATGTCCAACACCTACGACTATTTTACCTCTGTTTTATTGCTGGGTCATCATTGTACAACGAATTATCACCGTTGACCGCGGCAAGGGCATGAGGTGGCAACTCCTTGCGCTCTGGCGATCACCTGGGCCATGAGTGAGCGGTGACGCGTTCGCAAGCCGGGATGTCATTTGCACCCACCTTGGCGATCCTATGGCGCTGCACTGGGCCGCACTCCTCACTCAGCGGCCTCCCTATTGCTCTCAACATGGCAGAGGCCCAGAGCTGCTGCCGTGTTACATCCCACCTGGGAGCCGAACAGAGCGCCGAGGAAAATCGCACAGGCGCGGCCGTCTTACCCCGCCCCTGCCATGCCATTGCAGCCAGCGCCGCGCCACCGATCAAATGATCTGTGTTACGCCGCAAGGTCTGATGCTGCGGCGAGAGTCGGGTTGCTTTAGGTCCGATACCGGTGCCTGTGGGTGCTGTAGCCCGAGTTGTAGATTTGGCCTGACTTGCACGACCACCCCGCGCGCGGGGCTCCAGAAGCCGGGGGGCAAGGCAGTTGAGCTCCTTCTGTCGCGGCCAACGGACTGGAGGAGTGAAGCCGGTCATGTCGTTTCAGGCGGTGTGTGAGTAGGACAGAGAGCACGAGCGCTTCTCGACCTGTCATCAGCCAAATCCCATCTGTCAGGAGAAGGGTGACTCAATCGTGATCAGGACCTGACCAGACGCGACTGCCTGCTCAATGTGGGTTATTCACTGCAATTAATCCACAACCATTGATCCCACAGCTGCCGATAGAACCGCGCTCGCTGCGCCCCATGCTTCAGCATCAGACCTCTCGGGTGTCGATGCAGTGGCTGACTAGCCTGACGCTGCACTCCAGCTGCGCCGCGTGGTGAGCGCTGGCGACTTTTCGTTGCTCTAATCGGCCTGTCCCCTCCTCCACCGGTCTCGATGGATCAGTGGCATGATGGCTGGGAACAGTTCGCTGGTTTTCTCCTTTTAGTTGGTGATCAAAAGACCTAGTTGATGAGACCTATGTTCATTGACTGCCAATATAAATGCTTTGACAATGCATGGGGCGCTCTGCATGGCTTGGCTCACAAGTCTACATCGCTAGAAGTTAATGCGTGAGAGTTTCCAGTCCGCAAATCCTTGTCTATTGAATATAAGCGTGATCGTTGATCCGTCATTTTTTGTTCCGGTTACCTGGAACTTGTTAAAGCCCTTGTATCCGAGCGAGCTTTTCTTTAATGACTCGCTCAGCTCTGCTGATCTATTGGCTGCGGCGGCCTCGCCATCATCCCCTGTGCTAGCCCCTTTGCCAGATTGACTTGACTTTGCTATTTCGAAGGCTGTTCTTAGTCCCGCTGGCGTGACGTAAGCATCAACCATCGCAGATACCATTGGCATGATCAGGACCATGCCGAAGCTGGCGAAAAGATTAGCTTGCATTTCTGGGTCCTGCTGCATCTGTTTTTCAAGCAGTGCAGGAAGCTCGGATTTAAGATCTTCTCTTAGGACTGGAAAGTTAATGCACTCTGATGCCCTTTCAGAGTTGAGCTCAATAATTGCGTTTCTGCATCCTGAGACTGCCGCAAAAGGGCTTAGCAGGTACCAGCCTGCGGCTAGCGCCGTAATGCAACCCGCCCCAATGCCGGCTGCTGCAATTCGTTTCATCTTGTGGACCTTTCTGGCCTGTTTATAGCTCAATAATCTGGTCGCCAGTTATTTCTTCTGCTTTTCTATAGCCGCGAGGACGCGCTCCTCGTATCAAGGTCCTCGTCTGTTAGCTAGCTCTCTTTCGCGCGAATAGCGTTTGCCACCCGGCGGCGGAATTTGAGGATGTCACACGGCGCCAGGGCTTAGCGAGCCGGTGTAGCCGCTGCGCGGACACCGGCCCTGGCGCTCGCGTGATCTCTTGTGTCCTTGCCGCCGCCGGGAAGTGTTGAGTTGGTTCGTGATGCACAGCGTCCTCCCGCGGCTGCGGTGGCCGAGCTGTCTCAGGCCTGCCTGATACCCATAAAAGCGGCTGTAGTGTCTGCGTTTCGGGCACTTGGCTGATGCTCAGCTTTTAGAAGAGTTGCCGCACTGCTGATGCCCCGGGCGGCCAGATCTAGAGCCATAAAGATTCAAGAAGAGAGAGCCCATGGCGCCGTCTTTCCTGGCACATAGTACGCCCGTACTGATACAATAATGGGGTGATCAAGGGATGGCCTCCGCTGTTGCCGGAGCCCTTGAAAGAAATCTTTCTGCGCTCTATTCCTTTCCATGCTTTCACCCACCCAGGCCGCCGCATTGGCGCCGCCCTATCCTTCTCTTTTTGCCTCGATCTTCTTGCCAGGTAGTGGCCAGCTGGTGGTGGTTGCCGGTGGCGGCCGTGATCTCGCTTGGCCCTCTGAGTTGATCGCCACGCATCTCCTGCGCGCCACCCGTGGCCGCCTGGTGCAGTCTCTGCGTCATGCCGTGGCGATGCAGCGGGTTCC